>Ga0181402_1000349_pt1 | contig 16974 bp, 30 predicted proteins | sample 25SPOviralmetaG_FD_130131 | JGI IMG/M metagenome (GOLD analysis project Ga0181402, IMG submission 130131) | Marine viral communities from the oligotrophic San Pedro Time Series (SPOT) site, San Pedro Channel, CA, USA - 25 SPOT_SRF_2011-08-17 | ecosystem: Environmental > Aquatic > Marine > Strait...
CGCACAACAAGCTCACGCATTATTTTCTCACATTAAGTCTCAATTACTTAAAAAAGGAATTAGCAGAGCTGATATGACAGGAACAATTTTTCAAGAAATCGTTTCTACTATTGTAATGCAAGGTATTATGAGAGATTTCTCTACACTATTATGGTGGGGAGATGCTTCTAATGGAGCTAACACACAAGCACTATGTAATGGAGTTTGGAAAGCATTAGATGCTAATGTTGGTGGATCTTTACCTACATCACAAGTAAAAGTATTTAACACAAACATGATCACTACTTTAGAAGATATGTTAGCAGCTCGTTCTACTGAACTAGCAACTGCTGATGGTCAAGTAATTTATTGTTCAAGAGCTTTTGCTGATGCTTATGCAAAAGAATTAAGAGGTTCTAATGGAGCACATACTGCTGCTTATGCAGATCTACAAGATGGTGTAGGTGCTTTAAGATTTAATGGTGTTCCATTAATGGTACAGAACTCATGGGATGTTGATATTGCAACTCATGGTGCTGCTTTAGCTAACATGGCAAATGGTCTTGCACCAAATGCTATTGGAGAAACTAAATGTGCTATCTGGACTGCAACTAACAACATTACTATTGGAACAGATTTCCAAGTACAAGATGTTGATATGTGGTATGACAAAAACTGTAAAGAAAACAGATTTAGAATGTTATACTCTATGGGAGTTGCTGTTAAAGAGCCAGGAATGGTTGTAACAATGACACAGGATTAATAATTAATGTTGATGGGGAGTGTTAAAGCTCCCCAGAAACTTTTTTGTAACAATAAAAAAAAATAATAAAAAATGGCTTTAACTAAAGGACACGCAATTATATGTTGCGACAGAAACCGAAGAGGTGGACTGAAAAGAATTTGGCTAGTTGAGCAGCAACATTTAACAGGAGCTGTAGGTTATGCTACTGCTGGTACTCCTACAGGAGCTGCTGGTGGCGAGTTTAATGTTTTTACTGCTGATGATTGGTACGAATTTGAATTTGATAGAGGAACTGCTGGATTTAATGCAAATGCAACTAGAGAAAATGGTTCAACTCTTGTGAATATAGAACTAGAATTTTATATTCCAAAAATTACTGAAGAAATTAACGCAAGATTAAGAGAATTAACTGAATCATGTGGTGTATTTGCTTTAGTAGAAACTTATGCTGATGACTGTGATGCTGCTGATCCAGAAACTTATTTCTTCATATTAGGATATGATAAAGTATTTGAGAGCAAAGCATATATGGAGTTCTCTTCTGGAGAGCAAACTACAGGTATGGGATTACAAGATGCTAATGGTACACTTGTAAAACTTGCTGGAGTACATGCTGAATATCCAAGAGAAGCACTAGTATTAATTAGTGCTGCAAACTCTTCGCCAGGTACTGCTAATGTAATTGATTTATATCAAGCAAGTAGTGGTGTAACTAATGCTTGGACAACAGACTAGTATTTTAACTTTTTTAAAGGTTGGGGGAGGAAACTCCCCTAACTCTTAAATTTTTATATATTTGTAAAATGAAATATAATTTTATAAAATCGTACTTTATCTCAAATGATGATGATATTGTACTGTTATCTGGTAAAAATAATATAGCAATTAATTTTAACTCAAATTTATCGCAAAAGGTATTGTCAAAATTACATAGCATGAACAAACCTTATGTAGAACTTGAAGGGGAGGAGAAGGTTATTGAACCAGCAAAACCTAAAATGAAATTTAAACCTAAGAAGAAAAAAGTTAAAATAAATGAGTCGCAAAAACCAGAAGCAGAACCAAAAGATAAAACATATACAGAAAGAGAGTCCTAAAATATTAGGTTATTCTTTTTCTAAAGATGTTTCAAAAGAAGCACCAAAAGAGCCACATCCTTATAAGGCATTAAGAGATGATTGGATACCTTTTGGTCAAAATAATTTATTCCCACAAGAACTTTCAGAGCTTTCCAGATCAGCATCAACACACAGGGCTATACTAAGTACAAAGACCACTTTTACTATAGGAGAAGGTCTTAAAACTAACAACAAGGCATTAACAAATTTGTTAGAAGATGTAAATACTTTTGGCGAGTCTATGGATGATGTTGCAAAAAAAGTTTTGTCAGATTTTTGGAAATTAGGGAATGGTTATATGGAAGTAGTAGTTGGACAAGGCTACTTAAATTTTTTTCATCAAGATGGTACAACAGCTAGAGTACATAAAGATGGGAAACATATTTTATTGCATCCAGATTGGGAACATGCAAGGCAACATCCAGAAGATTTAAGAAAAGTACCTATTTACCCAGAGTTTAAAAAAGAAAGCAATGGTGCTGTGTATCGTACTATGGTGCATTTTACAGACTATGAAAGTACATATTACTATTATGGTATGCCAGATTACTGTGCAGCTTTAGACCACATAAAAATAGCAAATCAAATAGGTGTTTATAATTTAACTCGCTTTAAAAATGGCTTTATGCCAAGTGCAATTATAGAATTAAATGCAGATATGGGCGAAGATGAAGCACAAGACTTTATAGATGATGCTGTAGCTAAACTAACAGGAGCAGGAGATAATAGTAAAATATTATTTATAGCAAAAAATGGAGAAGGAGATGCCACAAATGTTAATGTTATAAATGATACTAGTGATGGATCTTTTATGGAATTACAAAAAATCACAAACGACAATATTATATCTGCACACAGGTGGAATCCAGCATTGTCTGGAATACAAGTAGCAGGTCAATTAGGAAACAATCAGCAAATATTAACAGCATACGATATAGCTATGTGTACTGTTATAAAAGAACCACAAATGATGTTTCTTAAATGTATAAAGAAAATATTAAAAATAGAAAAAGGAATAAATGCTAGTGATTTGCATTTCCATACTAAACCTCCTGTATCATTATTAGGAGCAATAAATCCTACTGAATACATTTCAATACAAGAAGGTAGAGAGGTGTTTCATTTGCCAGAGTTGAGTGAAGAAGATTTGCAAAAGCTGATAGAAGAAAAAGCAACAAAAAAACCAGCTAATATAGAACCAGAAAAAAAAGAAGAAGATGGCACTAATTACTAAACAAGAAGTAGTAGATAAAGCTATGACAAATGCTAATTTTGATCAGCATTTAATAAAATCTACATTTATAGAAATAGCAGAATTAAATCATTTAAAACCATTTTTAGGAGAAGATTTGTATATTGCATGTTCTGGAGGTAGCTATGTTACTTTAGTAAACAGCTATATAAAAGATTATTTAGCATTTTGTGTCAAGTTTGAAATCTTGCCAGACATTACATACAATACAACATCACAGGGGGTAGTAGATAATATTGCAGACTTTACTAGTCCTGTTTCAGAGAGAAAATTAAACTATTTACGACAAGAAGTATATAAAAAGGCAGAAACATTTAAGAAGAAGATGGAAACATATTTAGATGACAATGCAAATTTATATCCAGAATGGCTAGGATGTGCTGATTGTGGTGGTAGAAAGGGTGGTAGTGTTAGTAAAAGACATGGCATAATAACCTATTAATAAATGAAAAACCATAATAATTTAACAGACTCGCAGATACACAATCCGAAGGGCTTTGCTGGTGCAAGAAAAAGAACAGTATCAACAAAAAGCCAAACTAGTGGTATTGAATGGGTAAAAGCTAACTACACAAGTTCTGTCAGTATATCATGTCCTGCTGATGTAGGAGGTCAATTACATCATAGTTATTTTTGTTTATTTAACAGTCATGATGCTGTCAAATATGCAGTATATTTTCAAATAACTAGCACAGCAGTTTTATCTACACCTAGTGGATACAATCAAGTATTAGCTATAAATTTAACAGAACAAGGCACAGGTGCAACAGCAGTACAGGTGGCAAACGCATTACAAACCACATTAAATGCACATGCTGATTTTACAGCAACAGATGATAATGCTGGTACAGTAACAGTAACAGGTTTAACTACAGCAAGTCCAGCAGTTGATGTTGATGCTTTAGTTGGAATAGCCATTACAGATACAGAAATAACAAACGAAATCTTGCATACAAATGCAAGTGGAGATTTAAAATTTACACCATTTACAACTATCTTAACAGAGACAGGTATAAATGACAAAAATTTTGTTCATACTCAAACAGAGTCAAGTGCGACATGGACAGTAACACACAATCTAGGAAAACATCCTAGTTGTACTGTCGTAGATTCGGCAGGAACTACAGTTTTTGGTCAAGTTGATCATTTGTCAGTAAACCAAATACGCATAACATTTAGTGGTGGCTTCACAGGGAAGGCATACTTTAATTAATTAATAATAACTATAAACAAAGAAAAAAATGGCGATTAAATTTTTAAATGATTTAGATGTATCTGGTAAACTAAATCTTAATGACAACTTTTTGGAGAATATCAAAATCCAACATCTTGCAACAAATCCAGATCCTATAGAGGGACAAATCTATTACAATACAACAAACAATGTATTAATGGTGTGTAATGGCACAAGTGCATCTGATTGGACTGCTTTATCATCTGCAACAGGAGATATTACAGAAGTAATTGGAGGTACAAGTATTGATGTTTCTGGTGGAACAAGTGGTGCTGCTACTGTAAATCTTGACAGTTCTACTGTAAGTGCTATATCAGCTAACACATCTAAGACAGGAATTACATCAGTACAAGCACAAGCTATATCTGATAACTCTGCTAAAACAGGTATCACAAGTAGTCAAGCATCAGCTATTACTGCCAATACTGCAAAAACAGATAATGTTAGCACAAATTTATCTGTAACAGTTGATGGTACACAACTAACAATAACATCATCAGATGGTACAGATGCTAGTTTACCTTTAGCAGATACTAATAATTGGGGTGTAATATCTGATGAGATTTATGATCAAATACAAGCCAATGTAAGTAAGACAGGAATAACAAGTGGTCAAGCAAGTGCAATTACTGCAAATACAGCTAAAAACTCATATCCTACTGGAGATGCTACAAAAGTAGGGCATATTTCTGTAACACAAGCTGTTAATTTAGACACTATGGAGTCTAATATTGCAACTAACACAAATAAAACAGGTACAACAGCAGCAGAAAGAACAAAGTTAGGTCGTATTACTTTATCAGACAATATTGATCTTGACACAATAAGTTCAGCTCAAGAAACTAACAATGCGAAGACAGGTATTACTGCTGCACAAGCTAGTGCTATTGTAGCCAATACAGCTAAAACATCAAATGTAAGTACAGATTTATCTGTAGCAGCTTCTACAACTAGTAGAGTTATAGCATCTTCTGATGGAACAAACGCAACAATACCTGTAGCTACTACAAGTGCTTCTGGTGTAATGTCAGCAGCACAAGTAACTACTTTAAATGGTAAAGCTCCAAAGGCTTCTCCAACTTTTACAGGTACACCATCAGCACCAACAGCAGCATCAAATACTAATACAACACAGATAGCAACTACTGCTTATGTACAAACAGAAATTAGTGAATTAATTAATGGTGCACCAGGAGCTTTGCAAACTTTAAATGATATTGCAGATGCACTAGGAGATGATGATGATTTTGCATCTACTATAACAACAAATTTAGCTGCTAAAGCACCTCTTGCATCTCCGACATTTACAGGAACTGTTAGTGGTATTACTAAAGCTATGGTTGGTTTAAGTAATGTTGCAGACATTGCTGTTTCTGGAACAAATACAGGAGATGAGCCAGATGCTAGTGTTGGCACAAAAGGTATTGTAGAATTAGCTACTACTGATGAAGCATTAGCTGGTAGTGATAGTTCAAGAGCTGTTACTCCTGCTGGATTAGCTGCTAGATCTTTTACTAATACTTATGGTGGATCTACAACAGCTTTAGTTGATCATAATTTAGGAACAAGAAATGTTATAGTACAAATGTTTGATTCATCAACTTATGATACTATATATGCAGAAGTTGTAAGAACAACAGCAAACAGAGTAACAGTTACTTTTAATTCAGCACCTGCAAGTGGAGATGTAACAGTTTTAGTAACTAAAATTGATTAATAAATGAGAGTAAAAAAGGCATACGAAAAGTTTGGTTCTCGTAGTTTTGTACCTAGTGCTATATCTAATACAAATGGTGTAGGAGAAGGAGATGTTTTGTTTCTTGGTAGCACAAGTGTAGCTGCTGGTAAAGCATATTATTTATATGAAGTAGAAGGAAGTGCTACTTGGGGTATAGCAGATGCTGATGCTTTAGCATCTTCATCTTATATACTCGCAATAGCTATGGGTTCTGGTACTGCTAGTTCTGTAGGCATGTTGTTAAGGGGTGTAGTTCATATAAGTAGTGTAACATCAGATAATTGTGCTGGTAAGCCAATTTATCTTTCTAGTAATCAAGGTCAATTAACTTTAACTGCACCTAGTGCAGCAGATAGCTATGTAAGAATAGTTGGCTACCAAGTAGCAGAGAACAAAATTTGGTTTAGTCCAGACAATACTCACATTAAAATTGCCGAAAGCTAATGTCAATTAATCAGATTAATAATATAACTGCTAGTAATATAAGCACTATAAATAACATTTCAGCATCAAGTATAGCTGAAGTGATAAATGTAGGTCTTAGTGTAGAACAGACACCATCCTTTGTAGACACTTATGCTGTAAGTAAGTCTATAACAACAGGATCTGGACAAGCAGTAAGAATAGCAGATGATGGTGGTGCTTATTCTTATATTCAATCTGATGCTTTTACAATATCTTTTTGGGTTAAGCCTGGTTGGAACGCAGCCTTAAATACTAATGTACATTTCTTTTCTATGAATACAGGTACAAGTTCAAGCTCAAATATGATTAGGATTTTTTATAATGAAAATAATAATAGAGTTTATTTTGAATATAGGTCAGCAACAAATGCTAAAAAATATAATTTTTGGTTGTTTCATGCAAATTCTGGTAATTATTCTGCTGCATATAGTGCTGCTGGTTTAGGTAGTTCTTATTGGAGTAATACTAATAGAGGTAATACAGGCAATGATAACATGACAATGATTACTATAGCTAAAGGTTCAGCTAATAATGCTGGTAGTAATAATGTTCGTTTTTATTGGAATGGCACAGATTGTGGTTTAGGTCATTATGGTGCTAATGGTTTTTCACAAGGCACACCAAGTATGAGTACATCAAACAGAGTAGTTACTGTAGGTAGTAATTCTTGGGTTTTTCAAAAATGTGGTAATGATCAAGAAACTATTTACAATGATTTAAGTATTTGGAATAAACAATTAAGTGCTTCTGAAGTAAGTGAATTATGGAATAGTGGTGCAAGAATGGATGCTACAGGTCATAGTGCAGCAGAAGATTTACATGGTTATTATAAGTTTGAAAATGATGGTAATGATAGTAGTGGCAACAATCATCCTGCCTTTACTATAAGTGGTAACTCTAATATACATACAATATAATGTATTATTATGTATTAACATTAGAGCAGTTTGAAAATGCAGATAAAGATCAAGTTTCTTATGTACATTATAATAATGATGGCACACAAATTATTGTAAGCACAACAGAAATAATTGCAGAAAGATACAGGAAATTTAAAAGCAAAACTACCTGTAGTAATTATTCATTTAGCAATCATGCTGATTGGGTAGGAGATGGTACAGGTATAGAAGAATGGGAATTAGAAGATATAATATATCTACAATATTTATAAAATAATAAAACAATAAAAAAATGGCAACAACAGTAACAAACGCAAACTTGACAGTAACAGTAACAGATGCAGTTACATTAAATGGACAGGCTTATGGTAATACAAATACTTTAACTGTAACTAGTATAGATGAGGTTTATAGCAGAATAGTAGAAGTGCCTATTGGAGCTTTTACACCTGTATTACAATTAGGTGCTACAGGACAAGGACAATTAACTGCTGCTAATGTAAAATATATAAGAGTTACAAATTTAGATGATACTAACTTTGTTAATTTAAAAGTATTTGGCACAGATGCAATGGTAATTAAACTTGAAGCAGGAAAATCTTTTATATTAGGTGGAGTAAATTTTGATGCAGCAGCAGCAGATGTAGCACAGGGAGCTGTTTCGTATAATGCAGCATTTGTAATGTCAGCAGAAGCTAATGTAGCACCATGTGATATAGAAGTATTTGCAGCGAGTATCTAATGAAACTCAAAGTTTTAAGATTTAGTAGCAAAAAAGATTGTACTAATGGTTTGCTTTTTGAAGAGTCAGAAATGGGCTTAGATTTTTTAGCATATACATTAGAAGATGAGCACAGAGTCTTAAAAGTAAAAGGAGAAACTAGAATACCTGCTGGTATATATAATGTTAAATACAGAAAAGAAGGAGGGTTTCACGAAAGATACAAAAAAAGGTACTCTAGCATACATAAAGGAATGTTGGAAGTATGTGATGTGCCAAACTTTAAATATGTACTTATACATTGTGGTAATACTGATGAACATACTGCTGGATGCCTTCTTGTGGGGGATTCGCAGGAAAACAATGTTGTCATCAAAGATGGCTTCATTGGAAAGTCATCTAATGCTTACAAAAGAATTTATCCGATTATCGCAAGATCGTTGGAAATAGGAGAAGAAGTCATTATAGAGTATGTAGATTATGATGGCATAAAATAATTGATATGAGAGCAACTAATAACGATATAATAAAAGAAATGGCTTTAATGGAGCATAGAATGGACTCAATGGAAGAGAAATTAGAAAAAATGGATGCAAAGCTAGATATGATAACTGAAAGACTTTTAGATCCAGACAATGGAGTGGCTTCTAAAGTAAACAGAAACACATCAGCTAGAAAAGGTTTGTCAAGAGCTTTATGGGTTTTATATGGTATTGTTATTGCAGCTTTAGCAAAATTTTTTTTTGATTAAATAAAATATATTAAAATGGCTAAAAAAAGAAAAAAGAAAAAACCAGCATACATAAAGAAATGATACAAAAAGATTATACCATTAATTTAGGAAATATAATATGGATAATTGGTATCATCTTTACAATGGGAATTGCATATAGTCAGATAGGTCAATTAGGGGAAGACATAAAAGTGTTAGAACAAAGACTAGAAAAAAAAATCAAAGTAATTAATGAGTGTGAAGATAGAATTGTTGAGCTAGAAAAAGACTTAGCAACACTTAAAAATTGTAAAAATCATAAAAAATGAGTATATTTTCTAAAATATTATCTGGTGGTGCAACTGATCTTGTAAAAGAAGTTGGTGGGGTTTTAGATAACCTTACAACTACAAAAGAAGAAAAGCTAGAAGCACAGAAAAAAATACAAGAATTATTGCTGTCGCACGAAGCAGAAATGCAAAAGCAAGTTACAGAAAGATGGAAATCAGACATGGCAAGTGATAGTTGGTTAAGCAAAAATGTACGACCAATGGTGCTAATTTTCCTTGTTTTATGTACTATGTTGCTCGTTTTTATAGATGCTGGAGTTTTGGCTTTTAAGGTAGAAAATTCGTGGATAGAATTGATAAAATTAACTTTATTAACAGTCATTGGTTCATATTTTGGTGGCAGGTCATACGAAAAGGTCAAAAATTCTAAATAAGTTTAGACTATGGGAAAACGATTAAGACTTTCAGACCAAGAAGTTGATTTAATTTACCAACATAGAGCAGGGGACTTAGACAACTTAAATTATAATTTATCACAAAACACAGCTTTAGACAAACATCTTGCAGAAAGAGGTATAGATAAAAAAGATGTAGTATCTGTAAAGCATTGGCAAAATTTTGCAGGAGAACTAAGATTTTCAGTAGTAACTAAATCTAGTCCTGTAGATGAAAAAAATGTATTTGACAATGTTTTAAAGCTAATAGAAGATAATGCTCCAGAATATGCAAAAATAGATTATAAAAAAGGCAATCATTTATTAGTTATAAATCCAGCAGACATACATATTGGTAAATATGCTAATCAAAGTGAGACAAACGAGGAGTATAGCATGGATACAGCCATAGAAAGAGTTTTAATGGGTGTTAGTGGGCTTATTAATAAAGCTAAAGGCTTTGACATAGATAGAGTGTTATTTTGTGTAGGCAATGATGTTTTACATATAGATAATGTTTACAATACAACAACAAAAGGCACACACCAGGACACAGATGGTAAATGGTGGGAACATTACGAAGTAGCATTACAGGTTTATGTGCAATGTGTTGAAATGCTAAGAGAAATAGCTCCTGTAGATTGTGTTCACAGCATGAGTAATCATGACTACCAAAGTGGGTTTCATTTAGCACACGCATTAAAGTCATGGTTTAGAAACACAAAAGATGTAACAGTAGATTGTGGTGTGTCGTATCGTAAATATTATAATTATGGTAACAATCTTATTGGTTTAGAGCATGGAGATGGAGCTAAAATGGATAAATTACCTTTGTTAATGGCACAAGAGAAACCTTTACTCTGGTCTGAAACAAAATATAGATATTGGTATTTACATCACATTCATCACAAAGTAAAGCATAAATGGTTAGATGCAAAAGATTATATAGGGGTTACAGTAGAATACATGAGATCCCCTAGTTCTAGTGATTCATGGCATCATAGGAAAGGTTTTTGTGGTGTACACAAGGCTGTAGAGGGTTTTTTACATGATAAAGAAAGTGGTCAAGTAGCAAGACTAACACATTTCTTTTAAAAAAACTTTTTTATATCAAATAATTTTTGTTATATTGCATTAAGTTTTGTTAGACAGTAGGTTCTCAGCCTACATTTTAAGTTATGAATAGGGAGATTGTCGTAGTCTCCCTTTTCTTTTTATAAGAAATAAAGAAGGTTCGGTATCTACTTGTAGAAATACATGGCAGGATAGGGTAAAATGCCCTTCTTATTTCTTTTTCAGTCAGTTGGTAGCAAATTTCCTCTTTAATAATTTTTTATACTGAATTGGTAGCAAATCTGTTCTTTAGTTTTTTTTGAGTCAGTTGGTAGGAGATTTTCTCTTTAGTAATTTTTTAGAAAATTTTAAAAATGCAAAAGTGTTTTCCGGGAAATTTAACATAATAATTATTATAAGACAAAATTAGATCCAGATAAATAATACTTAAAATAATTTGGATATTTAAAAAATATGTTGTTATGTGTAAATATGTCTAACTTAAATAATAAAAAAATTATGAAAAATAATATTGCTGAAAAAGTGTTTGATGCGTTTACTGATGGATTTCAAGAAAATATAGAAGATTTAATCCCTATATTTTATACAACTGATAATAAAAAAGAAACAGAAGAAATGGTAGAACTAGTATTAGATAAGGTAGGAGAATTATATGGTACTAGAGTTTACAAAAAACCACACAAAACAATACAATTAGTAGTAGAAAATGATTATAATTCTGGATTTTCTTTTGATCTATATAAAGAAGATCTGTTAAATTGTGCAGAAGATCTGGATATTATAGTGAAACACAAAAACAATGATTATAACCATGTTTTAAAAGATCATGATAATGTAGTAACTATGGATTATAAGTATAAAAAAACTATTGAATGTAGAGGATATTCGCAAAGTGAATGGGATACATACACAATATATTACAAAGAATGGAATGATCAAACGCAATTACTAGCCGATTTATTAAAAAATATATTTACTCATAAAAATGATTATATTGTATATGTTAATGAAATAATAGATCATGAACATACTAAAATAGTAGATAAATTTTGTTTTTCTATAATTGATACAGAGTTTCCAGATCATGATCGTATAAGAGAAGAAATAGAGGAGTATTCTTTAGATAATGATATTAAATTTAATAACATAGTGTATAACTTAAATAATTAATGATATGAAAAGTAATGAAATGGAGTTTATAGATGAAATTTGTACACAAATACTAGAATTAAAATTTGGAGAACATTATTATAAACAAGGTAAAGGAACAGATAAAGAAACTTTATATTTAACAGATGAAGCTCAAGATTTTTATAATTCTTATTATGATGAAATAGAAACATTATATAAAAATTTAATTGTGCCGAAAATTAATCCATTAGAATGGTTTAATCATTTTGTTGATTATATGCAAGAGCAAGATCCAGATATGTATAATAGGGCATGTGAATATGCAGATTATGAAGAAAAACAAAGTATTAAATTAAAATAATTAAAATGAAAGAAAAAATAAAATTTCAAATTGAAGAATTTGAGCTGGGAGGAATTTCTACTTTTGAATTAATAGATAGAATTATTAAAATATTAAAAGAATATTAAATGAAAGTAAGTGAATTAATTGCAGAACTGCAAAAAGTAGATCCAGATAAATATATAACACCTTTAGCTAATTCTACTAATGGAGAAGATACAGATTTTGATATAGATCTAAATAGTATTGAAATTTGGAATGATGGAGATGAAAGTATAACTTTATTTATGTTTAACAAATAAAATATTAAAATGAAATTAAAATTAAATAAACAAGAATTAGAATATTTGACTATAATAATAGAACAAAATTTAGAAAAAAATAATTCTTTTATGAACATGAAAAATGATGATTATATGGATATGTTGCACAATATTCATGTAAAATTAATAAACATAGTATTAACTTAAAATAATTAAAATGGATAGAGAAGAAAAACAAAAAACTTATCAATGTATAGAACATGGAGAAATATTTTATATAGATGCAAAAAATATTGAACAAGCAATAGAATTTGCATCAATGTATGGTGGAAGTGTAATAAAAGAAGTTAAATTAAATAAATAAATAGAGATGAAAATAATAATAAGTAATAGATCTGTATATCATAAATATGCACAAGTAGAAATTAATATCCCAGATACAATTAAAACAGATGATGTATTGGATTATTTGCAAGAAAATGAACATTTGTATAATGATAAAATAGATGAACAAATGTTTTTTGTAGATTATGAATTTGGATCTGGATCTGATGATTATGTAGGCATGGGAGATCAACTTGCTGAAAGTGAATGGAGATTTGACATTAAAGACCAGAATTATGGAGGTCATTTGTAATTCTGATATAATAATTCATGATGATGGATATATTTGCTGTAATATTTGTAACCATGAAGAAATTATTAATAATACAGGAGTTTGCGAATGTTGTGCAAACAATAGAGTAGAAGATGGTATCTGGTCTGTTAAGCAAAGATATAGCAACAATTTACGAACAGATATTAATGGAAACATAAAAAATATATGATAACATACATGATTTATATAATTTTATTGGCTATCTGGGAATTATTAAGCGAAAAACCAGATAAAAAGAAGAGATAGGGTAAAACCTATCTTTTTTTTTGTCTAATTGGTAGGGAAATATATTATTTACAATAGAATGTGAGTTTTTGTTCTTTTTTGGTCAAGTTTTTGTAATTGTATGATAGCTAATTATTTAAACCTGTTATTAACAGATAACGAAAAACTTTTTAATAAAAAAAATATTATTTCAATTATTTTTATATCTTTGACTTAACAAAACTTAATTTTTAACTTAAATAACAAAAAAATGAAAACAATTTTTAGCTCAAATTCAGATGTAGCTCACAATTTTGCTACACATGATCAATATTATGGATCAAGTAGTAATAGAAATTTATATTTTGAACATAATAAGATTTATTCTTATGGATCACATTATTTATTAGGTACAAAATTTTTAATTGGAGAAACAAAACACATAATTATTGATAACAGAGGTTATTCTAATTCAACAAGTAAACATATTAGTATTTTAAGTAGTGCAACAAGGCACTTTAAACAATTTTTAACACAAAGTATTGATTTAGAAGTTGTTCATGGTAAAATTAAAGATTATTCTCTAAAAATACCTAGAGCAACAAAAAATAAAGGTTATTATATAAACCAGATACAAAGAATGTATAATGATTTTGTAAAATTTCAAAATTATGCAAAAAAGCATAAAAACGAAAAAACAATATTAAATGATTATATTATAGATTTTAGAAATAAAAAATTTAAAGAAATTAAACACATATATAAAAGTATAAAAGAAAATTTAACAGATTTTCAACAAGAAATAATAGAAATAAACAAAAAAATAGCTTTAAAAAAGAAAAAACAAAATGATAAAGCTATAAAAAATTTTAGAAATAGAAAAACTGATAATTGTAGAGCAAATTTTGATGTTTTAAGATTAGATCATATTGACACAGGAGACAATTTTATAGATTATTTTGTAAGATCTGGTCAAGGTATCAAAATGAATATAATTGATAGTTTAAATGGTATTGAAATGATCAAAAAATATGTTTCTTATACTAAAAACACAAAAGAAAATGATCAAAATTTTATTAGAGGACAAAAAATTGGTCAATATACTATAATTAGTTTTTTAAATAATATTTTAACTATTGGTTGTCATAAAATTAAATTAGCTGAAATTTTAGAAATAGAAAAACAAATTAAAAAAATTAAAAAAATAACTAAATAAAATTATTAATTAAAATTAAATAACATGCCCAGAAAAGCAAAAGAAATGCAAAAAAGATCTTATTTCACTTATTCAGTTTTTGTAGGTGGATCAGAAATAAATGATTATTTATTGTCTAAGGCACAAGCTGTTAATCTAGCTTATAAATATAAATTTAATGATTATAAAGATGTTAAAATAGTAAAGATAACCAGACCAAATAATTGGCTGGATCTATAACCCTTAAAAAAACTTAAAAATGAAAACGAAACTAATTATTGATGTATTATTTAACAGATCGGCAATTAAGCCGATAATACCAAACAAATTAGCTAAAATAAAAGATTATTTAGCTATTAATACTGAACATTATTATAACTATGTTATGTTCACAGGAGGATCTAAAGTAGATCAACAAAATACTAGTGTATCAAGATTTGAAATAACTATTAATGAAAATACAGAAACAATAGAAAATATTTATAACCAGTTTATAAAAACTTTTAAAGATAATAAAATTTATAAACATTAAAAGTGTGCAAATAGGTTGCACAAATACTATTTAAATTTGTACCATTATTAATTTTTAACTTAAATTTTTTATTATGGAAAAAATGAGCAAAACCCTGTTAGATGCGTTAATGTCGGATACGCATAGTAGCTTATATGAGCTAGAAACTGAAATTGAAGCTATTGAAGTGTATATAACTACCTACGATATGTTTGACAACACAAAGACCGATTATAGAATTTATAGACTTTTTGAAACACCTGTTTCATCTGGTTTAAATAATTGGACACTAGACCGATTAAATTGCATGGAAGTGAATGTTTCTGGTTGTATCTGGATCAAAAATTCTAATAATTGGATAGATTTAGATGTTTCAGAGTATGATGGGCAATATTTTTATAAATGGATAAAAAGATCCAGACCATTAAGAAATAATATTAATGATAATTATTTTACTAAAGATAATTAATATATATTTTTTAATAAAAAATTATTTTTTAAACTAGATTTTCGGATCTAGTTTTTTTTTGCTGTATTGGTAACAAATTTTTAAGTTTAGATCCTTAATTGGTCATTTGGTAGCTGTTTTACTCTTTATGCAAAAAGCAAATTTTGAAATGGTCAAATCTTTGTAACCATTTGAAGCTCAATATTTTATAAAAAAAATAATTAAAAAAAAGTATCTTTTTATTTTGTGGATCAATTTAATTTTTTAATTTAGCCAAACAAAACGAAACTAATTTAAACTTAAAATCAAAAAAATGAAAAAAAGAAAATTTTCCAAATCAGCTAGAAACAGCAAACAAACTATTTTTTACGATAATAAACCATTTGCAGAAGTAGTTGTAGAAGGGATTATCTTTGCAACAGGAACAGCAACAGCATTAACAATTTTATCAGCTTTAATTATTGCAATAATAAATATATAAACATGGATATAATAAAAAACAAAAAAAATAATATCTTGTTATCTTTATCTGTAACTGAATTAAACATTATTGCTCAGAATTTATCCATGCAAATATATGATCTTGAAGATTTACCAGAAGACACAGAAACAGATACAGAAAAAACTAAAAATATTTGTATTGATATTTTAGCCCAGTTACAAGAGTTGAAAATCTGGGGAAAATTACCACAAAAAAAATAATATTAATAAAACTTAAATAACAAAAATTATGAAAAATTCAGTAACAAACGAACTATTACTACATATAGAAGAATATATAATTGATAACGATCTTATCAATGAAGATCTAGGAGATATACAAGAATTACACAATGATATTTTTAACACAGATTTTTATATAATCGGTTATTATAATTGTGAACAATGGTTAAAAAAACATCATATAAATACTTTTGATGCTATTGAATTTGTGCAGGAGTATGAAAAAGATAATTTTGGAGAAACTAACCCAGATATAAATTCAGAACGGATCGTTAATATGATCGCATACATAACAGGGGAACAAATTTTATTTGACTTTGCAGCACAAAACAACCAGCCCAGATAAACACCACCACAAACACCAATTTAAAAAGCTCTAGTATTTAATTACTAGAGTTTTTTTTATGCTTATATGCACCAATAAAAGCCACCAGCACCACCAGAAACAAAGACCACCAGCACCACCACCAGCACCAGCCGAACAGATAACCAGACTACACCACCACAGGCACAGAATAAGACCACCAGAACAGGCACAAAAGAAGACCAGAAACAAAGCAAAGAAGCCACCAGAAGCACAGCCAGAACAGGCAAAGCAAATAATATTATAATATATTAATATAATGTTATAAAGTGTAGCACCTTGAAACACTATTTTACACGCATAGTGTATTAAAAAAGCATAAAAAACCACCACCACCAGCACAAAAAACGCATAAAAAAAGCCGATCAAATAAAAAAAAATGTTTGTTTGTTGCTTAATCTGGATAATAATAAAAGCTGATTTGCGTATTGAAAATCTGGTTATTAGGTAGTCCAATATTCACACTAGATTTTTCA
>Ga0181402_1000352_pt1 | contig 16922 bp, 17 predicted proteins | sample 25SPOviralmetaG_FD_130131 | JGI IMG/M metagenome (GOLD analysis project Ga0181402, IMG submission 130131) | Marine viral communities from the oligotrophic San Pedro Time Series (SPOT) site, San Pedro Channel, CA, USA - 25 SPOT_SRF_2011-08-17 | ecosystem: Environmental > Aquatic > Marine > Strait...
CTAAATACCTATTACTTAGGTATACGTTTGTGGACAAGAGGTTTGGATTTTGATTAATATCTTTTATTTGCTGTTGTGAATTAGTTGACTGAGCAACAGAATAATTACCTGATCTAAATTGTTTTACATAACCTTGTTCTCCACTAGATTGTTCAGCAGTGATAACATAGAAAGGGTTATTTTCATCATTCATACCATTACGTAAATAATCCATTGTATTCTTACGTGCCTCAACAGCTACTTTGTCTAAAGTTAATTTAGGATCAGATTGTAGCTTCTTAAATTCACCAACGTAATAATCACCAACTTCAGAAACAGCCCAATTAACACTAGCGTCAACACCAGAACCAAGATCTAGTTCTCCTAACTTTGATCTAAACATAGCTAGTGCATCTTTTTCTATGTCCTTTCGTTTATAACCTTCTTGATCAGGACCAGATGGATTAAATTGATCCACAAGACCTAATAGTTCCTCACGTTGATCTTTAGACAACCAGTTCATGTTCTGCTGAACATCAATAGGATTAAGGTCTCCAGCGTTACCAGCTTTTTGTAATTCAAGGAAAGCAGATTCTTTATCAAGATTAGCACTATCATCAACACCAAAGTTATCTACAATGTCATTCACTGCTTTTAAAACAGTAGGCTTACTTTTATAAGCATGTAGCATAGCTTGTTTGATTTGATTGGTTTCTGATGCAGTCATTACACCATCTTCCAAACCAGCAGCCATTAACCTATTGACATCTTCTTTAGCAGCTGACATCTCCTCTTGTTCACGTTCAGCTTCAAATGTCCTCTGACGCTCCTTAATGGTTTTATTGAGGATATTCAGTGATTCACTGCTTTTAATTGATTGAAGAGGTACTGGTTTACCTGATGTATTTAATACAAGTGCTTGATCATTAAGGAAAGAAGCAACAGCATCGATATTCTTGTCAAAAGCTCCACTTTCTACCTGTGATTGTAGCTCAGGTAAAACGATACTATCCCTAATAAAAGCATAGTCAGGTGTACCTTTTTCATTACTATACTTACCAGGGTTTTCAGCAGCCCATCTAGCAGTTAAAGTAGAAATAGTATTACGACTACGAGGATCAAATGGTTTAACAACAGCAGAATAAAGCTCTTGCTGCATATATCTAGACTGCCTGGCATCTGCCATGACACCCCTCTCTTCATCCAGAGCAGCTTCAGAAGTTGCTAATGCTCGATTAGTATATGATTCAGCTACATCGTAGAAATTTCTAACGAGAAATTCAGCACTAATGCCGTTAGGCTTACCGTCTTTACCTTTATTTAAACCAAGTTGTTCAACAGTTTCGTTGATTAATGCTTCAAAACCTTGAGCAGCAATTTCACCACCACGTTGTTTAGCTTCATCTAGAGTTAGTTTAAGTGGTTCCTTAGTTACAGGATCATATACTGTATATTTAAAATCTTTATTGACAGCAGCTATATCCTCTATATTTGCAGCATAATGGTTAAGTTTTACTCTTTGTAAACCAACACTATCGCTTCCAAAAGCGGATCGTCTTATTGGTTCGACAGCATTGTTACCAATATAAGGTGCTTGAGTATTAGCAATAGCATTTTGAGAAGCATCACTCCCACTTAGAGTGGCTTCACTTATATCCATAAAACCGTATTCAATACGTTTTTGTTCTGGTGTCATCCCCTTTAAACGTATAACTTCTGCCTTATTGGCATTATCTTTCTTTGTCTCCTCATCTTTCTTAGCTTTGTCAACAAATTTTTTCCCTAAAGTTTGGGAGAAATCTGACAAGCTTTTCATGAACTCAGCAGATTGCTTTCTTTGAGCTTGAAGATTAGCAATATTAGTTTCATCATTTCTAAGAACAGCATCTTGATACTGTTGTCTGAATCCACTTTGAAGTTCAAAATTACTATTACGTTGAGCTTGTTCATCACGAAGCTTTTGCCTCATGACTTCCATATAGCTACGTTGTTGTTGCTGTAGTTGGTTGAAATAACGATCTTCTCCTTGACGCTCCTCTTCTCTAGCTTGTAGAATCTTACGGGAGCGTCCTAAATCAGGAGTAAATTTAAAGGAGCCGTAGCTCCCGAATGATTGATAAGACATAAAATTAAAAAGATAAGACTAACCGTCACCCCCAATCAACACCAGCTAAGTCACTTGCAAAGCTAGCAATAGCACCTGCAAATTGAACTCCAGAATGCTCACCTTTTATTGGTTCAGGTAACAGTTGCGGTTTATGGTCGTCGGTAAGTTCAGGATATAATGTTCTAGGATATGAAATAGGCTGTGGAGGATTAGGTGCTAGTACAGGTTCAGGCATTAAAGCCTTATCAGCTGTTACATCTGCTGAATATCTATCAAGAGTTATTTGTCCTTCACTTGCAAGTTTAGCTTGTTGAGCAGATTGAAGTGATGCCTGATATTGATCTTCAATCATCTGATCTTGTTTACCAAGACGAGCCCTTTCCCTTTCAACATCAGCTGCAGTATCATTATATTTACGCATTGCAGAGTCATGAACTTCTTGTGCAGCTTGATAGGCAACATTATAATTTTGGGTAGCAAAATCTTTCTGTTGATTAAGCTTCCCAGTTTCACGACTATAGGAATTCAATTGTTGTTGTAAATTTTCTGCCAACAAATTCTGTTCAGCAGATAGTGAATTAAAAGCATTGGTAAATTTATCATTTACATAAACAGCTTGTTGGTAAGCCTGATCATTACGCAAGGCTCTACCTTCAGTCAAGTCACCAATGGCTTGAGTAGATGATTGCTTGGTTTGACCAATAGTTAGACCAGACATTTCACTAGCCTGATCAATCTTTCTTTGTGTATTAGTTTCTTCTTGAGCTAATTTACCTTGAGCTTGTGATGTTTCAGTAGTGAACATCTTTGTAAGTTGATCTTTTTCTTGACCTGACTGAGTAATTCTAAGATCCTTTGCTACTTCTGCTCTACCAAGCAAAGCCCTTTGCTCTAACTTTTTACGATTAGTAGTATCAGTCTGAAGACCAAAGCGTTTGTTTACATCACCTGTTTTACGGGTAATATCTGTAACTTTAGAATCGAAGTTTTTCTTGCCACGTAAAATAGCATCAGTAAGTTGTGCACTTTGCCTACCAGCAGCAGATAATACATTATTAATTGATCTAGCAGCACTAGCTCCTTTTCGTCCTTGAGCATTAATCTGACCTGATTTTAAAAGTTGATCAATACGATTAGCTTCTTGTTTAAAAGATTGAGCGGCACGGTTTTGTTCATATTGTAATCTTGTTTGTTCAAGTTCAAAGCCAAGATCATTAATGCCAGAATCACGACTTAAAAGATTATATTGTTGCTCATCAGTAAGCTGAGCAATTTTTTGTTCAGTTTGTAATTTAGTACCAGAAAATTCATCTTCAATCAAAGCTTTTTTTTGCTCAATAGATAAATTATCACCTTCATTTTTGATGCCAAGTCGTTCGATAAGTTGGCTAGTGGCTAATTCTTGATCACCTAAATCACCCTTAAGACTACCAGTAGTTTGCTGCAACCTTAGATTTTCAAGTGCAACCTGTTGGTTAGTTTGTAACTGATTGCGGTAGATATTATTATCAGTATTTAAATTATCTGTTGCTTTACCTTGATCCAACAGCATCAGCTGTTCATCACGACCAGTCCTTGATGTATTAACACGCTCTTGTATCTGAGCATTCTGTAGATCAGCAGTAGTCTGAGCTTCACCAGCCTGCTCTCTGATCATCTCTAAGCCATAGTTAGCACTGTCGTATGATTGATTCCTTACACGGAGGGCTTCGGTCTCCATCAAGGTCTCTCGCATCAATGCATCATCAATAGCAGTTTGGCTTTGGTCCAACCTAGTCACCATCGAATTATATTGACCCAATTGATTTAACAGTTGTTCCTGATTTTGAAAACCAAGAGCAGTTTGTTGGTCATTATATTTCTGCTGAGTTTGATTTAAAGCTAGTGCTTCAAGATCTGCATTGATACTTTTTTGTGTTGCGTTATCTAGACCAGAAAGTCTATAAGCTTCCTTTCTAGCATCATAATCAGCAGTATTTTGTGCTACTTGAAAATTATAATTGGCTAAATCGTTTGACTCTCTGAATCGGAGTTCATTCTCATTGTTTGCTTTATTAAGATCAATAGTGGCTTTTTGCTGATTAAATTGACTTTCACGTTCAGTATTCTGAAACTCTGTATTCATTACAGCACTATCATGCTGAGCCTGAATAATGTCATCTGCATTAGCAGAGTCTGAAGCTCCTTGAAATAAATTTAGTCCGAGCGAAATGCCTGCTAAAATTATACTTGGATCCATAGGTTATCCTCTTTGATAGAATCTAGGTGCATATTGTCCTTCCCATGACATTTTGTTTAAAGAAGCAGGGAAGGGTGAATTACTAAAGATTCTAAATCTAAAGAATTCGTTTCTTCGGTAAATTGGTACTGTAAATAGTACTTTCTGAAAGATAGGTAAGTCATCAGTAAGATAAGACTCTGAGTAAGTAACAGAACTAATATCAGTATAGTCAAAAGTATTATCAATATCAGTAATCTGAAAAGACACTGATCCAGAATCCTGGAAGGAAAACTTATATCTTGAAATAATTAAAGATGCAGTATAATCAGATCCAGCTGCAGCTCTCATATAAGTAGTAGGTAAATCATAGATCATTTCATATCTATAGCCAAGAATAAAATTAGCTTGATCACCAGTACGATCACCAGGTGTTGTAAATGTACCGTTAGATTGAACAGTAAGTGGAAACAACATACCTCTACTATTTGCAGTAGAAGTACCAGAAACTGAACTAAGCACTATAATGGGTTCATACTTAGTACTATCTATAATCGGATAGTTAGAAGTAGGTGTAATAGTAGTTATATCTGTTGTTGCATTATAAGTAACTGAAGTTAAATCTTTTGTCCAAATATCTAGATAAGGACCAATACCCTTAAACGTAGCATTAGTTGTATCCTTATTTAGAAGTAGTTCAGCATCTGCTGATTCATTCAGAGGTGCACTTGTTACTACAAGCTTACCATCTGTTGATATAATAGTAAAAATATTATCAGCATTAAATACACAGCTAATGACATTGCCTGGAAGCTTCCATTTAAACCATGCATTCATAACCCTTTGTTGACCCTCTACATGAGTTTTAAAAAACCACATGTATTCTTGGTTGCTATCGGATAGAACTATAAATCTATTTTGTGGATTAGCATATAGGTTATTAACAGTAGACGGTACATACTCAGGAGCTAATTTACTGGCTTCAGTAACCATGGGATCATTTTCCATACCTCTTGTTATCATCATCAAGGTACGTGTAAAGTTAGCTGACTTATTTATGTAATAAAATTCTTCTCCTAATTCAACTGGTGTAACAACAGGATCTAACTCATAGTTACTAATTGATTTGATAATTGCAGTCTGTGGAGTAACAACACCTTGATCAGCAAAGAGGATGAACTGCTCATTATTACTGAACAGAACTAACCCCTGAGGGGCTGGAAGAACGCTTGTAAGCAGGATTGACCGAACACTCACAGCGTTCAAATCAACAGGGTCAGAGGCGATTAGAACCTGTGCAGACTTAGCGTAGAAATCAACAGCTTGATTACCAGCGTTAATATAATCAGGTCTAAGTGAAGATGATAAAATTACATTAGCATTAGATAGAAACCCAATCCTATTAAAGTATGAGAAACAATCCTGAATAGTTTGATTAACAAAACTAGGATGTGGATTAGTTTCGTTATCTCCTACTGATCTATCAACATAATTAGCTTCTTCAAAAGTAAATTCAGTAGCTGAAACTTTACGAAGAACATGAGGTGCAGTCCAGTTATCAAACCCAGCTGTAATACCAGGCTTAGCTACTTCAGTCCAAGCATTATTAATATATTGAACGTAGTAATCATCCTTATCAGTGTCTTTAGAATTGACAATCTGATAGACAATTGTAGTAGAAATAGTACCAGTCGGAAGATCTGCATAAGTAGATACACGTTCTACAGTTGCAGCAGGAATAGTTGTTGAACTTTCAGTAACTACCTTAGATCTATTTAAAAGAATGTTTGATTTTTCTACTGACAATACTTTGTAGTTATCTCTATTAGAACCGCTTAGGTATGTATTACCAGCAGATCCATCACTATGAGCAGGAAAATTAACTGTACATGCAGTTCCACTAAAATCCCATATTTTAATATTACCATAGGAAGTAATAGTACCACTTCCATCTACAGTAGCAGGTATAATTACACCAAAATATGGTTCATCGTCTTGTCTAATAATAGAAAACCAAAAACCATTTGCACCTTCTGCTGCTGTAATACCAGGAAGAGTGAATAGATATTGAGTTCCAACTCGTTTCTGTAGACCGAAAGTAATATCCGGTACTCCATTTTGTATGTCATTCATAAAACCTGGAGCCATCTCGACTTCAGATTGTTGAGAGACACCAGGAATAAATGTTGGAATAGTTTGTGTTACTGCTGCCATTATCTTGCAAGTGCTTGGTAAGGTTCATAGCTTTGATACCAATTACCTTCATCGTTATAGCCATGAAAATAACGACGGATCTGTTGGGTTTCATACTCAAGAGCAAAAGCTTTAACTTGTGCTTCTTGTTGTTGCAACATAGCAACTTGTGGTTGATCACCAGTAGTACGTTGAGCAAACATTGTTGATGCTCTAGCAATAATATATGATTGAATAGTTACTGGAATGGTTACATAATCATTAAACCAGACGATGTCACAGCAAGGTCTAGATGTCCAAATAAATGTATGACTGATAATATCATATAATTTTCTAACAACAGAACCTGTTGGAGAGATAGAATCTCTAGAACGTAGTACAGCTCTCTTATTAGCATTCTCTGCCTTATCAGGAGAAAGCATACATTGCAGCATACCTTCAGGTACATCAACAGTACCATCAGAATTTAAAGACATAGAATAGTGATATTCTTTATTGAAAGTCCATCCTTCAGCCTGCACATCCCTAGACACCTGCATAAGGGTGTCATAAGCAATTGCAACGTCCGGGTTGGATTGTTCAAGGGTTGTGACAGGAGCTTGCCCAATGCTTTGAAGCATTTGATTAACAGCATTTAGCTCGCTTTTAGATTTAGATAGAGTCATATGAGATTGGGTCTCAATAAGGAATTAAAAAAAAAAGGCTCCCGAAGGAGCCCGTTATTATTATCAGGAACGATCCACAGCGGGAGCGTCAGCCTCTTGACCATTGCCATAGGCAAAGCGGAGACTCTTGGTGTAGCTGGATACAGAAGAAGCAGCTACAGCAGATCCATAGCCACTCTGAGAGCGTGCTACAGAAGCGCGAATGGCAGCATCGCCACCACTCACAGCAAAGTTATTACCAGCGACACCATTGTCGCCAGCAGCAGATACAGGATTAGCCATAATGTATTTTTAATTAAGCAGAACGTCCAGCTTCAATACCAAAGAAAGGATCTTGAGTAGATGAAGCAACTGGATTTGAAGGTTTTACATTTCGGTCCTTATCTTGACAAGCAACAGAAGGATCGATAACCTTACGTGCTGATGTTCCAGGAGTAGCAGGCATGATATACCTCAGCTATAAGAAACAGAATCAGCAGCCCACAGCTCAATAGCAGCGGCAGGGTTCAAGGTTCCAGCACCCATTGCAAGACGACCAACAACGATGTCACCTTGATACATGGTGCGGACATCAGATCCAGTGGTCTGGACTTGAGGACCAATAGCTTCAACAACAGCAGCAGCATCCTTCTGATAAATCAGACCAGCGTGCTTACTGAAGTCACCACCATAGAAGTTGTTCTCACCAGCAACAGCAGTGACATTGCCACCACTCAGCATGAAGGGGAGGTTGTTAGAACGCTTGATAGAAATACCAGCGATCTCATACAGACCTTCACCACTGTTCAGGTTGCCCTGAGTGTTGCCATAGTCACGATTCAAGATGTTTGTATCAACCTGAGATACGAGTGCGTAGTACTGACGTGGTGACAGTACAGCGAAACGACCTTCGCGGGGTACATTCTTTTCATCGAGGATTGACGCGGCTTCATAGAAACCGTCAACCAGTGCCTGTGCATTGAACTCTTTATTAGCACCAAGAGCGATGGTAGAACCACCGGGCTCAGGACCAGGTGCAGCAGTCACAGGGTGAGCTTCGCGTGCAGCCAGAGCGACAGTACGGAAGATCTTTTTGTCATAAGCTTCAGCCAGAGCATATCCAATCTTCTTGGAGATCTCTGAACGGAGGCTGTAATGAGCCAGAGTTTCATCAAGGTCATAAACGAAAGCTGAACTAATCAGCAGGTCATCCATGACAATTGTTTTCTCTGCCACCGGGGGATCACCAGATCCAAGAATCGGAGTTCCAGGAGTATGGTAATCAGCAGTCATGCGACCGGTGAAGATGAATTGCATGGACTTACCGTTACGAAGCTGACGGTTCTGAACCGTGCCTTTAGCGATACATGCAGATTCATAAGCCTTGAACATCTCACCACTAAAAAGCTTGAGATACAAGGCATACTTTCCAGTATCTACACCAGGCTGATAACCAGGAGTAGTAGCGTTAGTAGCTGTGGAAAGTGCAAGTTGTGGGCTAGAGTTAATCGAACCCAACGGAGTAGAAGTACTATTAGGAGGAGTACCAGCAGTAGCAGTCATTGTTTTAAAGAGGTATAGTTAGCAAAGTTCCTCTATCGCGATAGAAGGTATTCAGTTGTAATATGTTGTTTCGGTTATTACCCACCGAACCGGTTGCGGCAGTAGACGTATCCTCGGAAGGGATCTAAAGCCAAATATTGACGGGAGGACTTGCACCTCCCTGTGAGCTTTTACTCAGCCAATTTCTTTATAAATCACACCGCGATAGCGCAGAGCATCAACGTGATAACGATGAGCTTTCTTCTGCTGCTTAGCGAGAAAACGAATGAGATTCATAGACATAATTAGTACCTAGTAATCCACGCCCCGTTCCATGCGTGGTAGATATGCGACCAATTAAGGTTGAACGTACTAGATAATTATTCTGGAAGAATATTCTTTTTGACAAGTTCTACTGCAGCATCGTCAAGACTGTTATCAGTAGACTTAGCGTAAGCACTAAGGAGATCAATAACAAGTTTCTTTACCGATGTAGAAGTTAGAAATGCAAACAAAATCGGTTTAATGATTGTAATCATGGTGATTATCGCAATTAGCAAGACGGTCCAGTTTATTTTCAATCCGAACCATATGACCTTCTACACGTTCCAATGCACCAGCAAATTCTGATTTAGTTAGATAGTTTTCAGCCATACGTAATTCAGTTTTATCTAAACGTTGATCTAATTCATGGACTCGGGTGTAAAGACCACGAATTAAAACACTGAACCCAGTTGCCATAGCAACACCCACGGGTATCAGTGCTTCTATCATGCGACTCGCTCTGCAGCAGCTGGGCTTACAGCAACACATTGAGTGTTAGCTTCAACCTTAGCAGCTGTATAATCAGGTGAATCAGAACTACCAATGGTGCTATCAAACAATGCATCACCAGTAGTATTAACTGCATACGTTACTGCACTAATTGCAGACGTATAGTTAGGAAGAGAAATAGCCATTTTAATATTAAAATAAAGTTTAGGTGGTATAGATACTCAACCAATAACTGGCGCTTTCAATGCAATAGGTACAATGTTATTAGCAGCCAGATCAAGCGGGAAGTTATGAGCATTACGCTCATGCATTACTTCCATACCAAGACTGGCACGGTTGAGAATGTCAGCCCACGTGTTAATGACGTGACCCTCACGGGAAACAATTGATTGGTTAAAGTTGAAACCATTGAGATTAAAAGCCATGGTGCTAACACCAAGAGCTGTAAACCAAATACCAACCACTGGCCAAGCAGCAAGGAAAAAATGCAAGCTACGGCTGTTGTTAAAAGAAGCGTATTGGAAGATAAGACGACCAAAGTATCCATGAGCTGCAACAATATTGTATGTCTCTTCTTCTTGTCCAAACTTATATCCATTGTTATGAGATTCAAATTCAGTTGTTTCACGTACGAGTGAAGATGTAACCAATGATCCATGCATAGCACTGAACAATGACCCACCAAAGACACCAGCCACACCCATCATGTGGAATGGATGCATCAGGATATTATGCTCAGCTTGGAACACAAACATATAGTTAAAAGTTCCAGAAATACCAAGCGGCATTGCATCCGAGAATGACCCCTGACCAAAAGGATATACCAGGAAAACTGCAGAAGCTGCTGCCACAGGTGCGGAGTAAGCTACGAAGATCCATGGTCTCATTCCGAGTCGATAACTAAGTTCCCATTCTCTTCCCATGTAAGCATAGATACCAATGAGGAAGTGAAAGACGACGAGCTGGAATGGTCCACCGTTGTAGAGCCATTCATCAAGACTTGCGGCTTCCCAGATTGGGTAAAAGTGTAACCCGATTGCGTTACTTGAGGGAACAACTGCTCCTGAGATAATGTTGTTTCCATAGAGGAGTGATCCTGCGACTGGTTCTCTAATGCCATCGATGTCTACTGGTGGTGCGGCTATGAATGCGATAATGAAACAGGTGGTGGCTGCGAGTAAACATGGAACCATGAGAACTCCAAACCAACCAACATAAAGACGGTTATTAGTGGACGTCACCCACTTACAGAAAGACTCCCAGTTATCTGAGGACTTCTGTTGAATAGTTGTTGCGACCATAATTAATAATGAAAGTTAAACCGACCCACCCACCACAAAGTTAAATTAGAACTTGTAGGTTACACCTACTTTTGTACCAAAGTTAAGCTGATCAACAGCAAACTCTTTCTGTTCAGTAAGGAAAGCTACTTCACCATAAAGGTTCAGATCATTAGACAAATCAGTACCGAACCCGAGCTTACCGGAGTACTCAGTACTTCCAGCATTATCTTTTGAAGATAGGAAAGCAGGACCGCCTTGAACATAAATACCATTTCCAAATTCATAGCCAGCGTGAACTTCAGTGAGTCCAGTTCCAAATTCCGAATCAAGCCAGGAAGCATTGTTCTCAATATTTGCGTAGGGTCCAGCAACTGCAGGTGCAGCAGCGGACAGGAAGATACCAGCAGCAATAATAGTTTTCATTTAAATAATTAGTTTGTGTTTACTTTTTTTTAGTCGTCGATTTTTTAACAGGAGGTCGTCCTTTTTTTGTTCCGTATGTACCAGGTCCGTAAGGCATAATTAAAAATCAATATTTGAACGTGAAAGTTTCTCCATTACTTCCTGCCGATAAGCAGGATCAGAATCATACTTAGGGTCTTGCATAGCACGAACTACTGAAGCCTGACTCTTGAAAACATCTTTACTCTCAGGTCTTGGAGAACGACCTGTAAGCAACTTACCTTCAATACCTTCTGAACTCGAATAACGAGCTTGCAAGGCTTGAACAGCAAAGAAGATAGATGCTCGATCACCACTCTCGATTACTCGATCAAACATGGAGATCTCTTGTTTGTTGAATGATTTTTGAGCCCACTCAACCATAGCCTTATATGATTTTTCACCACCAACCATTTCCTTGACACTACTAATATCAGCATCAGTAATATCACCTTGAGGTTTTTGATTTTGTTTACTGCGTGCTTCAAGGTAGGCGTCAGCCAGATCAGATTTACTCATATCTTCCAATTTATTTTGGATAGAATCAGAGAATCCTTTTGAATCACTTTGGGATTCTTCCCACAAAGCATCAAAGAAATTTACTTCTTCTGCTTCTGGTTGTTCTTCAGCAGTTTCTTGTGGTGGTGCTTCTTCTCGTTCACCATTACTAAATTTAGATTGCAATTCAATATATGCTTTCTCTAAAGCTTCAGCATCTTTATATTTACCAGCAAGTAATTGTTCTTGCTGCTCTGCAATCCGTTCACCAACTGCAAGACTATCTTGTTCTTCTTCAGTTAGTCCTCCTCCTTCAGGAGCTTCAGTTGCATCATACGTCAGTGTAGCCATTAGCACTCCTTACTTTCAAATTACCAAGTCCAACCGAATCCACATAATTGGTAGAACGTCCGAGGGTGGGGTTACCAATCTTTGGTTTCGGTGCATACTTATTAGGATTACCTGCATTACCAAGTGAACGTTCCTCTTGTGTAGGAGGAAGTTCTGCTTGACTTTGTTCAGGTGTTTTACTCTTACGAGTTCTTTTAGTTGGTTTAGTTTCTTCTGTCATTGTTGTGCTTGCATTTGCATTTGTTGTTGCTGCTGATCTATCTGTGCGAATTGTCCAGCTTGCTTAGCCATCTCCATATCAATGGCTGAGTTCTGTGCAGTCTGTTGTTCTTGCTGCTGATCTTGCATACTCTTAATTAGATTCAAAGTATCAATACCCATAGCAGCAGCCAGACGTTTGATGGCTTCATCACTATTGATAAATTTCATCATCGCTTCAGGTCCAACAGTTTGAGATACAGTAGTCATGAAGTTAGTTAGTGCTTCACGATCCATACCTCTACCAACACCATTAAGACCAGCAATAATTGTAGGTTTTACAAAGTCTTTTGGAATCTTAGGAATTGACTTTGCTTTAGTAAGAACTGACATCTTACGATTCAAATAAGGAACCAAGAACTCAACAGTAAGTAGACTAAATAATCCACCAAGTTGTTGCTCTAGTTCCATCTGTGTCATGCGTACTTCTTCAGCAGTAGTACGTTCACTATTCCTTACCTGAAGAACCATAAATGCTTCAGCTAAGCGCTTCTCCAATACCTGCATTTGTTGTTGAGCAGTTTGGAAGTCAGCTCCTTTACCTACTTGAATGACACCAATGTCTTCAGGTCTACCCTGGACAATGGCACCATTCCTAGCTTGAGCTAGGGTCTGTGGTTTAGTAGTACTTGATGGTGATACAACGAAGACAACTTTAGCTGCTGCTGCAGAGCCTTCTACGAGTGCCTGAGAGAGTGCTTCGAGTGACTTAAGATCACCCATAAACTCTTCAACACGACCACGACCATAAGGTTCTTGGTCAACAGTATTGAATCTAAGTGCAATCCAAGGTGTGTTATCTACTGGTGCCTTACTGTAAGAACCCTCTAGTACATAACCTTGACATTCTTGATGCCATACAAATTGTTTTTCATCACGCAATACGTGAGTGTACACATCAACGTCATGATCTGACGCATCACTATGTTCACCATCATCACCTACAGGATTAACTGCTTGTTTAAATTCAGCAGGCATCTGTTCCATTACTAGGTCACGATTAATTCGTTCACGTGTGACAATCTCAATTACATTACCTTCACCATCACGGTCGATAACATATCTATTCAACGGAAACAACTTAAGATGATCCTTACCCATGAAGATCAAAGCATTACCAGCAACCACAAGATGTTTCATGGCTTGATGGATAACAACTCTATCGTCAGAAGCAGAGATCAGTTCATTAATTGTTCTTTCAATCTTTGCAAAACTAAGATCTAGTTCTGTCCTTACTTGTTGATCCATATCCTGTTCAATCAACTTTGCTTCATCAAGTTGTAGTTTGAAGAAGCTAGTTTGAGCAGGCATCAATGCAAGCATAAGTTTAGAAGCCAAGGTAACTACACCTTTAGCTCCTACACTTTGCCAGGGTGTAAGAAGAGATCTCCTAGATTTGACATTGTCTTCATCATCCCAACGGATGAGATATGGAAGAGTAAGTTTAGCTGCTTCCATAGCAGTCTCTAGGTACTGATCTCTATCTGATCGCAGAAGAGAGTACCGACTGTAAGCTGTGTCTTTCATAATAATTTATTCCCAAGGTACAGGTTCAGTAGTTCCATCTGCATTGAGATACACCAGCTGACCATCCCTTACAGTTGCATTACGTCTTCCACTTTGTTCGTTTCTAATGTGTTGTGGAGTCAGGTTATTTTTAGTCATGTCATCTAGATCATCCCACTCAACTGATTTACCGGTTGATTGATCTATAACATCATAGGTAAAATCACCATTTCTATTAGCGGTATAAGTATATTTGTATGAGGTTTCTTTGCCATCAGCATTTGTTGCTGAGATAGTTGTTCCACCTTTAGCGGTTGTTTGATGTTTACCTCTAAACATACTTTCATCCCATTGAGGTCTCCAGTCTGTATTAATATCCAGCTCAGGTTCAGGTTCAGGAGTTACTTCAGGTTCAGGAGTTACTTCAGGTTCAGGAGTTACTTCAGGTTCAGGAGTTACTTCAGGTTCAGGAGTTACAATCTCCTCATCAATAGGCGTACCCTCGGGAGTACCTAGGTCAGGATCATTACCTGGATATTCAGGATCAGGATTCTTACCATAGTCAGGATCATAAGGTTCACCAGGATCAAGAGGTTCTAAAGGATCAGCAATAAATTCCTCACGTTCAGGCGCTTCATAGGTATATTCAGGTTGAACATATTCAGGCAATACTTGAACAGGTCCTTGATAAGACAAAGGATCAGGATTAAACCTAGCGCGTTCATCAAGCATCTGTTGTCTAGATGCGATGTCTCTCTTAAGTCCATAATCTTTTACTTCATATGTTTGAGGTTGAAACATATCAAGTATTTCTTTTACTGATTCATAGGATTTTGATAGTTCATTTTTAGAAATATCAATCATACCTGTAATATCAGATATTTCACCAGCTATTCTATCCTGTTCTTGAGCATAGGTTTCACCTCCTTTTGCAGCATTGTATTCATCATTGGTCATGCCAGTTGCTTCCCTTTCTGCGGGAGTCATGGCTGTCCAATTTTTACTGGTATCAATACCTTGAGGATTTAATTTACCTATATTTTCTGTAGCTAAATACTCAACCTTCCAAGGTTCAACATCAGCTAAAAAATCATACTCAATTGGGTCAAGATCATAATCTAGTTCTTCTTCTTCTTCCTCTACTTGAGGAGTTTGGGAATCGTCATAGTAGTTAAAAGATACACCACCACTACTATCAGTCTGCCAATTGTAGTTACCAGCAACTTGACCACGTTTAATTCCTTCTAGAATTGTTAAACCATCACCATCTGTATCGTATAGGTACTCTTCTAGAGCATCTTTAAATTCATTCTCCCTCAAGACTTCGGGGTTTTTTATGTCACCAAGAAAACCAACGTTGACATCTACAGCATTACCTTCGTCATCAAATCCAGCTGAATTTAATTGTTGCCTCCAGCTATCCCATGCACCATCAATAAAATCTTCTAAACCTTGAGTCCAAGTATCTTCATCTAAATAACCAATAGCATTAATGTAGTAATCATTACCAGGTGGAGGTTGACTACCATCCCAACTAACGTCACCTGATGCATCGGTAACAGTTAGCCTACCGTCAAAATCACGATTAGGTCTAGTAACGTATGTATCTATATCCTGCTGAACTGTAAGAAGTCCATCAGTTATAAATCCAGAGAAAGCAGCATCATCTACATTTGTTTTTGTACGTAGCTGTCTAATATCGTTCTGTGTTAATTGACCATCTGAAACTAGACCTTGAAAAATATCCCAAAAGTCTGAGTCTTCAATTCTGTATGCCATTGGTCTCCTCCTCTATTTTATCTAGTAGCCACTCAACGACAGAACGTTGACCAGCTTTGTACATAATCATGTTCATGTCGTCAGTAGGACTAGGGTTAAAAGGTGGAAAATTATCATCTAATTGGTTGATGATTGCATTGAGTTCAATGCCTTTAGCTTCGAGTAGACTAAGCGTACGAGGGGAGGTTGACATTACTGTGTTCAAAGAAAGCAGGCATACGTGCAGCTTTAGTAGCAGCAAACTCAGGAGCTTTACCCTGATACATTAGGTTGTCGCTACTATCAAGCCAAAATTTTTTATCCAAATATCTGGTCTCAGTATTACTTTCTAGTGGTTGCATAACCCAGTTAATTGTTGCCTTCCTGAGTTTATCCAGGGAAGGAGACGGTCTGAGTCCAAGTTCCGCACACACAAGAGAGTTCGTTGCAACATGAATTTGCTCATCTCTGGAGATGTCAGCGGATACGGTACGCATTCCAGCATCACCATTCCACCGAAAAAAGGGGAGTAGTACAAAGAAAATTGCACGCTCGGCAACCATTGCTTTGAGCACCGTGTGATCTGGATGCGCCATCCACGCTTCTTTAAGTTTAAATGCTTCTGCTTCTGCTTTGTCATCCACACCGTAAGCATCGGCGATGTAATTGAGAGCCAAGTCATGGTTCTCTTCATCGGTGACGTTTGAGAGGAGTAACTTGCGTGCCATAGACGGCACTTCAGTAGCCAAGGCATCAGTTATAAAATCTCCCACAGGTAGTTCCATATGTCTTAAGGCAAGAGCACGGTGGATTGTTTCCTCCGCGCCTTCCTTGCATGTACCAGCAATCGGTTTGACCGGTGTCCATTTGCGCTTCCGCGCCATTAGTTTTTCGTAAGGGTTCATTCTGCACAATCACATTGAGGTTGATTATCTCCTTCAAATAGGTTGGCAAGATAAATATCTACATCCTCCTCATCAAGAGCAGCATATGCATTAGACTTATCTTGTACATCACCCATTACCTGGAGACTATAATAAAGAGAGGTTTGTGGAGACTTAAGCCACTCTTCAATAAATCCCTCATCCATTGTTGCCAAATCTGACCACCAATTAAAAGAGTATCCGTGAAGAAGTCCACTGTTTTGGTATAGAGTAATAATACCATCAGCAACAGCTTTGTAATTATCCCATCCAACTTCGGATGCAATTTCTACTTCGCCATAATCATATGTTTGGACACCAAAGGTGCCAGAATCACGGTCAACTGTCCGTGCAATAGGTGGCGCAATCTCAGGTGTACAAGTAGAGACATCAAGATCCATGGAGCGGTAGCTAGAAGACGCGGAAGGAGCCATTGCAACGGCTCGA
>Ga0181402_1000353_pt1 | contig 16859 bp, 24 predicted proteins | sample 25SPOviralmetaG_FD_130131 | JGI IMG/M metagenome (GOLD analysis project Ga0181402, IMG submission 130131) | Marine viral communities from the oligotrophic San Pedro Time Series (SPOT) site, San Pedro Channel, CA, USA - 25 SPOT_SRF_2011-08-17 | ecosystem: Environmental > Aquatic > Marine > Strait...
TGAGAATGAGCTCAAATTCTTCCGCCAGTCGTGTTTGATATTCGGGTCCGGGTGGGACAGGCCTTTTGAATCGATTGAGTAGCCTCTGTATGTTTTCTAAATCTGTTGCCATTATAGCCTCTTTGCTTGTCTTGTATGCCTAGCGTTATTTCTAACGCAGAGTATTTAGCAAAGAGGATTTAGTTACAATATATTTTTTAAATATTACTCGTCGCCTAAATTATTAAGGAACTGCCTAAGTTTAGTTGAGTCTGTTTGTGCTCTTATCTTACCTACAGTATCACCGTCACTTGGATTATCATTAACAGAATCTTCATTTATAGGTGTACCGCTTCCACGTTTGATTTGATCAAACACAGTACTCTTACGTTTCTGGAACTCTTGATATTCTTCATCCTCGCCTAAATCACGTATGCGCAAACTGTCTACATCAAACTCTAAATCAATCTTTTGTCCAACACCACTACTGCTTCTAGTCTTCATAAGTTGTATTTGATATCTACCACGCTCACGCATAGCCCTACTTGTAAAGATACCAATTAAGTTATCTGCTGTATTGATCTTACTAATACCACCTGAGATGTGCGAGTGATCAAACTCAATCTCTTCCACACTGCTACGATTCAACTGCGATGCTGTAACAAAGATACACTGTAGTTCCATAGCCAAGTTACGTAGTTCTTCTGATACATACTTGTCTTTCACAAACAAGTTCTCTGCACTAATCTTAGCTGCAATAGGGTGCATTAAGTCTAAGTAGTCTACAAGCAATACATCTACCTTCTTGCCTGTCTTAATCTCATACTCTTTCAAATAGCTTCTAATGTCGTTTGCATTCTTGCCTGTGGGCATATACTTAACTTGAAATGCACCTGACTTCTTGCCAATCATTTTAACTTTCATTTCAACATCATCAATGCTCTTGAAAATGTCTCTGCTTGGAATGTCTGTAGTCATACTATCAACACGCATACTAACAAGTGCTTCTGAAAGTTCAAATGTCAAGTACACTACGTTAAGTCCTTGTAGTGCCCAGTTTACACCCATGTTTGCTAAGAACAAACTTTTACCAGATCCTGATCCACCTGCAAAGATGTTTAGTTCGCCTCTGTTGAATCCACCAAACAGTTTCTTATCTAGTGCCGGCCAGCCTGTGCTGATCTGTCCGTTCTTGTCTTTAATGCCTTCTAGTCTGCTTCTTGGATCTCTCCAATAGTCTGTACCCAAGTCTTTTTGTAAACCAATCTGTACTGCCTTCTTGACCAAATCTTCACATGCACCATACTCGCCTGTCTCTAACAAGTCGGCACTCTTTAGGATTGCTGCCTCGAGTGCCTTGTGTTTACTAAACGTTTCAAATTCTGCAAGTAACCAATCATAATGATTCTCCATTAGCTCGCCCGGATGTTTCAAGTCTCCATCTGTAGCTGCATTAATCATATCAAATGTAGGCAATGCATTATGCTCTGTTACATAATCATTTAAAAAGTTTGCTTGTGTTTGTAGTCGTCTGTCAAAGCTACCTGGATCAAATACTGCCTGACAACGTACAAAGCTCTCAGCATCTGTCATCATCATTTCAAGATACACCTTTTGTATCTCATATCCATAGTCTGTATTTTGTCTAGTCATTACTTGCCTTTGTGAATACTTTTACATTATACATTGTAGCAAACTCTTGAGCATCTGTCAAGTTATTTACTATAGGTTTACCTTTAATATTTAAACTTGTATTAACAAGCATTGGGCAACCTGTTTCTTTGTGCCATGCTTCTAACAGTCTTCGTATACCGCTGCCATCTGGTCCAACAGTTTGTACTCTGCTTGTTCCATCCACGTGGGTGATGGCAGGATACATATCTCTATTGGTGCAGTTTGCGGTATATTGCATAAAGTTGTTATAGTATCCGTTGAAATTTTCACTTGCATACTCTTGGAGCACCACTGGAGCAAATGGTCTAAATTGTTGTCTTCTTTTAATTTCGTTAACTCTGTCTTTAATGTGTGTGCCTCTTGGGTCTGCGAGTAGACTCCTGTTGCCAAAAGCACGAGGACCAAACTCGGCACGGCCATTAGCAACGCCACATATGCCAGTAGTTTTAAGTTCTTTAATAATTTCATCAACCGGGTAATCTCCTGTGATATTATAGCCTAAGAATGCATGATCCATTTTCATATGTTCTTTTTTATGTTGTAATACGCAGCCTATTGCAGAACCTGCATCACCAGGATTTGGCATGATCCATACGTCATTCCAATCTGACTTTATGGTGCCATTTGCACTACAATTTAGAGCACACCCTCCCATCAGTATTAAATTACCCGATGGTGATTTCCACCTAGCCCAATTGCTTATATACTTGAGTATGTACTCATATACTGCTTGGGTGCCTGCTGCAATGTCAAACATATCTTGTTCAGTAGTAAGATCTGGCCTCCACCACTTACACCCCCTATGAAGATTGTGTTTTAGTTTTACTCTAGGCCTATCATTGAATAGTGTAAGCCATCCATCATAGTTCATAGGGTGGAAAAAATCTTGTAAAATATCATCAAATAGTCTGTGGGGGTCGCCGTATGCAGCCATACCCATAAGAATATATTCATCCTCTTGTGGCTTTAGGCCTATTCTTTGCGTGAGTGCCGAATACCATAGTCCGACTGAATCAGGGTACTGTTGCGAATATATCTTTCGTAACCCGTTGGTTTTGTCTGCGTTCCAGATTGTGAAGGTGTCGAACTCTCCAATGCTGTCAAGACAAACAACAGTAGCTTCGTCAAAAGGACTAGTATAATACCCGGCAGCAGCATGGGAAAGGTGATGATCAATATAACGAATAGGAGCATGTATCCCATAAGATCTAAGATAGCGTTTAATATTATTTTGCCTAAACCTAAATCCTTGTCCTGCTCTAATCTGTCTAAGAGTTTTGACAAGAGGTCTTTCGTACCAAATAACTTCATCTGGTTCTCCCCATTTTTTTGCATAGTCTACTAGCTGTTCATTTAGATGTGCATCATTCTTAACACCGCTAAAGCGTTCACTGTGACTAGCAAATTCTAATCCGTCGTCCGAAAATACTGCTAATGCAGCATCGTGACTATTTGCACTTATTCCCCAAGTAATCATTTGTAAATGAAAGGATCCTTTTCTCTAAGCTTTTTTATTTTCTTACGAAATTCTATTTCTTCTTTTATACGATAATACGGCCATGTAATTATATCCCATATCTTTTTTAAAATTCTTTTAAGTAAAACCATTTTTTTGCTCTCAATTTAATTTTTAAAGGCGACTCTTCTGCCGCTGCTACAATGCTATGTAATGTATACAGTCTACCATATTTGGCAACTGCATCGTCAATGTCTTTACAATCTTTACCCCAGTCTGGCAAACTTACTTGCCATTCTAAATCTAATGCTCTATACATTAGCTCTCTTCCTGCTTGATCTCTATCAGGAACAACAATTAAAGGCTGTTGCAGAGTATTTAACATCATCGCTTGCTGCTTAGATATTTTATTTCCATTTAGTCCGCAACCGTCAATGTGGATTGCATCAATTATGCCTTCGCAAACAATTGTAAATGCTTTAGAGCGTTGGGCATCCATATTAAAAACATAGCCAGGTTGTGCATCAACAAGATACTTAGGACGTACTTTTTGATTAATAATTCTACTAATATATCCTACTTGTTTTCCTCGATGAGCAAACGGAATAATAAATTTATCTTCCCATCTTTTTTCTGGAGACCAATAGTAATCTAAATCATCTAAGTTTAAATTACGTTTAGCCATATAATAAAGTACATCTAATAATTCTTGACTAGGATTATTATCTATAAGACTGTTAATCTTTACAGCACCTTCAGGCAAAGGTCGCCAATCAAATTCGGGAAGTTGTAATTTAAATTTAACATTTTCGCTGTCAACACCCTCATTTTCACGCATAATTGCAAATGCAATTTTTGTAATATCATCGTTGCCAACATTCAAGTATTGCAAGAATTCTCGCATCTTATGAGACATATTTCTACCAGGTTGCCAACTTGTTTTAAAGCCACAATTAAAACAATGATAGGATACGCCTCCTTCAGTGAACATTAGTCCGCCACGCATTCTTTCATCATGGGCATGTCCTTTATGATGACAGCAAGGAGCATTAAAAGACGTCCAACCACTTGGAGTCTTTTTAGTTTTTCTGCCACCTATAGTAGACTGAATCATATCGATTAATTGGCTCATATTATTATTATAATATAAGATTTAATGATTGTCAATCAGTTTCTGACTAAAATTTTGTTTATTTTATCTGCTGGATTAGCTGTTGCTTTGAAACGTAAATAATTAAAAACGCCATAAAAATTTACTGGCTCTGGTTGCGTCTCTGAACCAGTAAACGATAGTGTTGCTATATCAGCCCAGTTAGTTGTGCCTGTAATTTGATTATCAAGAGTAACTTGAACTGTGACATCGCCGTCATACGCACTAGAATATATTGCTGCTGTGTGTAAAGCATCGTTACCATTTAATGCAGGTTGTGCATCAACAGTTTCACTATACCAAATATCTACACCCACTGCTTCTTGCTGAAACGTAGATATAGAATATGTCGGTAATGGTCCTGGAAAAGTTCTTGCATTTACAAATATTGTAGCATCATTATCAAAGTTTGTGTCGGAGTATGTAAGTGTTTTGTCATTAACAGAATCAACAAGATAAATGTTATACGATAGATATTGTTGTTTAATATTTAATAAGTTGTTCTCTGTTACATTAACTTTAAACGTACCTCTTGTTGTCGATGATCCGTCATCTAAAACTGTGCCGTCCTTCTCAATAATCATATTATTGTTTTCGTCAAATGCAACAAACTTAGGTGTATAGTTTACAATATCTAATGGTTTTTGATCTGCATTGAGTACCTTAAATTGTAAGACATTGTCTATGCCTTTATATACTTGTAATTGTCTATTATACACTGGTCTATACTCCGTTATGAATCCTGCCACATCTGCAACAATGTGTGTCCTGTTCGAGACTAAATATCTAGGTACTAATTGCATATTATTATTTATCGGAATCAAATGCTAACGAAAGAAATACAAGAAAATTTTCCCTTCCTAAGTGTAGTAACTTATGGAGGAAACGAATACATTGGTGTCATAATTAACCAAGATGCAACAGTGACTTCTATGTATGTTTATACAGAGCTACGTACTAAAAACGAACAAGCTGCATTTTTAGAATTGGGCGAGGCATGGTGGTGGGAGTCTAATAGACTAATACCCATTAATATATTTTTAAAAAATGAAATGGACCCTTACAAGTATTGTATCATTACAATGAATTCAAAGGACGTAAGGGTTATGATAGGACCGTGTGTCAATATTAGTAATATGACTGTTAAAAGAATTAAAAGAAAAAGTGTACAGCTTATACGTAAGCCACCTAAGTAGCTTGTAAATCTTCACATAGTAAATTCATATGCACAACACAAGCAATTGCATAAGAAATTGCATGCGCTTTCTTAAAGTAGTAAGAACTATCTGTAGGTTTAATCCATACTTCCTTCATTATTGTTTCCCAACTTTCCTTCAGTAGATGCCTTTTGGCTGGGCGGATAATTGCTAGGACTGCCGCCAGTTGTTGTATGTTGGTTGGCTGCAAAGCTCTGAGTACGTCTCCGTGATTGTTGAGATGAAACACGTTGTCGCTGAAATCGTCGTGAAGCAGAAGTTCCCATAGTGGTTCCTTATTCATTAGTTGGGTAAGATGAGTTTCATCTTTTACTGTTTTATAGATACTTACATTTAAGAAATCTAATTTAAAATAACCGCGTTCTTCTGCAGTCTTATGTTCGATTGTACTAATATTATCTACAGGATTATGCGGCACTTCAGTTGCATATACTCCTGTATTATGTTTTTTTCCGCTATCTAATTTAGCTACACGATGTGTCAGTTTATCTAATATAACATCTCTGTCAGCAAAATCTATATCAATATCAGGCATGCAATTTTCCAACCTTTATTGCTTTCTTTCTTGCCATATCCCATTTTACTTTGCTTACTCGATCTTTGAATGTGATACCCTGTAAATGATCGTATTCGTGCAAATAACATTTTGCACTATACCCTTCTATCTTTACAACTTGCTCTTGTAGATTTTCATTATAAAATTTTGCTAGTATTTCTTTAGGACGAGTTACTTTTACAAACATATTAGGAAAACTTAAACATCCTTCTATGTCTAAAATAGTGTCTTTAGTATATTGTACTATTGTAGGGTTGATACATATTGTACTATTTTTTACACTGTCGCCCATAACAAATACTTGTGCATCAAGGCCAACTTGATTAGCACTTAGGCCAATGCCATTACTTGCAAGCATTAATTCAACCATTTGAGCTTTTAATTCAACAGGATCAAATCCTGGATCCTCAATGTTAACATCTTTTACTTTTTTATTTAAAAAAGGATCTGGATAATATATTAGTTTCATAGTTGACTCTCCTTTGCAACATCTTTTACTAGTTGCACATCTGAAGACATACGTTTAAAACGTATTGCCCAGTGTTCTGGATTAATTACGTGGTACACTAATGCAAGTTGTTCGTCATTAAACTTACTTAGCATTTCTTTTCCTGTAGGACAATTTAGTATTAACCAAGGACTAATCTTCCCATCCTTAATATCCCAAACTGCCTTATTCAAACTCACATGATAAAAATAATGATTCCATGGCGCACTTTTATCTTCGGCCCATTCCATCATTGTTTTTATGCTACGTTCTAGTGCTGTTGCTACGTCTTCTTTAAGTATAAATTCTAGTACATATTTTTCATACATTTCATCTCTGCACCAATGGTCTAGCTTTACCCCACTAGTAACAACATAGTCAATATACCTGTCAGGATAAAGAGGTCTGACATTAGATATAAAACTGCCAAATTTAACAAACGCATTATAGTACGGACTTGCGCAAAAATCTTCATATGTTTTTTCTTTTTTTGTTCCTGCACTTAACTTGTAAAAACGACCAAATGCATAAAAGCCATGGCGTACACGCTTTTCATCTTTTTGTAAAGCTCTGCGTTTTTTCTCGCACATGTGAGCAGCTAAAGTCTTTTCTTTTACAAAAGAACTTCCGCAGTATTCGCACTTATACGGTTTTTCAGAGTTTGATTGCAATTTCATGATCTTCTGCGAGTTGTTTAAGTTCTTTTTTTGTAGATAATCTAGCAAGTAATTCTACCTCATCTTGTTTCATATTTGGGTGTATTTGCTGTAATAATTTTATAGCATTATTATTGCCTTGTTTTTTCTTAAAGCCAATCCATGCATGTCGTCTTATTTCACTGTTGGCATTATGTAACGAACATAATAATTGCCACTGTAGCTTGGGATGTCGTACTCCTAACTCATTCCAGTTTTTATTATAGATTTGATTAGTCATAACAACAGCAAGTTCTTGTGCCTCTCTACTGCCTGTTACTGAACTTGCATATCTATTCAACAGCCAAAAGTTTACGCCTTTTTTCTGTTCGTCTGTAAGCTCGTCCCAAATACCTTTAGCATTACTGTCTAAACATGCTAGTACATCTTTTACTGGAAATGCTTGCTGTGCCATTCTTCTACATCCTCTGGAGAATTTATTTCTACTCCATTATATTGTACACTCAAACAACCAATTTGCCAACCGTTTTTTAACCAACGCAGTTGTTCTAATTTTTCAACTTGTTCTTCTTGTGTTACTTCTAGTCCACTATACAACTCTAATGAGTTACGGTTATATCCATACACACCTAAATGCCAATCTCCATAGCCTGTCATACCCCTACCAAACCATAGTGCTTGATCTCCTCCTCGTACCATCTTAACTGAGTTTGGATCATTCTGTTTATCTTCAGGCATATTTGTAAACACTGTCGTTACGGAATAGTTTTTTAGGTGCCAAAGAACTTGTTGAATTATCTCAACAGTTACATCAGGCATGTCGCCTTGTACATTTATAAACTGATCGTAATGACTAAAGAAGTCATTCTTGACTGCGCCTGCACATCGTTCTGTACCGTTTTCATAATCTGTTTGATCAATCCAACACTTGTTAGGGCCAAACAGTTCGTATATTCGCATGTCGTCGGTGAGCACATACGTTGGTATCTTAGACGCTGTACAAGCGTCATACACACGTTTTATCATAGGAACGCTGTCCAACATAGCCAAAGGCTTTCCAGGGAATCGTGTGCTACCGTAACGTGCTGGTATCAGTATTGCTGTTTTCATTTGCCTGCCTTCGAATCTTTTTCTGCTTTGGTTAATTTGTTGTTCCAACTATTGTTACTAATACCAAGCTCATTAGGCATTGCTTTGGTTTTGCCTACAGTAATTTCTCCACCTTTGGCAAGAAACTCTGCCTTCATACGTTCTAGTTCTTCGTCCTTAGGCTTTGCATCGTGGTTCATACTCATTTAATTGGTCTTTCATAATTTACTGCTACAATATCTTTTACTACCTGTTCAAAGTCAGATAGTTTAAGCATATTAGGTCCGTCACTAGGTGCATTGTCTGGATCAGCATGTACTTCTATAAAGAAATTCCTAATCCCCAAAGCACTACCTGCCCTACATAAACCAGGAACGAAATTCCTATCGCCGCCGCTACTGCTTCCGAGGCCGCCTGGCTTCTGTACTGAGTGCGTGGCATCAAGAACCACAGGGGTATTATAATTACTAAGCATGTAGTCCAAGCCAGTAAAGTCAACAACCAGGGTATTGTATCCAAAACTTGTTCCTCTCTCTGTTATCCAAACTTCTTTGGCACCTTCTGTCTTTGACAGTATACCTTTCATGTCCCACGGCGCAAGGAACTGGCCTTTCTTTATATTTACTATTTTATCTGTAGCACATACAGCTTTAATTAAGTCAGTCTGTCTACACAAAAATGCAGGTATCTGATACACATCAACTGCATATTTAAATTCTCTTTCAATACGTGCAACCTGCACATGATCATGCACATCAGTTAGTGTCTTTACACCTAACGTATCCTTTAGTGCTAAGAAGTCGTTGAGTGTTGCATTTATTCCAACACCGCGCTCTCCTTGTAAACTACTACGATTAGCTTTGTCATAACTTGCTTTAAAGTAATAGTCAATGCCATACTTGTCGCACACACGTTTACACTCTTTAGCAATTTCTGAGCTCTGTGCTAGTCCTTCATGTTGACATGGTCCTGCTATAATTCTCAATGGTTTCTCCCTCCGTCAAATACACAAATAAATTTTAATCCAACGTCTGTATTGTTGTGTACTTTGTGAAATACATTATCTTCAATCAGTACAGTATCGCCTGCTGTTACATCAATTATTCTATGATCAAGTTCCATTTGTCCACTACCACTAACAAAAATATAAACTTCTTCTTGTCCAGCGTGTCTATGACCTGTTGTACTCTTTTTAGCTGCTAACATTGTACTACTTACAATTAAGTTTTTTAATAGTGTGTTATCTTTTACAACATACCGATCATCTTCTTTAACAACATCACCGCCTATATCCCAATTTTCATGTTTCATTTGCTATCCTTAATTATATAATAAGTTGTAATTAACTTATCCATTTGTTTCATTAGTGTTGGATTTGTACTTGCGATTTCACACAACTCTTTCCATTCACCGTAATCTAATAGATCCCCTTGTTCTCTAGCTAGTGCTCCCGGGTCGCCGCCAATCGCCCACCTTGGCATTATATTCCACGGTGCATCTCTATATCTAGCATAAACTACTCCGTTTGCTCTTTCATATATTAACGCTTGTCCGGGAATCATCTTAGCCATAATCATTTCCTTTTTGTAAAAATATAAATGCCTTCGAATTTTTCAAAACCATCTTGTTTTCCGTTGCCTACTCCGGGCCTAGTGTTTAACATCATCTTTACTGTTTGTGTATGCTTAAATCCTATTTTTTTTGCTGTTTCGATCCAGCGATCCACTACTTTGAATTCTTCCTTTGGTGTTTTATAGTCAGCAATGTTTGTTGCAAATATACCGTCATTATTTAAGCCCTTATGTATGTTCTGCATTGTAGGTGTTACATAGCCATCAAACCAATTGTCTAAACTATCAAATTGATTCATACACTGAGTAGGTTCATCAGAGTACTTTTCTAAGTTAAAGTAAGGCGGGCTACTAAATGCACAATCGATATCTTCAGGCACAAACTCCTCGCTCACGCTTTGATGTATTTCTCCGCGTCTTCCGCCCGCTTGTTCAATAAAGTTATTCAGCAGTTTTAAGTTTTCAACTGTTTCTGTATTAGGGTCAACACCAACATAATTAAGTTGAAGATTGCTGCTTGTAATACCAAGTAAGCGTCCGCCGTATCCACAACTATAATCATAAACACGACCCCATAGCACAGGACAACAATGCTCAACTATTGCACGAGCATTTTGAGCTTTAAAGTTTTGAATATTTTCTCCCGTAACTAATTCAAGTGCTCGTCTAATAGCAGTAGGGTAAACAAGATTATTGCCGTCTCTAAATTCAAAGCAAATACGAATTGCTCTGCGAAGTTTTGCATCATCATAAAATCTATCTTTAAGACTATTTGACCCTCTGCCCTTAGGTTCTGCTGTCATCATGTTAGGAAATAAAAATCTATTAATTGTTTGGCCTTTGTTATTACCTAAACCTATCTTTCCGTCTTGTACACTATTGTAAGAGCTATTACGAAAAGACTTTATAGCATTAATTATACCTTGTTCAGTATAATAGGTAATCGGAACTAAATTGATACTACGATATAAATTAAATACTGCATCAATAGTTCCTTGAGGATCATTCTTATATGTTTCGTTTGTAAAATTATCAAACTCACTATATAACGATTCATATCCTGTAAACTCGTTACTGTATATATTGTCTGATTTTATATTCCAAAACGAATATATTTTAGCTAACATCTAACCTCTTTTTAAAAGCGTCAAGTAATGGTAGTAAGTCTTGTTTATGTGATGTAATTATCTTGTTATCAAATATACTGTTTACTACCAACGACAGTTCGTCGTCCTTGTCAATCAATTCAGTTTCTACACGAAACTTACTTTTTATTAAATTTAATGCCTTTTCTTCTAATGCCGCAAACATTATACTTCTGTACCACTTGTACGTCTTACAATATCATCGTGATTAAACTCCGCCCAATATAATTCAAAAGCAACACCGTCTTCTAGTCCTTCGAACTGATGGATCTTGCCGGGCTTAACTTGTGTAAAGTCTCCTGCTTCAAGAATAGTTTCATCAAGCAACCCTTGATCGTCTTGCCAAACACGAACAATCATCTTACCTGATTCAACAAAAAATCCATTCCATTTGTATTGGTGCTCATGTTCAGAACATTTATATCCTGCTTTGTATTCGATGCGGTGAAACTCTAATACACCGTTAGCATGGATCAATTCTGTTTGACCCCAAATCTTTCCTGCTTTCATTTTATTACTCCTTTATAACTTAAATGCAAGGACTGCAAGTATTGCAATTAAAAGCACATTAGTAAAAGCTATTTCAATTGCTAAAATTGTGTGGTACCATATCCATCTTGTCTTGTATGCATTTTCAATTGTAAGTTCATTAGGATCTACATCATCCTTCATCATGTCAATTACAATTGTTTCTTGTTTTACCTCTGTTTCTTTTTTCGATTTAAATATGCTTAACCAGTCCATTTTCCTTCCTGTTCAATGTAGTTTTTAAAATATTCCTGCGCTTCGTCCCAATATATACATCCGTGACCGTTAGGTATACCGGGTACAAAACATAACGTCCATCTGCCTTGATCTGTAGGATTAAATGTACTATGTAGTAATCCTACATTAACTAGACTAGGTCGATTGGTATTTTTCTCATAAACTAATGTACAGTCTTTCTCTTCTGCAAGTACATTAGTATGTTGTCTTTCAGAGAATTGATCTGCGTCATCTGCGTTTACTCCTTTGTAGTTTGCCTTTACATCTTCAATATCAGTATAAGCTTCTGTTACATCAGATGTCCACCATCGCATAACACCCTCAGGTGGCCCCCATGTAACATTAATTTTTACATGGTCTGTAAATGTTTCATCGTCGCAATGTATTGGCAATGCGCCGTTGTTTGGCGGAGTGTAAAACACTTCTGTATGTCTTACTTCTAAACCTAAACTACTTAACCATTTGTCTATATTTTTATCACGATATTCGTTAATATCAAAATGTTTCATTTGATCAGGAAATTCGTCAAACATACTATGCTTGGCTATTTCAAATGGTAAGTTTAAGTACCTATGGAATCTATTTTCTAACATTTTAAAACAATAACGAATAATCTATAATTTCACACTGTCTGCTAATGTCCTTAACAAAAAATGCACACAACGGTTTATCTCCTTGTGTTATTGGCACACTTAGTAATTGTCCGTTTTTCATTTTAGGAAAATACCATTTTACATCTGTGTAAAAATTAGTTATTTTAATATCTCCATATTCTAATTTGTAACTACTTAACGGGTTGAAAAGAAACGCTTCAAATCCTCTATCATTAATACTAGTTAATGGTAGTATTTCTAAGTCAGCACCCACTGACGAATCACCTACAGCAATATGCCAATCTACTGGCATAGTAATTTCTTGTCCTGCAATTTCTAATACCATAGCTGGCGAGCTAAATGATTCTAGGAAAATTAAAGGCACAAAGAAAAAATCTGGTTCTTTTGGATCTGAGTTATCTAAAACTGCAAATCTTACATCGTCGTCTATTTGTTCTGGTAAGTCTTCTAAACTAAAGGACTTATCTTCTAATGTTAATATTCTCATTTAATTCCAATCCACTTTTTCAATAGTAAAGGGATACTCTGCTTCTTTGTAAAATTTCTTACGTTGGGTCAGATGTCGCTTCGCGAACTTACATGTTGATGTAAGATCCCATATTTGTACGAAGTCTTTGTCTTTTGCCTTTCTTACGCCTCTACCAATAGATTGAATAACGCGAACAAAACTTTTGCCCGGTTCAATAAGAACAAGATTAAAAATACGAGGAATGTTAAGACCCACAGCAGCAACTCCGTAAGTTGCAATAATAACTTCATTATTGCTATCACGGATTGTGTCGTATGTTTCTTTTCGATCCTTCACTTTAACACTTCCGTTTACGAATGTGCTTCCTGGTATTAGTTCTGCAAGCATTTCGCCTGCACTAATTCTATCCACAAGTATAAGTGTATTCCCCGAATCTTTAATTGTTGTTAGTAACTTGCCTATGTATTCTAATCTTAGTTGATTAGATGTTAAATATTTTAATTCTTCTTGATAACTACTATGCGCTACTGTGTCAATTAATTGTACTACATTAACATGACATTCTGATAACACACCTTTATCTTGTAATTCTTTTGCACTAATTTGCCCTATAACTGGACCAAGACTAGCATGAATACTTTCAAATTCAAACTTCTCTCTAGGCACTGTGCCAGTTAGACCCCATCGGATCGGAGCGTTACGTAGGTTGCGAGTAAGCAAGTTCTTAAGAACTTCTGCTTTCGCCATGTGTACTTCGTCGACAATAATAGTGCTCACACCTTCTAAGAACTCAGCGAGCGAAAGTACTGCCGCGCCGTCCTTGTGCTTCTTGTCGAGTATATTCAAACTCTGCCAAGTGCAAATAGTGTGAGTCTTACCTAGTTGCTTTCTGTCGCCGAAGTACACCCCTACGTCTAATCCACAGTTAATATAGTCTTCTTCTGTTTGCTCAACCAAGGACTTATTAGGCACAATTACAATGCTACGCCCGTAAGGTTCACTGAGATGTGATAACGTAGCTGTTGTAATTGTTTTGCCTGCGCCTGTAGCAATTTGCTGGAGACTCTGTGGATTAGCAATAAAGTTGTTGATTGCTTCAACTTGATAATCACGAAGAATAATATCTTCGCCTTCTGCTGGATGACCCTTGGGCCATACAACGCCTTGATCTTTCCAGTATGTTTCTGTAACTGGTTTAAATTCTAATTTAATCGGATGACGCTTATCTTCAATGTCAACTATTTGTACATTATTTTTTTGTAGTACTTCGCTAACAACATTAAGATGATTAACGTAGCCAGTACCGCCAATGCCAAAAAAAGCAACCTTTCCGTCCCAACGACCAAGTTTATATTGTGGCATGTATCTTGCGTAAGGCACTTCAAACTTGAGAGCATTCGCAAGCTTCCTTCGTACGTCAACATCTAATCCTTCTAATTTTATGTTAACCTCATCTTCAATAATCAGTCTGCAACTACCTGCCATACGAATAACCTCTTAGTCTAAACGGACTAATCATCTCTTCATGAAATAAAACAAGATCTGTAAAGTGTTCAATATAAGTGTTTACTTCTTTTGACAAAGTACTAGTAAAACTAAATGAAGCCACGGGATTCCATTCATTATGAGAAATTAAAATTTTAGGAACTTTCATTGTACTAATATACACTATTTTTGTGTTCTTGTCAACCCAATTGTTTAAATTCTTTTCTTTTATATAATTATTAAAATCGGTATTACCTTCTTGCCTAAACAATACAGATTGTAAATTGGCAGGCACTATATCTCTTAATACAGTTTGAATTTGGTATAGTTGATCCAAGGCATTATTATCTTCAATTGGAATAATTAACGGAAATTTATCAAGTTCGTATAAGCTTAATAAAACAGTAACTAATGGATTATCCTTTGGAGAGCTATGAAACATTTTTTTTGATCTAAACGCTATATTATCCGTTAGTGTAATAGGCTGCGGTAGATTCATAAAATAACTATGCCGTAATCTTCTATCAGCAACTTTTAAAAAGTTATCAGAAGATATGTCACCTATTTCATTTTTTAAATTTGTTATCATATTCTTTGGACAGTTATGTAGATCATGTCCGTCAAAATATGGCAAATAAGAAAATTTGTCTTTCTTAATTGTTTGTATTTCGTTATACCTAGATATTAAATTTTTATCTATATCAAAGTTTTTATCAATAAATTGACCAAGTACAAGATCTATATTACGATCGTTAAGAGTAAAATAGTGTGAATGTGATCCTTTATCGTGTCTGTAGAGCGTGGCCTGATTTGATATTGCATTGACACAAATAATTAAAGATTTTTTAAATGGAAAACGTACTTTTATTTCATCATCAATTACTTTTATATATTTGCTTCTATCAATTTGACGCAAGGGCTGTCTAAGTTGAGTAATAATAAATTCAAAATCACAATCTAAATTTTCAAATTGATCTTTGTACTTTACTAGTTTCTCTTGCATTAATGCAAACTGTTTATCAGTAAGTGCAGTACCTTTGAACACTTGTCTAGCAATACTATGCATAATAGTCTTGTCACTATTATCTATAGTGATAAAATTATTGTTATGAAGGCCCGAGGCGGCTTCAAGACAATCTTCTATGTTCAATAAAGTTTTAATCATACGTTAATTATAACTTAGAATAACTCAGATGTCAAGTTTTTTAAAGGTAAACCTTGTGATATTTCTTCAATTGTATATTCTGTATGTGCATAATCATTTAACCATTGTTGCCTATCGGGCATTAGTGGTTGTTCGATATCGTGCAAGAAGTCTATGTCGTTGCCTACATCATAAGCAAGACTACTAGGGCTAACAAAAGCTGGCACGCCTTCGATAACACTATGTACGCCAGGGTTGCTACTATAACTGATAGTACAATGTATATTATTAAATCCCATGTCAAAATCGTCATAAGTACCGCTAACATGTTTGGGCTCCTGTCTTGTTACGTGTCTAAGTCCGCGTTCTATATGTTCTAGTCTACAGCGTGGATGTGGTCTAAATATTATAGGACGATCTGTGTGTTTGCGTATTTCGTCATATGTATTTAAGAACCAATTGCTCATAGGTGGCATATTTTGCCATTGCAGACTTTTGTCATGTTGTCCTGCAATTAAAATGTATTCGCCGTTAGTGCGCCAAGGTTTTAGAAATAGCCCAAGATCATTGCTACGATTATCACAAAAATCACCGGGACTAAAAAAACCATCCCTATTAATTCCATTAAGCCCTACTTTCCAAGTTACACCTCTATTTATTCCTCCAACTTCAAGGACTATAGTAGGCTTTTTGTTTTCCCAGATAGCTTTGTTTCGAGCCATGCGGCCATGGAAAAGAACACTCCAAATAACATCAATGTCGGCAGTGTTATCGTTATAAACAACGTTATGGCCAGCATCCAGCAGACTAGTTGCAAAAGCATCAAACACCGGTCCACTATTAAGTGCGCCATATTCTTTCCATAAACTAAACTTCATTCCAATATGCTTCTGTTCTGTTGTTCATTAAATCTTTAGGAAGACTTTTTCCTTTGTCTTTACGTCCGCCTTTCATATGATCAATCCATTGTCCTAACGGGCCGTTAATTAGAGGATGTCCTCCGCCGCCAGTCTTAGCAGTTTGCACGTAAATATTTTCACTGTAGTCGTGTGCTGTTGGAAAGTCTGATTTCATATTATTAAGTATATGTCCAAACACAAAGCTATCGTGCCATTCTTCCAACAAGAACATTCCATTGTCTGCATCTTCGTACATGCGCTCAAATTCTTTTAAAAACTCGTGACACACAGGATGATTTAAATTTAATCCGTAGAAACCGCACTCTGGCCATGTCTGTGATCCTTTACCTCTGCCAACATATGTGATCCAAGCATTGTTAGGAAGCAAACTCATAAACTGTTTGTATGTCCAATCACTGTGTACAAAGGTATCGGCATCCATCCACACACACCAGTCCTTAGAGCGTTGTACAGCGTCATACACAGCATAAGTTTTATTAGCA
>Ga0181402_1000355_pt1 | contig 16835 bp, 20 predicted proteins | sample 25SPOviralmetaG_FD_130131 | JGI IMG/M metagenome (GOLD analysis project Ga0181402, IMG submission 130131) | Marine viral communities from the oligotrophic San Pedro Time Series (SPOT) site, San Pedro Channel, CA, USA - 25 SPOT_SRF_2011-08-17 | ecosystem: Environmental > Aquatic > Marine > Strait...
AATTTTATAATTATTGATTGCTCTTAAACAATTTTCTACAGCATCCATAACCATTTCTTCCCTATAAGTATACCTTACAAAATTTGGCCTTCGGCTCAAACCTTCGGATATCTTAAGAAAACACTCAGCAATATAATTTGTTACAGTTGGAACAGGTTTTTCTTCTGATTTAGCTTCGTTACATTTAGTAACATACTCTACTACAGCCAAAGAAAAATCTTTGTTATTAATATAGTGAGGTTTTTTGGTCTTTTCTGTCATGATTATTCTCCATAATGTTCTATTATAACACAGTTTCACATAAAAGTAAACGGTTTTTTTATTGAAAATAAATGAAAAAGTCCTTTACATTTCTCAAAATCTGTGATATAATAATATAGTCAACCGGGGAGGTTAGAGGTATACTAATTAATGTATAGTTTCAATTTCTTTATATTCTTCTGATGCTAGTTCAGCATCCATTTCTTCAGCAAGTTCATTCATTAATTCATCTGCTGATCTTAGTTTAGTTTTAGGCCGAGGTCTCATTCCATCCTTAGCCAGTTTAATATATTCTTCTTTGATATCTTCATCTATTTCTACATGATATATGATCTTACCTTGATGTAGCTTAAACAATTTTTGAGAAGAGAACGCGAACCATGGTACAAAGTAAAAACCGCCGATCATTCCATAATTAATCTTAAACGGTCTTTCTATAATATAAGAACCAGACTCTGTCTTCTCGCTCACAAGAGCGATAATCTCTTCCCCATTAAGTAGCTTAAATTGTCTTATGTTTAAAGAATTCATATTTTTATTTATATCCATACTATATGTTTATATCATAAACTTTAAATTTAAACCGCTCTTTTGAATATATTTTAATTCTTTCAGCTGCATGGTTTAAAGTGTAGTTTTTTGTGCCTTTCCAATGTAAATCATCTGCAATATCGTATACCTTAGTATTTATATCATCTCCAGACAGTCTTAATCCACGGCCTATAGACTGAAGTACTCTGATTTGAGATTTAGATGGACTCGCAAAAATTATGTTGTGAAGTCGTTTGATATTAATACCAGTTGAAAAAGTACCCAAAGAAGCAACGATAATTGCGTCGTTCTGTTCTTCGGTAATCGCTCTAATATTTTCTCTATCGTCAACTTTAGTTTCTCCGGAAACATAGAATAACTTCCTGTCTTTCTCTATCTTTTTACTTAAGATATCATGTAATGGTTTACCATGTTTCTCTACATAGTTAAATAATACTAATGTATTTCCCTTTTGATCTAAAGCTAGATTACTAATAAATGTATTTCTTGGACCATACTTTACAATAAAATCGATTTCTTCTTGATACTTAAACTTTGATACAGTTTTACAATACTCATCTTGATATTTTAACAGCAATATCGATATATCCATTTGAGCCAAAGCATTACTATCCATAAGATCTTTAGTGGTAGTAACCTTATATACTGGTCCAAATAATCCTTCTAATACTAACTGATGAGTTTGTGTACCGTCTAATGTTCCAGTAGTACCAATCTTAAATGGCGCATTAACACATTTTTCTAGTATTGAAGTTAATGATTTAGCTTTAAAGTTATGAGCTTCATCACCTATTACCATACCATATTCTGTAAACCAATCTCCACTAAATTTATGAATAGATTGCCATGTACTTATTATAACTCTTTGCGGTATGTTGATCTTATCTTTGCCAGAATATATCCTATGGCATTCTTCATTAGCATTCCATAAATCATCAAGTTTAGAATAGTCATCAAAATCACTGTACATTTGTTCTACTAGGGAAGTTGTAGGGACAATGATTAATACCTTACCTTCAAAATATTTAAGAAAATATCTTAATGCCATGTATATAATTAAACTCTTACCAGACGCTGTCGGGCTTAAAAGCAATCTCTTTCCATCTTTTATGGTGCGCGAGAGTGCATCGATTTGATAGTCCCTGGGTATTATACCTACTCCGTTCACGCTAGGGCCCAATTCGGTGATAAAGCCCTCTAAATCAATATTTTCGGTGATATGACTGTCACTTAAACCATTGATATAGTGCTCTTTTATCTGATACCCTCTTTCCTCACAGAATTGTTCTAGATACTTAACAAGACCACAATATAGGGTTTTATCCCTCATATTGAATAATCTGATCTTTCCATCCCACATTCTGTTACGATATGCCGGCATAAACTTATATCCGGGTACGTAAAAGCAAAAATGCTCAGATAACTCTTGACCTGTGCTAGCTTCACATTCAATCTGTATAAGAGTTTCGTTTAATTTTGTATAAGTAATTACTTCCATTGTGGTCCAACAACCCACCCTACGATAGATCTTCTATGCCCTTTTATTATAGGCGTAATCCTATGATATAAAATAGATGGAAATATTATAATAGTACCTTTATCTCGAGAATAAGTCATATCGATGTTATTAGCATCTCTAAACTCAAAATTTCCACCTTCATATTCTTCTTTATCAGTTAACTGTATTATATATGTAAATTTTCTATGTAACTTTCTATTCCATAAAACATCTTGGTGCCAATCATATTTCCCACCAGGACTATATTTTAATAGCTTAGTTTCATTAATTTTATTAATATCGTAAACTAAATTTAAATTTTTTATAAACGAAAATACCTTTATATCTAACCAATTAAATGTACCAGTTATATCATATGTATTAACAACACGAGAATCTGAAGAATCATTTGTAGTACCTTCAACCCACCATTGATTATTGGGTTGTACAACATTAATTTTTGCTAATTCTTCTAAAGATAAAAAATCTTTATATACCACTAGTAAACTTTCTCCATTCAATCATATTTTTAATATTTTGGTGTCTCCATTTAATATTGTCTAATATTTCTTTTAGGGTATTAACTACTTCTCCATTGTATGCCATTTTTCTCTGATGATCTTGAATAATTTCATCGGCGTCATACCATTTATCTAGGTCTCCTTTCAGTACAGTAAGACCATCTAATGGATCATAATCCCAACCTTTTCTATCAATTTCTTCTTTACTTAATTTTCCATTATAATGTTTAAACTTATCTCTAAGGATTACTTTAAATTTAAGTTCCAAATCTTTTTGTTTGATTTTTGCGACTGAATATAAGTCTAGGTATTTTGAGTGTAATTTTGCAGAATCTCGAGATGCTTCGTCCAATTGAACTTCGTCAATTTCGGCATCTTTTTTCCACATTTCTAAGATTGATTCTAAATTCATGATATATTATCTCCAGGCATATAGTTATATATTATAACACAGAATGCCTTAAATGTAAAGGAGTTTATTCGAACTCAAATGATGTATATTTAAATGATACGTCAGCTTGTAAGTACTCTACTTCAGTAGATTGCGAGTTAAACTCAACTGCAGTTAAACTAGTTGGAAAGACATCTTTAAACCTAATAGATTTGTTTAAATTATTATGAGAAGACATGATCATTAATGTAGCATCAAATTTATACTGATTTTCAGTACCTCCTGTTGTAATAATATTGTGCATCCAATCAAATATTTCAACATAGTTTTCCATGTTTTCAGTAACATTAAATCGTATAGCCAAATCTTCAAAAGTAAGTCGATCTCCTGTCATAGCAAGATTTAAACCTCTATATGGTACTACAGCCTCTGAAATACTAATTCCAGGCATAGTAACCTGAGTACAGAAATACTCTGTATTTGCAAAGTTAGTCGCATCAAGCTTAAATGTAAAGCCTACTGGACTTAAAAAGTTTTTATTCGTCGTCAGTGCCATCTTCTTCCTCCACTTCTGGTTCTATCTCTAATAATCCCCACCAATTCCATCGGCCGTCTTCTTTAGTATTTTCCATATATCTATTTATAATGATTAAAACGCTAGGCAAAAAAAAGGAGCTCCGAAGAGCCCCTTTAGTCGAATTAGAATTAACTAATGGATTACTCCATGATTCCGTCAACTCTGAAGATTCTGAAGTATGGGTTAGCACGGTCAGTACCAGTTCCGTCTGCAGCGACGAACGGGTTAGCAACCATTCCATATCTTGTTTTGAATCCGATTCTAGGTTGGAAGTCCTCTTCACCAATAGCCTTGACCATAGTCAAAGGAACGTATGGGCAATAGAACATACCAGCGTCATAAGGATTAGCACCTCTGTATCCAACACAGACAAAGTCGCCTGTTGCATACGGATCGATGTATACCTTAATTCTTCCATTAAGAACACCAGCAAAAGTATTACCAGTATCATCAACATTCAAAGAAGTTGACAATGCAGGTGAATAGTCCAACATGCCTGAAGCAGCCAAAGCTGAAGCAACGTCAGAAGAAACGATTACATAGTTACCTTTTCCTCTTCTAGTTTCTTTAGCAATAACATTAGCTTCTCTTTCGATTTGCATGATAAGACCTTTGAACTTCTCAGCCATCCATCTACCGTCTGAATCAGTTTCTAGATCAAAAGCACCTTTAAGAGCTACGTTTGATTGTAGAGCACCAATTTTAGCTTTAGAAAGAACTGTTCTAACAACTTCTCTGTTGATCTCAGCTAGGATCTCAGCAGATAGGATATTAGCTAGTTCGCCTTCAGCGTCTAGACCATGCACAGCTTTAAGATCTTGTGCAAGTTCCATGGTGTATTCAGCTTTAAGAGCTCTTGACTTAGCAGTTACAGTAGATTTCTCAATTGAGAAAGCCATTTCACCAAAAGCCGCACCAGCACCACCTGACATACCACGTTGTTCCGCAGTTGCAGTTGGAAGACCAGAACCGAATGTTGATAAAGTATCAGAATCAGTAGCTAGAGAGCCATCAACAGGTGATGAACCATCTGTAGCACCAACTAGACCAGTAGGATCTGCTTGATGAGTACCTGTTCCTGAGAAATCAGTATCAGCTTCGTTGAACAGAGCTTCTGTTCCACCTTGAGTTGAGTATTTTGACTTCATTGCAAAGATAAGACCAGTAGGTCCACTCATTGGCTGAACGCCAGCGATATCATAAGCAATAAGGTTAGGCATTGCACGTCTAACAAGAGAGATCAATACTGGATCAAAGTTAGCAATGTTAGAACCAGTCGCGTTAGCGTGTGCTTCTGTTACATTACCAAAACTTTGTTGTACTCTTTCTTCTTGTAGAGCAACTTCTTGGTTTTCAAGAAGTCTAGCAGTTACTGCCTTTTTGTATCTATCGTCGATACTAGGAACATCTCCATGTTCCAAGACGGGAGACCATTTCTCCATTAATTTTTCGTCTGCACTAAACATTTTTAGTTTACCCCTATAGTTTATTTAATGTGTTTACTAATAGCTTGAGTATATGCGTTCATTGTGTTAGAAGATTCTACTAAAGGTTCTTCTTCTCCAACTAAAGCATCAGCTTCATCTACTGATTCGCTAACTTCTTTTTCGAAGTATGAATCTTTGATAGTTTTTACTTTCATTTCGAAAGTATCAGCGTCATCAAAGTCAATATCTTCAACCAAAGATGCAAGTCTTTCAGCTTCTGTTACTGCCAAGCCCGAAGATTGTTTTCTTACAATATTGGCTCTTTCGAAAGATTGAGCTTTTTCATGCAATTGAATATTATCTTCTGTGGTTTTATTGAGTTGTTCTTCGAGTTCAGCAACTTGATCGGCTAGATCGTCGATTAGGTTTGCTTTACCTTCTGGAACTTCAATGTAGTGTTCCTTGAATACTGATTGTAATGAATCCATAAACTGCTCAGCGATTTCGGTTCTTAGACCTTGCTCGATTGCAATTTCGTTTTCATTGATCCAATTCTCCACTACGTAGTTAAGGTAAGAATCTACCTTTTCTACTAATGATTCATTTAGATCGTTTACTTCAGACTCAAGGTTTTGCGCATATTCTGATTCTAATCTATCAATCTCGGCGCTTACTTTTGATTTGTAAGCAGCTTCGAAGATAGCACCAGCTTTATCACGGAATCCATCAGATAACGTGGCTTCTTCTGAAACGATAAGATCTAGGTCTTCACCAAAATCTACATCTTCAACTTTGGCTTTGCCAGGTCCAGCTTTTTCGCCTTTCTTGACCATTCCACCTTCGTCTTCAGATTCTGACATTTTCGTCATCTTTGCGAACAACTGTTGCGCTTCGTCTTTTCTCGCTTTCTTCAGCATATCGAGAGCAGCGTTAATTACACCAGCTTTAGTTTTAGGAATTGCGATTTCCTCGACTTCGTCCTCGTCTTCTTCATCATCTTCTTCAGATGACTCATCAACTTCTTCTTCGTCGTCAGAGTCCTTTTCGTCCTCTTCTTCGTCTTCCTTTACTTTAGCTTCTGTAACTTCAACTTCCTCTTCAACAACTTCATCAGCACCTTCGAGAATTTCTTCCTCAGTTACTGATTCGTCTTCAACGCCTTCAGCGACAACTTTTCTTATTTCATCTGTCATTGACATTTGTATTGTCCTCTTAAGTTTTGAGTTTATTAAAGTTTAGAGAGGAAATTTTTAAACGCTTTCATCTCTGCTTCAGCTAAATGCTTAGCGGGAGTACGTTTTATTTCAGTCTCAATTTTTTCAATTTCTTGCGGCTGCAGGATACCATTATTCCATATCCATTCAACACCTTCCATAACACCGTTAACAAAAGCTGACGGCGCTGAAGGATCTTGAACGATATCGACGGAGGCTAACATAAAGTCATCCTTCACATACATGGTTCCGTTTTTGTTCGCAAGAGTTCCCATACCACGACTAGATACACCAAGCTTAACACCACCTTCAAGAAGACCTTCGACGATCTTACCCATAGGAGTTTTAAGAATTGATGCTTTTCCTATAACATCATTCCCCTGGAATTCCAGGTTTGTGATCTTATGTGAAACTTTATCAAGGTTTACTGTTGGCCCTTCCGGGTGATTTAATTCTCCAACAGCTCTCCCTGCGGAAACTTGCTCTTTGACATATTTGTCTACAGCAGATTCCAAAATCTTTTTCTCATAAATTCGGCCGTTACGATTTTTCTGTTCAGCCTGCATGAATACGCCTTCAATAACGTAATTCTTTTCGCCATTTTTTTTGGCTTCAGTTACGACATTTAAATTGTTACTTACGTATTCTGATATTAACTTCATTTGACTTCCTTTTTAGAAAGACCAGAAAGAACGTTAAGTATTACCTTAGGATTCATACCAGCATTCATTAATGCTTGATTAATATCACCCCATTGGTACTTTAGCTTATCACCAGATTTTGAATATTTACCTGGTCCTTCGCTTAAAAGTTCTTCTCTAATACTTTCTTCTAGTCTCATGTATTAACCTTCTTCGTTATTTACGAGTTCTTCTTCTTTTTGGACTTCAACATTGACCTTACCGATCTTTGAAGCCACTTCTATTTTCTTAGCATTAATAGCTGCAGTCATTTTGTCAGCCATAATAGAATTAAATTCCTTGTTCGCAGAGACATTGTCCCTCTTCCCAAGGCTAGAAATTAATTGTTCAACACTCATTTTTTTCCTCTATCAATATATATTTATAATATTTAAGTTTTCTACAGATCAAGATCGTCGTCGTCTTCGCCGTCGTCTTCACCTTCTATTTGCTTATCAATGGCTATAATATCATCATCTGTTTGACGTAAGATATTTTTTCTAACCCACTCATTTGATATGTATTTACCTACATACTCATCAACTGAAGCGATAAGCTCGAACCTTTCACGGACAATTTCTGCCTCTTTCAGTTCACTAAAGTAATTGTCTTCAATAAAATCAAAGGCAATTAATTCTTTCCATTCATCCCAATCATTAACGGTAATAATACCTTTAAGTAATAATTGAGTTTTAAGTGTTTGCATAAACACATCGGAAAATCTTTTTCTTAATCTATCAATGAATTTTTTAAATTTAACTTCATCTCTAGATATTTCAGTAGATCTACCTAATGCAAAGGTAGATTCTTGTTCTAATCTGTTAATAGGTACATTAAGTGATCTATATAGTTTCTTTTGAAAATATAAAATATCATCAATCTGTCCTAGGTTTTCACCACCTGGTAATGTCGATATTTCAGTACCTCTACCACCTTCTCTTCGTGGTAAGAAGAAATCTTCCAACATTGACATATGCTTTTTATCATCTTTGATATCGCCTGTCGATGCATCGTATACCAATTTATTTCTATATTGATTCATAATGTTTCGAAGATATTCTTCTGCCTTACCTTTTGGAAGGTTACCTACATCAATATAAAAAATTCTTCTTTCTGGTGCTCTAGAAATCCTGTATATAACCAAAGAATCTTCCATCATTCTTAATTGATTAACAGGTTTAATTGCCTTCTGCAAATAAGATAAAATTCTTTTACGACCAGCATCAAGCATACCAGATGTACAATATATAATAGCATCAGGATGTATTTTAACTCCCTGATCAGCCATATTTAGCTTCTTATCTTGAAACAAGAAATACTCTTCTTGTTTAACTACAAGTTTAGCACCAGTTCTTTGATCTACCTTTTCTTCAACTTCTTTTACTTTACGCAAAGAAATAGGATCAATATATCTTAGTTCTTTAATACCTGCTTGAGGATTCTTTTCATTTATTATAACATGATATGGTAATCTACCATCAATATACCATTTTCTAAATGTATCATGTCCATAAGAATTAAATTTTAATAGTCTTAATACTTGTGAAAATTCATCTCTAACATTAGTTTTAATCTTGTCAGAAATATCTAATTTGTCTAATATAATATTTACTGGTGCCTCATTATGGTCACCAACAATAGATTCATTTACAATATCTTCAATTGCTGCATCACATTCAGGTTGTGCAGATATATCTCGATATTTGAGTATCTGATCAACTTCATTTTGTGCTTTATCAGCGTCTAGATCTAAATATGCACCAAAGTGACCTCCAGAGTTAATTACTCCAGCGCCATCTGCATCTGTGCTTGGTACAATAGAAACAGGTTCAGCATTTTTGCTTCCCTTTCTATTGATCTCGAATCCGAAAAATTCTGCCATACTTACTCCATAATATTGGAGGGGAATTACTCCCCTCCTCTATTATTATTTATACTACTTTAAGAAGTGGTATCTGATTCCCAATATTGAACTTGTAGCTCAACTGTGAACTCTTCAATTGTATTCTCACTATCATAATTCAAATCGATAGTTGAAATACTTGAAGGCCAACAACCCCTGAAATCATACTTTTTAGTAACTTCACCAGCTTTATTAAGCTGTTCAACTACTACGTCAGCAATATAATCATTCATATTAGCTAGACCAGTATTTGTTGCAAAGTTATTAATACCATTTGCCCACTGTTCGAACGTATTTCTAACTGTGAAGTTAGCATCATTAATAATTGTTAATGAAAGCGGTTCGAAAGTTCTATCACCAGCCATTTGAAGCTGTCTGCCTCTAAATGGAATAGCAATAGGTGCTATGGTTGATGATGGAATCTGTACTCCTTTACATAAGAAAGAAGTTAATTCCATATCAGGGCTCACATAACTAGGAAAGTTAACTGTCGCTTTAAATAAATTAGCTCGAGCTCCACCACCAGTAAGTTTAGATTTAAAATCGTCTACTCCTAAAATTGCCATGGTTATCTCCTATTATGCCGAAGTACCAGCGATCTCGCTAAACTCGACCCCTGATCTTGTTGCTACGAAATTCAAAGTAATAAAGTTAATCGATTTGTTAGGCTTAATAAAAATATCAGCTACAAATTGATTGGAATCAATTACTTGATTATCGTTGTTAGTATTATCGCAAACAACTAAGAAATCACTTAGTCCTCTACGTCCTTTTACATCTCTCAAAAATGGTTCAACCAAGTTTTTAAACTGTGCACGAGTAAACTCGTCATTGAATTCAAATAACTGTGCTTTAGCCGCAGTTGAGATTGCTTTTTCCAATGTATTAAACAATCTTCTAACATTGATTCTATCAAATGCTGAAGGTTTACTTAATAGTGTTCGGTCTCCGAAAAGAACTGTTCCTTGTCCGGGGAATGATACAATTGGATTTGCTCTTGCTTTATACAGAACATCTCTATCAGCTTGGTTAGGATTAAATGCTAATTTAGTTACGCCTAAAAGTTGACCACGATTTACACCAGCAGGTGAGAACCATGCATCAGCAATTTGGTCAGTATTAGCACAAAGTCCAGCTACATGTCCAGCTGCTCCAATATAACGATACTTATCAGAATATTTGTCATAGACATATAATGCTGTTGAATCGCAAGAAGCATAAGAACTTGAGTTTAGAGAATCCACAAATGCTTTAACGTCCGCTGCCGGAGTTGAAGACCCTTGTGTATCTGCAATTGGAGGTGATACAAAAGCCATACAATCTTTTCTAGTGTCAGCAATAGAAATTAGATCATTAGCTATAGTGTTTGCTCCATTAGCGTCGGGTACTGCAAACAATAAATTAACATCTACTGTTTCAGCATCTTCCAATAAGTCATAAGCTAATGCTAGTTCAGCTGTAGTAGGAGTATTATCGTCCGTTCCACCTGAAAGACTTATAGAGTCAACTGTGTCAAATCCTCCAGCAAGTGAAGTAGATCCTCTAAGTGAACTACCAGCACTCCATGATGGAGAAGTTGTTTTATGATCCATCCATCTAACATAATTAGATTGCGAATTAATAACATCAACATAATAGTTAGATGTTCCATCATTCGCTTTGGCGTCTGAACCAATAGACATAAATGCAAAAGTTTCTAATACAGTATTAGCTGTACCAGTGAAAAGTCCGTCTTCGTCAATAACGATTACGTGTACTTCATCATTATAACTTGCAGATCTGCCTAAGTTAATTGCGTAGTCTGATGTTCCAGGTTTTCCATCGAATTGGCCTGCAAAAGCCCATGCGTTGAAATTATTGGTTGTAACGTCAGCCGTTACCATCTCTACTTTTATACTGTTTCCTAAGTCTCCTGGGAATTTTGCCGCCCATTGACCTACAGAACCAGCTCCACCATCATAACCACTATTAGTGTAATGTTCGTCGTTCTTAATTAAAAGACCAGAACCATCAGCTGTAGCATTGTCATGTCCACTCGCAGCTCTAACGACTTGCAATGCATTGCCATATTTCAAAAATGCAGCAGCAGTTAAGAAATACAATGCAGTGTTGTCATCAGGCGTACCGAATGTTGACAGTAGCTCCTTTTCAGAACCTACAGATACAACCTGTTCTACCGGACCCCAGTTAAAAGACCCAGCAAAACCACCAATAGAAGTCGAAACGGCAGGTACTACGGAAGTCGCATCAATTTCTTTGACTTGAACTCCGGGTGATACTTGAAATGCCATCGCTTTATCCTCTCATTAAGGTTTATATTTTAAGTTAACATAATACGGTTTTTTATTCAATCATAGTTATTTATAATATAAATAAACTCTAGAACAGCCCCGTACTTCTTGTCTCTTCTTCAAACCATACAGTTCCATCTTCATCTTTAAATGTTTTCTGATTGTCACTACCTCTAGTGCCCTCAATAAATCCAAATGGAATCATATCATCTTGTATAGCTTGTAATTGTTCTTTATATAACATGTTTTTCATATCTATATCTGATATAGAACTGAATATATCAGTTGTAGTAAACCATGCAAATAGTACTAAATTCATCATTAAATCATCATGATTTGGTGCAACTGCTTGATAACTACTCCCTTTAGCTACAAAAGTAGTCATTTCTATGATGGTATTAGCATCATGAATTGTTAGTTTTCTTTGTTCTATTAAATCTTTTATTGAAGAACAACCAATTCTTTTTACTCTTCTTGTCATAGTAGCACCAATAGAATTCTTTTTAACTACTGATTCTACAAACATGTTTTCATATTCTAAATCATAATATAATCCATTGCATACCACAACACCCTGATCATTCGATTCTACTATAATATATGCTTCATTATATGAATTAGCCCATTTGTATATCAAATCTGGCAATAACATAGGAGATATATTATTATCTCTAAAAGTTCCTACTTGTTCAAAAGTATCAGTAGTAATATCAATTATAGTAAATGTGCTATAGTCTTGGCCTCGTCCTTTAGCCACATCTACTGTCATGACATAAGTATGGCCTTGAATTGGTTCCTTATATATTGAAACATTTTCCATAAAGTAAATAGGATCCATTGCTTTTTGCGCTAGTAGATGATTAGCAGCAATAAGAGTATTACCTCTTCCATGAAAAGTATTACCAAATTCTTGTTCAAATTGTAGCTCTGATGTATTTGCTATTGTAGTAGCTTTCCATCCATCATCTCTTCCTGGAACATCCCACCAATCTACTCTAAAAGCTTTATATTCATTTGTTTCTGTAACGGCACCTTCCCATAATTTATGGAATACATTACCTACTCCATTTGCAGTAGATGTAATTATAATTTGTGTATCTTTACCAGATGATACTACTGGATATGTTGATGTATAGAATTGCCCATCGTTTTCAATAAAAGCAAACTCATCTAACATTAAAAGGTTAATAGATAAACCACGAATAGAATTACCACTTGTAGCAGCTGCAATTATTTTAGAGTTATTACTAAATTCAATTGAACCTTTATTAAGTGCTTTGCATCCTGGTTGTAAAAAGAATGGTAAATTTTCTAATGCTAATGTAACTCTTGCTAACATTTCACGTGCAGTAGCACCTTTGTTAGCTAGAATTGCAATTGTTTTTTCTGGATGAAATATAGCATACCATAATAAATATACAACAGATGATATACTTTTTCCCGATTGTCTACATGCTAATACAATACTAAATCTATTATTAGTAAAGTGATTAAACATTTTTTCTTGATATGGATATAAATCAAATGATACCAAACCATCATCAAGAGAAATAACTTTTACATAAGCTCGCGCAAAATATGTAGGGCTTTCCATACATTTTTTGTATTCAAGGACTTCTTTCTTAGTAAATTCAGATTCAACGCCGTCTCTTTTAACTGATGGGTTGCCTAAATATCCTAACTCATTATTCTTTATCTGGTTCGACATCTATAATATTATCATCTTTATTTAATAACATTCTTTGTAAATCAGTAGTACTACCTACAAAGACATTGTTATTTGTCACTCGTTTATTACCTTCTTCTTTAGTCAATTCTTTTTTGGCTTTTTGAAGCTTCATTAATTTATCTGTTACTTCACCAACATTTCTAATATGATTTGACAATACTTCAAATGCTCTTGGATGCTCAGATTCTCTAGCAAGCTCAGCCAATGTATCCATTGACAAAGTACCAGTTCTAATTAAATCTTTATAAGTCTCTCTAGAAAACTCATAATCATCTTTTATATCTTTTGATTCTACTGGAATTTTAGCTATATCTTTTTTATTTTTTGAAGGTAGATTTTTAGCTAATCTTTCAGAGATCTTTTCTTTTTTATCCATTTTATATTGTCCATGTTGTAATAATACCAGTTGAATTTGATGTTCCACCAGTAATTGTTTCACCTGGTTGGAAATATCCATCTGCGTCAATGATAGCCAAGTCTTTTCTAACAGTAACACCTTCTTCTACAATTGGAGTAAATGTTAAAACTTTACCAGTTGAACCTGATGTTGTTCCAGTGATAATTTCTCCAACACTAAATGTTCCAGAATCTGACTGCAATTGAAGTGTAGGTGTTTGTGGTTGGTTAATAAAGTCAATAGTTGTAACAACTCTATATTGATTAGCCCCAGGAGTTCCAGTTACTAACGTATCTGATTCAATAGCAGTTAATGGATCTACCTGAATGTTTTGGTCAGCCAAAATAAGAGTTCTATTATCAAAATCAGTATAATCAATATCAATTTCTTTAATAACATTTTGAGTACCCTTAGAACTATAAAATGTCATTTTCATAGTAAATCCAAGTGTATAAGTTAGTACTCTTCTAGTTAAAAAATCTGCTTCATAATCATCATTAATGGCCACTGAATTAAGAACTACTGGAACATCTTGTTTAAAATCTGTCCAGCCATCAATAGGTTTAATAGATACTGTATAATCTGGTTGAAAATATGGAAGTATTTGTTCCATAACTTGTAGTCCATCATCCTGGCTATTTGCCATGATAGTCAATTCCATACCAATATTATATGGTACTTGATGATCAATTTTATCTCTAGTTAAACTATTTGTTCCAATATTTGTTATTTTATTTCGCTTATTTTGCTTTTGATTTAAGTCAATATCGATACTAGTAATTTCAAATGCCATTCTTGGTAACTTAAGAGCCATTGAAGAATCACTTAAATTTTCATTCATTCTAGCTAAAAACTTTTGTTTAGGTCCATAAGCTAATGGAACCTTTACTTGATTTAATATGCCACCACTTCCATCTTTTCTTATGACAGAAATATTATTAAAAAGAGTACCAAAAACCGCTACTGATTTTCTAATTGTTGCGTGATAAAAGTGACTTCCAAACATTAGTAATTATCCGATGGATCTCCAAATGGGTTGCTTTCAGTAAAATCTAAGAATCCGTCCGCAGCTACTTCAAACGCAACGTTTTCAGCTTGAGTATCTGTAGGATCAACAAATAAACTGTTATCTCCAACATCATATATCTTAGTTATAGTAACTACATTAGTAGATGTTTCGCCTTTAAGAGTAAGAGTTGAAGACTCTACAAAATCACGAGCTTCAGCTACACCAGATACACCAATTTGAGATACTTGAATTCTACCAGCAATTGTAGATAGTTTTTCAATACTTTGAATTTCTCCAAACACACTTGTTAAAGCTTGAGGAGGAGATGAAGTATCGAATGTAAGATCTTGAGTAACCTTTTCACCTTTTTGTAGATGTATATTATTTGTAGTAGAATATTCTAAAGTAACTTGATATGTATCAGTTTCTTCAATGACATCAATACCAGGAATTCCAGTATCAAACTCTTCTTCAGCGTATTCATATAAAGCACATTGTAATCTATATACTGGAAGATTAGATAATTGATAGAATGGTTGTTCGTGTTCAACAAACATAACCTCAAAAAACTTATTAGTTAAAGGTAAGAATATTAAATCACCTTCTCTAGGCCTAGGTGTTTCACTTACTTCATCTTGGAAACCAACATATCTATCCCATATTTTTCTAGAAATAACAAAGTTGACTTCATCTCTTATTTCTAAACCAAATTTAGAATATAAATCTCCTTGACCTTCAAATCCTTCAGTCCCTTCAATATAGCCTTCAATCATATAGGCATCATCAAATTTAGAAGATTGATCTTCTCCTAAAATAGAATCTTTATTTACAATATCTCTAGGTAAGTAATATATGTCTTGTCCATATATTTTTAATGACTCGATAATTAAATCTTCGTAAAGATTTTGCTCGGATCTTACGTCCTGAGAGAAATATACGTTTCTAGGCATGATCTATCCCGTGTAAAAATCGATAGGTTCTTCCCAATTAAGCCTAGCTTCTTCAGTAAGCTTTTCGATTTCTTCTTTTGAATCGTCAAATATTTGTCTACCATTAAAGGTTACACCACCAGGCATTTGCATACCCTCAAACTTTAATAAATTTAAACCCCATTGTTGTTTAATTAAAGCAGTAGCATATTTTTTTAAATAATAGTCATTGTATACATCAGTGTATGTGTCTGGATCTACAATTCTATAACACTCTACTACTAAATAAGTAAATCTACCAGGAGTAAGTTCTGAAGTAAGTAATCCAGAATTACCCATTCCACTATGTACTTGGCAATAATAATATAATGAAGTTTCTGTTGTATCTGTTACTGACAACGTTGTGCTAGCACCAGCTTGGCCAGGAGTACCAGCATATGTTACTCCTGAAGTATATTCACTTCCACTAGCATGTGCGCCGTTTATAGTTGTGCTTAATTTTAATGGATGACCAGCATTAGAAGCATCTGATTGATCAAATGTAATTGTTGATCCAATTGATAATGTTTTATTTGGAGTTGTTTGACCATCAAATAAGAACTTACCACCTGATACTGTAACAACAATAGTTACATCATCAGGTACTTCTGTATCATTAGCCCAATCCATATTAATACTTAGTTGATTTTTATGTCTATTAAAATCTATGTGCTTTTCATCACTATCAAGAACCATATCTAACATAGCCAAATGTTGCATCTTCATAGTAAAATCATGAAGCTGGCCCATGAATCCAAGTGAATGCATATCATTTAACATAACCTGATATTTAACATCAAACATATTATTTGTTAAATTAGAATCAGTTAAAGGCATAAGTCTTACAACATTTGTCACTAAATTAGGTATGGTTATATACCCATTAGTTCTATCTGTTTTAGTAACTAAGTGCTTTAAATATACTTTTTCAATTGCATCAGCATGATACTCTTGATAAAACTGTAAAGCCTCATCAATTCTATCATCTACTTGATCATCATCCACATTAATTTCTATTACAGGATGCCCTAAAGCTCTTTTGCAATATTGAATTAATGTTGATCTACTATTTGGTTTAGCCATATTACTATTTATATACCTTTATATTTCTAAAGTTTATTTTTCATCTAGTTCAGCTTCAGCTTCTTCGTTTCGTACCTTTGCGGTTTTTATTACTCCAAGTGTATAAGCCTGTTCTATTTGAGCATCTTCTCCAGTTGCTAAAGTAATACTATTTGCATTGCAATGAGCCAGTAATAACGGAAGGATTTCCTCTTTTGCTACATGTGCTCGAAAAGTAGCAGCATTGTCGACAAAATCAATTGGTTCTGCTGCTATATATTCTAAACAACGATATTCTGCATCTGTTATTTCTATTGTAATTGTTTTTGCCATTTTTTTCTCCTAATAAAGTAAT
>Ga0181402_1000357_pt1 | contig 16826 bp, 23 predicted proteins | sample 25SPOviralmetaG_FD_130131 | JGI IMG/M metagenome (GOLD analysis project Ga0181402, IMG submission 130131) | Marine viral communities from the oligotrophic San Pedro Time Series (SPOT) site, San Pedro Channel, CA, USA - 25 SPOT_SRF_2011-08-17 | ecosystem: Environmental > Aquatic > Marine > Strait...
CAAGTACCTGCCGTAGGTGTTCCGTATGGGACAGAGTGTCGTGCGCTCTGGGTTGTTCCAGAGGGACGTAAGTTAGTCGGTGTGGATGCTTCTGGCCTTGAGCTACGGATGCTTGCCCATTACATGAACGATAAGGAGTATACGAATGAAATCCTCAACGGAGATGTTCATACAGCAAATCAAATCAATGCAGGGCTGTCTACACGCGCTCAAGCAAAGACATTTATATACGCCTTCCTATACGGAGCAGGAGACGCTAAAATCGGTTCTATTGTGGATGGAGGTCAGAGACTTGGAGCGAAACTTAGACAACGCTTTCTCGACAATACTCCCGCACTTGCAGAACTTAGAGAAAGAGTCTCCATTGCCGCCCAAAGAGGACACCTCCGGGGATTGGATGGCAGATGTCTTCACATCCGAAGCGAACATAGTGCCTTGAATACCCTTTTGCAATCAGCGGGTGCAGTGGTTATGAAGAAGGCTCTAGCTATCTTCTCTCAGTATGCTCCAAAGTGGAATCTGGACTACAAGCTCCTTGGGTCTATCCACGATGAGTACCAGATAGAAGCTAGGGCTGACCACGCTGACAAGGTGGGTTACCTGATGGTTGAATCTATTAAGGCCGCAGGGATTTCCTTTGATATGAAGTGTCCGTTGGATGGTGAATATAAAATTGGAAATAACTGGGCACAGACACATTAGTGTGTTATACTAATAGGATAGTAAGGAGATAGTTATGCCACAATCCATTTATAATATAGAAGACTTTGAGGAGCGACTCTCAGAGCTAACCATAGGCACGGAAGATGTCCAAAATTTGTTAGAGTTTGTTCGTATGTTAGATCGTAGGTTGAAGTTTCAACAGCAGAAAGTTGATATAGCGGCTAATATGCTTGGGCATAATATTATTAACGAGTGCTTACTTGAGATAGATCATGGATAAACAGATCAACACGCTCATAGACGATATCTATGAACTCATGCAGAACCGCAATACACCTAAGGGTGTGGACGTGGACGCTGAGATTGACCGCTTTGGCGAGGCCATGAAAGACCTTATGAAGAAGGAGTTTAAACCGGGTGGGTTCAGTGATGGCCGTAGGCTACGCCTGAGCGCCATTGGCAAGAACGATAGGCAACTATGGTATTCTGCTAATAAGTACACTCAGGAGAAGCTCAAGCCCCACAACTACATCAAGTTTATGTATGGGCATATGCTTGAGGAGTTTATCCTTTTCCTTACTAGGATGTCAGGACACACCGTAGAGGACGAACAGAAAGCCTGTGAGGTCGAGGGTGTCAGGGGTTCTATGGATGCCCGTATAGACGGTCGCTTGGTTGATATCAAGTCTACCTCAACTTACGGCTTCAAGAAGTTCAAGGATGCTACGTTGGCTTTTGACGATCCGTTTGGGTATGTGGCTCAGTTAAAAGCCTACGCTCACTCTGAGGGGGACACAAAGTACGGATGGGTTGCCATTGACAAGCAGAATGGACACCTATGTTACCTTGAGTATGATGAGGAAGACACACAAGCTCCTGTATACTCTGCCATTAGTTATGACATTGCAGAGCGAGTACGTCATGTAAAAAAGCTCGTGGAGCTACCGGAGCCACCGGGTTTGTGTTACGATCCTGTGGACGATGGGAAATCTGGAAACAAAAAGCTCACTACGGGTTGCTCGTACTGCGGTTACAAGCACCACTGCTACCCATCCTTAAGAGGATTTCTTTATTCTACTGGTATAAGGTTTTTAACCGATGTTAAGAACGAGCCTAAAGTTCAAGAAATCAATCTGGAGACTCCTCATGGCAAAGGCTAAGGGGAGGCCTCCTAAGGGCTACGACAGTTGGTTTGAATACGAACTGCACGTAGGTGTTCTAAAGGACTGTGACTATCATACTATGTCACGTCCGTACACACAAAAGAAAGAGTATGAACCAGACTTCATATTAGGTACGTACTTAATTGAAGCTAAAGGACGCTTCAGGGACTCTGAGGAAGCTCGTAAGTATATCGACATCCGCAGTAGTCTCTGGGCTGAAGAAGAACTTGTGTTTGTGTTTTATCACCCAGACACACCAATGCCACGAGCACGGAGAAGGAAAGATGGGACTAGATTCACAATGGCTGAATGGGCTGACAAAAACGGTTTTAGGTACTACACTGTCGAAACCGTTACTGAATTACTTAAGGAAGCGTAAGTATGCTAACATTCGCGGACGTATGTGATCGGCTAAAAAAACAAGATGAGATCAGTGTCTTGGAGGTGCTTGAGATCACCTCTGAGGAACTGGTCGATAGGTTCAACGATAAGGTCGAAGAAAAGCTAGATTACTTCATTGAGGATTTAGAAGATGAGTGATTTACATGAGATGGCTAGGAATCATCAATGTGGAGGATCACACTATACCAGTAAAAAAATACAGCCTTGGGATGCTATGGAATGTTGGATGACCGAAGAGCAATTCAAAGGATTTATTTTAGGTAATGTTATTAAATACATGGCACGTTTTCAAGAGAAAGGTGGCACGTTAGACTTACAAAAGGCAAAGCATTATCTGGACAAACTGATAGAAATATGGTAAAATAGTAGGTTCGCCCAATTACTTTTGAGGTACAAAAAATCAATGACAAACTACCTAGGGATAACGATTGATTATGAAAGAGACAATAGACTTAGTAAACAAGCAGATACGCTCATGCGTGACTACTATATGCTCGACCACGAGAGTTCCCCTCAGGAAGCTTTTGCTCGTGCTAGTGTGGCCTATTGTGGCGGTGATCTCGATCTTGGACAAAGGATTTACGATTACGCTTCAAAAGGTTGGTTTATGTTTGCGTCGCCTGTCCTCTCGAACGCTCCTGACGGAGACGGAGGCAACCGTGGCCTTCCTATTTCTTGTTTCCTTACTTACGTGGGGGACAATCTTGATAGCCTTATTGACCACAATGGTGAAATAGCGTGGCTTTCCGTAAAGGGAGGAGGTGTGGGTGGTCACTGGGGGGACGTGAGAGGTATCAGCGACAAAGCTCCCGGACCGATACCGTTCATGAAAGTAGTGGACAGTCAGATGACTGCCTACAAACAGGGGAAGACTCGGAAGGGAAGCTACGCCGCATACCTAGACGTAAGCCATCCTGACATTGAGGAGTTTATCTCCTTCAAAGTACCAACTGGCGGTGATATCAACCGCAAGTGTTTTAATTTGTTTAACGCAGTCAACGTGACTGATGATTTTATGGAGAGTGTAGTAAATGATACAGAGTGGCAACTTAAAGACCCAAATACAGGAACTGCAAGAAATACAGTCAAAGCTCGTGAGTTGTGGCAACGAATCCTTGAAGCTAGGTTCAGAACTGGCAGTCCTTACATTAACTTTATCGACACAGCCAGAACGCACTTACCGGAAGCTCAAAGAAAACTTGGATTATCAATTAATGGCAGTAACCTCTGCAATGAAATCCATCTCGCAACAAGTGAAGAACGCACAGCAGTCTGTTGCCTCTCCTCAGTCAACCTCGAACGATACGATGAGTGGAGAGCAAGCGGTATGGTTGGAGACCTTATCCGATTCTTGGACAACGTCCTTCAATACTTTATTGACCACGCACCAGAAGAACTGGGAAAAGCTGTCTACTCAGCTTACAGAGAACGCTCAGTCGGCCTTGGAGCAATGGGCTTCCACGGCTACCTCCAAAGTAAAAGTATAGCGTGGGAATCATGGCAAGCCGCAAGTGAAAACTACAGAATCTTCAAAGACATCAAGTCGCAGTCTACAGACGCCACCTACGAGCTCGCTGTGGAGCGCGGCGAATGTCCTGATGGAGTGGGTACTGGTGTTAGGAATATGCATCTCTTGGCTATTGCTCCTAACGTTAATAGTAGCATCTTATGCGGGTGCAGTGCTAGCATTGAACCACGCATTAGTAACTGCTATGTTCATCGCACTCGTGCCGGTAGTCATACTGTACGTAATCCGTATCTGGAGGGGGTCTTAGAATCTTATGGTAAGAACACCAAGAAAGTATGGGCATCAATCATTGAAAGTGAAGGCTCAGTTCAGCATTTGGAGTTCCTTAGCAACGGAGAAAAAGACACATTTAAGACGGCGTTTGAACTGGATCAGACGTGGGTTATTGAACACGCCGCCAAGCGGCAGGAGTTTATATGCCAAGGTCAAAGCGTCAACGTATTCTTCCCGTCTGGGACTGACAAGGCCTTTGTTAACCAAGTGCATCTCAAAGCGTGGCGGGAGGGTCTCAAGGGGCTATACTATCTCCGCACTACATCAGGCGTTACTGCTGAAAAGGTAGGCACTAAAGTCGATAGGAACGCACTTAAGGATTTTGTAGACGATGAGGTCTGTATGTCATGTCAGGGGTAGAGGAGAATATACTACAGCGGTTAGAGGTCATTAAAGACCTCGACCCGTTTAACAAAAGACTATTAAATGATTGCTATGCAGTCATAGAAGAACTAATGAAAAAGAACGAAGTATTGGAGCGACAACTCAATGAGCTTACTGGAATTAAATACGAGTTATAAACCATTTAAATATCCGTGGGCGGTTACGTATGCCACGGAACACGAAAGGATACATTGGATTGAAGATGAACTGGATTTGCAGACCGATGTTAATCATTGGAAGTCGGGAAAACTATCGGAGCAAGAAAAGCACCATATTACCCAAATCTTGCGGCTTTTTACGCAAACAGACGTTGCGGTTGGAACAAACTACTTGGAGTATTATATACCCAAGTTTAAGAACAATGAAATCCGGGCTATGCTCACAGCCTTTGCAAGTCGAGAGTTCATCCACCAAAGAGCCTACGCGCTCTTGAATGACACCTTAGGGTTGCCTGAGGAAGAGTTCACCGCATTTTTAGAGTATCAACAAATGGCAGACAAAGTAGAATTTATGGGGGACATAGATGTACATTCCTTGTCAGGAACAGGTCTGGCTATTGCACGATCTGTACTTAATGAAGGTATGTCATTGTTCAGTGCATTCGCCATGTTACTCAACTACCAACGATTCGGCAAGATGCCGGGAATGTGTACGGTTGTGGAGTGGTCAGTTAGAGACGAAAGTCAACACGCAGAAGGCATGGCGAAACTATTTAGGGAATTTTGTGAAGAGCATCCAAGGATTGTGAACGATGACTTTAAGAAAGAAATTTACGAGATGTTCAGGCAAGCTGTCAAACTGGAAGACAAGGTTATTGACCTTGCATATGAGATGGGAGCTTTGGAAGGACTCACTGCGGGAGAAGTCAAGCAGTATATACGTTACCTTGCAGATCGAAGGCTTATCCAGTTGGGTCTCAAGTCGAATTGGAAAGTTAAGGACAATCCTCTCCCATGGATGGAAGAGTTAATTGGTGGGTCTAGTATCAGTAACTTCTTTGAGAAGCGTGTGACGGATTACAACGCTCAAGGAATGACAGGAACTTGGGGGTGGTAATGTTTAGAGTCTATGAAGTTTATTGTGGTGATCGTTTTATAGGGAACTATAAAGATATATCAGCAGACGGAGCAATCAACCAAGCGTACATGAAAACAGGCAGTGCGTCCAAGTATACAGGGAATGCACGTCATCTGTACAAAGCTAAGGAGATATATAGCCGTGATAACCGCTAGATTTCATCATGTGTTCGGTCTGTCTGCGGAGACAGTACAGAGTCAACCTGTTTTGGGGTGGAAAGAAGGACAAGATATTGAAGATTCCAGTGTGTATTTCTTTGATGGATACGTAATCAATGTCCCCTTCATTAAAATAATGATTGGTGAGGTGTTTGACATTTTTGAGTAGCTAGTCGTAGCTCTTTGGCCCTCTTAGGAGGGCTTTTTTTACTCAATGGTCGGAGCTAAAGGATTTTCTTCAGTCGTAGGATCATCAACGAGTAATCCACCTATAGCCGTTGTTGTAGCGCCCACATTAGCGCCTACATCAGCATAGTCTCGCGCCGTAGGCTGTACAGGAGTTCTAAGTTCTTCAGCAATCTCTTGCACTGCCTCAGACTTTTTCGGCAGATCAAATACTGAGGCGGGGTCTTCCATATCGAGAAGACTCTTAGTTATGGGTGGGGTTGCTACTACAGTCTTTAATGCCCCCGGAGCATCCATACCAAAAAGGTCATTAGTATCGTGAATAACAGCACTCATTGCACCATTAGGCTTGATACGGTAAACAATACCAACACCACCTAGTTCAAACGCATCGCTGATTTCGGAGGTAGTAATAAAAATGTCTCTTTTATTATCAGGTAAGTTTGTTTGAGTTGAGTTAGTAATGATTTTCATATCATCACGACCCCCAATTTTAGCTTCTAGGGCCTCTCGTAGCTCAACATTAGATTTAAAACCCGTCTGTTTAGAATTAAATACTACATCGTTGACAATGCGTGTAACTGGAAACTTTTGATTTGTAGTAAGACTATCTGCTAGAGCTACTTTAAGTTGTTCAGGGTCAGTAATAGTAGAAAGCGCGGGGTTATTTTTAAAGGCTTGCTTAATAGCATTAGATTGCTCTGTAGACAAAGCCTTGCTTGGTCTAGCCCTAGAAGCTACTTTATGCGCACGTAGAAACGTCTCCGCTGTGTGAGGCTTTGCTAACGGAAAGATCGTAGGCAAGGCCCTAGGTACTTTACCCGATGATACTGCTAGTTGACGTAACTGACCTGATTTTGATGTTTGTGTGGGCTGTCTTGCAACAAGGATTGTCCGTTGGGGGTTAGACACACCCTGAGATGCCATAATTGTTCGGTAAAATGCCTCTGCATCTTTATCTTTTACACCTTTAGCAAACTTTTTAAACTGGTCTATTGAAGCAATTCCTGTGTGAGTAAAGTATTCATTATCGAGCTTCTTCAAGATCGGTTTCAGGTTCTGGAATCCTTTACCTACGAGAGCCTCATAAGCAAACTGACCAAATAACTCCGCAGGGCTTGCATTAGGATTATTGGCTAAATTAATTGCAGTTTGACTGACACCTCGTTGGTTAAATTCAGCCATCTGTTGAGGACTAAACGACTGCTTTATGAAGTTACCGATTCCTTCTGACAATCCACTTTGGGTTGCTTTGATTCGGGAGACTGTCTGTACTTGCTGAATTGCATTGTCTAATTCCGCACCCCTAAGATCAGGATTTTCTCTCTTAGCTATTTCTTCAGCTTTTGATCGACTTAAATAAAATTGTGTTTCTGGACTACGCTGTAAGTTATTCACTAAGTTTTGAGATAGACGCTGTAGTCCCTGAACACCACCAAAGATAGCTCGTAAAAACGGAATAGAACCCCCTGCTTCATCAATACCTCGAAAAAGTCTAGGATTTTCTTGTGCTAACTCACCGATGGCTTGTGGAATACCCGTAGATTGAAAGGCTCTTCCAACTGGCTCCGCAATAAAATCTGGAACATCTGGAGTAAAAGCACTAAAAAGTGTTCCTAAAGGTTTACCAATTAGCGCATTACCGACACCTAAACCTACTTCTAACGGGTTTCTACGAACACGGGGATCACTTGAGCCATATTGAGAACCAACGCGATATAAATCTGATGGAATATTAGTAAATGCACTAAGGGCTTCACCACCTATGTCCAATGCTTTACGCCCTATCGGGTTAGCATCATAAACACTATCCGATACTTGTTTAGGAAATAGTTGAGGGTTACTTGCAATTCTGTCTAATGCATTGGCCATTATGGAGATTCCTCAATAATCTCTGGAACAAGTTTACCGGCTTCAAATGCAGTTCCTCGTGTGCCTTGCTCAAGGGCTTCCCCAGCAAGCCTACGTCCTCCGGGCTGTATTAATCCATAAGCTCCTAAACCTAAGGCCGCTGAAGTAGCCAAAGTTGGAGATACGTCGCTAAACATCCCACCCCCTTGAATTGCACTTCCCGCAATAAACGGATGTCGTTCTACAAAATTAAGAACTTTAGCAATTCCCCTGCTAGGAGATTGAGCTATACCGTATTGTTTAGCGTTTAATTTTCCTTCAATTGCATAATGTTGACGACGCAATGTGTCCCGTACTCCCGGAGCTAAGGCATCAACCTGATCGTTAAGCGTGTTACGAATAACCCTAATAACATCTAAACCAATTTTAGACCCTTCAAATAAGTTTTTGTCGAATACATTTTCTGCAATTTTATCCATTTTTTGACGCAGTTTGTATAATCCTTCGGGTGTTCCATCAAATTTTTTGTTAGCTGTAGTAAAAACGTCTTCTGCTTGAGATACAATATTGCTTAAGTTTGTAAAATCTTCAAACTCAGCATTTTCTTTCACAAAGCGTTGTAAAGCCTTTTCTACTTGACTTGCTACTTGGCCCTGACTCATTCGTAAACCTTTATTTTTAGCCTTGCGTAGGTCTTTAGTAATTTTAGTTGTTAAACGATTTACTTCTCGTTGAAATATTGGAATCATTTTAGCAGGTGCATCGCTACCTTTAATACCTAAGCTAATTGCAGTATTTAAAATACTATTGTTATACGGGTTTAATTGTTCTCCTAACCGTGCCGCACGGTCTGCAGGTTTTTGACTTAAAATAATATTTGTTAATTCTTTTTTATCTCCTGCAACAGCAGTTTGAGGGCCAAGTGCATCTGGAAACTTTTTTGAACCTTTAAGTGGCAATCCCACTGCTTTAACAAAAGGTCCAGCAAGAGTTAAGTCTAAAGTGCTCAACATAAAATCTTTTTGACTAGGTGACAGATTTTCATACCATTCTAATGCTTGTTTTGCATCCTCAGAATTTAACAGTTCAGCGCCACCTGATGCTACAATTTCTTTTAAGTATGTTTTTGCATCATCAGGAGTCATCTGACTTAATACCGTAAACATTGTTTCGCCCGTAAGCTCCGCAAGTGCTCCAATAGCTGATCCCATCTGAGTAACAAACATCTGACCAAAGCCAATCTGGTCACCCTTAAAGCCCTCGTAAGCACGTTGCATCCGTTCTTCACGAGATGTCACGATGTCACCCACGCGCTCTAGGTAGTCTCTGTCCTGCTCTCTTGTAGGGACTTCCTGAGGAACTGGCTGAAAGCCTGCAGGAATGTTACCAGAAGCTACCTGAGGAGCAACCTGAGGGCCTGAGGCAGGTGTAGGAGGCTGTTGTAAGGGTTGGGGTGCCACTGGGGGCGTCGGTCCTGTCTGTGGCATTCTGACAAAGCCGGGGGGTAATTGTGCCATTTGGTCTCCTATTGAACAGGTGTTCCGTCTGCTCTTACATACATTCCACGATAAGGGTCAAGATAAATAATCTCACCTGTCTCTGGGTTTTGTGCTTGTTCAAACCCTAGGCGGTCATAAGGTACCTCGACTTTACGTAAGGTAATCTTCTCATTAGGGAATGACAATTTAATATCATCAACAAGTATATTGTGACGAATCATCGCCTCACCTGCGACCATTCGGTTGACGCGAGAAATCCGCCGAATTGCATTTTCGTCCAGTGATATTTCGTTACCAGATACTTTCCGCATAAACTCTTTGTCGGCTTCAGTAATTGAGTTACCTGTACCCAATGCTCCTGTTTTAAGAAGTGCAAGAGTCAACCCTGCACTAGTAGCAAAGAATGTCTCAGTTGCGGCAGGACGGTCACTATCAGTAATTCCTAGTTTGTTAAGCACCTTAGTCGCGTTCTTCATAAAATCCGCACCTGTGCCTGTAATAACCTCTCCTGAATTTAGTAATTCAGTCATTTGGTCAAGTGTTACGAGTGTTTTATTTGATGTACGAGTTGCTTTAAGGGAATCTTTATATTCAGTGGACAAATCGCCGCCAAGACTTTTAAGAAATTGCTCTGTTGGTTTATCAATCGTAACGTTTACATCAGTGCCCTCAGGCTTATAACGCTCTGCACGAGCAACCTCAGTCCGTGTACCGTTAGCATCGACACGATAAGTGACAATCTCGTTACCTTCCTTGATCTCTTGGAACTTAGGGGCCGCACCACGCTGTGATTTTTCAATGTCTGCAAGGGTCTTTTGGAGGCTGAAGACACCTAGGCGGGCTTCTGTGGCTTTATTACGCGCCATACTCGCCTGTTCTTCAAAACCCGGTACGCTTTCTAAACGAGTTGCTATTGCATCAAATTCTTGTGCTCTGTTATCAAGGTCACGCATCATAGTTTCTTCTCGACTAGGAGCAGGTGGTTGGACTTTTGGTAAATTACCACGGCCTGTTGCTTCAGACAACATTGCACCCTCAAGACCACTTAAGCGTTCGTCTAACACAGCTTGTTCTTGAGCTTGTGCCTGAGCTTGTGCTTGCCTTGAATCTGCACGGCCTTGTCGAACTAACTCTTGCCTTTGACGTGCCTGAGTAACCCTAGGGTCTTCTCCGCCAAACGCGCGTCCTATTGCACGTCCAAGGCCAAATCCTACCCTAGACTCAGGAGTTTGCATTTGAGCCATTCTAGCTTGATCTTCTGCTCGCATTTCTTGCATAATTTGAGCAGGAGTTGCACCGAATAATGATAATACTTGATTTCTTCTAGCCATTATAATTTCCGTTAACCAAAAAGTTTTAAAGCGTCGCTCGGCCCTCTAGGGCCTCCGCCATAGTCGTACGGGTTATTTGTAGTAGACCGTCCATCCCCGTCAGAACCAAAACCATCTAAGCCCTGAAAAAGGTTACTGAAAAAATTTCCCATACCTCGACTACGATCTTGAGATGAACTAAACAAATACTCATAAGGATTCATTGCAATTCGTGCGGCTCCAAACTCTGCGGCAGATCGTGCAGTTTCTGCGTCAACACCTAATCCAATTAATTGACGTTCCATCTCAGAAATTGACATACCAGACTGTAGCATTCCCTGAGCAAGTTGACCAAGTTGTTGAGCCTCACCTAAGGCTTGCTGACGTGATCCTGCGGCAAGTTGAGCAAGCGTCTGTTGCTGTGCTGTTCCCAAGCCAAATACATCAGGCTGAACCATACCAGAGTCTGCACCGGCACCTACGCCTTCACCTGCAAGCTGTAGACCTAAACGCCCTGTACCAAACATGCCTTGGCGTAGCCGTTCTTCTTGTCTTTCAAATTCGGGTTGAAGGAGGCCAACCTGCTCTTGAAAAACTTCTCTTTCACGTTGTCGTGGGTCAAAAGCGGCTAGTTGTTGAAAGAGTCCTCCTGCACCGCCTAAAGCAGACCCTAAGATGTTCTGATATGCAGGAGCAAGAGCAACACCGTACTCACCTGCCTGAGGGTCTAAAGCGGCTACACCAGATGTTGTACCAACAGTAACAGGCCGAAAACGGATATCCTTTGCCATTTTATCTGCGGCTTCAATTGCTTGGTTTGCGGCTCCACCACCATAGTCTCCAAACATTCCACCGCCTAATAATTGTTGCCCTAAGGCCGCGCCTATTTGCCCGTATGCAGGATTAATACTAGTTCCAATAGCACCTCCTAATATTCCTCCAATCATTTGTCGTACCTCTTACTGTTTAATAATGTAATTCAGCACTAACGTAGGCTGAATGATGTTGTGTGCGGACGATGCGTCTGCGGCGGCTATAGTGTCTATTTCAATACCAGTTTGTTTGCTATTGGTATTAGCTGATCTGTTACTTCCGTCATTGGGGTTAAGTTGGCCTAAAGTAGAACCACTCTCTGTACCCGCAGTAAATGTTGTTGTATGGAAGTGGCCGGGATCAGTCAATGTATGTTGGTGACCTGCTTCACCTGATTCAGCACCTGTTAACAAGTGAGTATTCTCACCACCGGCAGAACCAAGGATTGCCCCGTCAAATGCAAATGTTAGTGCAGTATCATTAGTAATAGTTATTGCAGAAGACAATACAATATCTGTTTGGCTGTTAATTTTAATAACTGTAACTTCACTAGAGATTCCTGTGCCAGTTACTTTCATCCCAAGAACAATTGTACCGCTATTACCATCTACAAGGATGTTTGTAGCACTTGTAAATGATCCATTGGAATCTGCGGTAGCTGTAGTAGCCCCATTGTCACCTGTTAAGCGAGAAGCCGCAGAACCTCCCATGTCGTCAACACCGGCAATAGTACGACCACGAAGATCAGGAAGGTTAAATGTTGAGGTCCCATCTCCTACACCATAAGTTGTTCCAATAGCTGTGAACAAACTTGCATAGGTCGAACGACTGACGGCTTGACCAAAACATAAGAACCATCCTGTGGGTGCTGAAGTTCCTGCAAACGGTGCAAGCATTCCTGATGGAATAGTTACCAAAGCACCTACAGCAGTCTGTACAAATGCTGTAGTTGCTAACTGTGTTGTATCAGTTCCTGAGGTTGCCGTAGGAGCCGCAGGGGTTCCTGTGAATGTTGGAGAAGCAGTGTCAGCTTTACTGCTGACTGCTGACGCAATTGCTACAAACTCAGCATTGATTTCTGCACCTTTAATAATTTTATTAGCGTTTCCACTGGCAAGATTATCTTTAGTTGCAAAATTGGTTAGTTGCGTATAATTAGTCATTAAAGAATCCTACCTTGTTTTACGTATACATCCAATTTTTGAATTGATATTTCTGCACCATCAAGGTTAGCTTCAAAACCAACCTGAAGAATACTACCTGATCCTGACCCCGGAAGTCTTACAATATCTGAAATAGTTCCACTTGTGTACTCTGCAGGAGTAGAGTCATCTGGAGTTGTTGCTCCATTTGCTCCAAACTCAGCAATTCCATATTCTGCGATAGCTAAGTCTTCTAGTACTGCGGGATATGAGGTGTAGTCATCAGAGTAATCAAAAGCAGATTTAAAAATAAATGACTCGCCTACCCCACCGATAACTGTAGTAGCAATACGTTTTAGAATTTTAGTTGTTGACGAGTTACCAAAGTCAAAATAATTCGTAAAGTACTGAAAGGTATAACGTGCAGAGTTATCTGTATACCCAAAGTACTCTGCAAGCCCATCAGTTTGCGTAAACAAAACAGAGTTAGCTAAAGATAGCATATTGGTTTGATTTTGAGTATCCCATACGGTAACCCTAAGAGAACCATCTTGTAATGGAGCACGAGTATCAAAACAATATACTTGTTTAACATGAGGAAACAACAAAAGATAAAAAGCGTTGTCTTCCGAATAAACTGATCTAAGTTGTTCTGTATTAGAGGCGGCTGTTAAACCAACCACATCATCTCTAACGTTTTTAGACAAATCACGCATTGGCAGAGACTTTTCTTGGATAACACGTCCGAGGCTTCTTAGGCCGTCTTCAGACAAAAAGAAAATATCAATACCTGTGTTCTGTATACTGTCTCTAGCAACACAACCAACACGACTAATAACTTCTACAAGCCTAAGATTAGCAGGATCAAAAGAAGAACTACCTCCCGTATCATCAAATATTACAATGTTTCTTTTGCAAAAAACAATAAACTGTCCATTCTGAGCACCCATGCCAATAATTTCATCAGTGCCGTTGACAAGAATAGCTGATAAATTAATAGAACCTGCGGAGCCTGTATTCCAATCTGCACCGTCTAACAGATCAGAAAAATATACAGTCATTTTGTCGTAGTAGGAGTTATCGCTTGGGTCTTGAATATCAGCAGTCCATAAACGACCATAGGCCGAAAGTACAGTATTACCCGGAGGAGCTTGTGTGCTTCCATTTAAATTCAATCCGTGAAAATTAGAAGCGTCTTCTGCGTCTGTAATTGTCCCTGCAACAGGGTCATACACCATTGGTTTGTAACCACGCTGAAAGTAATACGCTTTATCATTGAGCGTAGCGCATTGCCAATTACCTTCAGTAAACGTATTATCAGAGGTAGGAGTAATCTCAGTAAGTGTTGTAGTACCTTTGTAAAACTTAGTCGCAGACCACGACAGAATCGTCTCAGTGCCTTCAATATCAATAAACCGATGGGAACCTAGTAAATTGACTCCAGAGCCGCCTGAGGTCGTTACATAACGCCAACCCTTACGAGCACCTAAGCGTCCATATTTGTCAATAATGCAGTTATTAGCAGTCAGTGCAAAACCACTTTCAAGGGTAATACCAGACTCTTGGGTGTTTAAGCCAAAGAACCCCGGTGCGGCAATACTGAGTGCTTGTAACGGTTTAGCCATTTATACAACCCATTCTAGTTCTTCGGTATGTCGTTGGGCATCTTGAGCAATTGCATCGTTTAGTACACGAGTGGCTGTAGCGTAAGCAGATGAACTTGCAACTCCTCCATCCTCGCCACGCTCTTCAATTGCTTTAGCGTAAGCAAGCAACAAAACAGGCAAAGATGGTACAGTCAGTTTATCTGTACCTGCCGATAGATCACCAGTACGCTGAATAATGTTAAAGTAAATCGTGTAGATTGTATTGGGTTTAGGATACACATCAACTAATGTGTCTCCATCAGCAGAAACACCATTAAAATTGTAGTATCTAGGGTTGCCGCTAGCGGGGGTTTGATTGAGATAAAACTGATTAAAATCGTGTTGAGTACGGTATTCCATAAAGAAATCGCCGGAATCATTAACAACATCCATAACGCTAAAGTTATTACCAGTTCCGTTAAGTTCGTAGTTAAACACACCAGAAGTTGTCGTTAGCGTTAATGTTTGACGTAACGCAGACCAGTTCCAAGCGTTTTCTATTTCGCTTTTAGCGTCATTGATTAAAACACTAATTAACGTAGAGTACGTAGTTTCATCTATTGTTGCTACGGTACGCTCTCGTAAGCGTTTCAAAACATTATTGACAAGTTCTAAATATGTCATAAGAATACCTTAGAGTACATATGTACTATTATAGCACATTTTTGGTCAAATGTCAAGTCTACCATTTTTTACATGACCAATAACGGGCTGTGAGTTTGCTTGGAGGATTTGTGTCGCACTTATGACGTGCTCTGAAAGACTTCCTACGTGCAGGTTGAGCTTTTTTAATGGTCATGTTAGGGTCACCAAAGCGTATAGTTTTAATCTTGTCACCTTCTTTGGCAACCACTACGAATTTTTTAGAGCCGCCCGGAGTACGCTTAGGTTTGTTAAAGCCTGAGACACCGGCTCGTGCAAGTCTAGGGTCTTTTTTCTTTGGCATAACTATTTTCTCCGTCTTCCTGATGCTGTGACCTTATGTTTAATTTTTGCAGGGCCGGTCTTCCTGCGTGTGCTTGAGGCTTTCTCGGCTTTGGTCATCTTTGCCGCTACTGCTTTGGGTCTGCAAGAAGGATAAGGCCTCTTCGATCCTCCTTTGGCACTCTTTCGACCACACGGCTTTCCGGTCTTTAAGTCTATCCATTCTTCCTTAAACCACTTTTTAAGTGACGCTCCTTTCTTACTTTTTCTTACGGCCACTTTTGTTTCCCCAGTTCTTTGCACCAACCTTTCGGCACTTTGCTACAGCACCTGAAGCGTATGCTGAAGGCCAAACCTTGTAACGGGCTTTGACCTTACGAGCACAAGCATCATTTGCTTTCTTTTTTTTCTTAGGCATTATGATTTAGCCTTTTTCTTTGCAGTTGTAGAGAGGTCTTTAAAATGATACAGCCTTTTAGAATTTTTAGTATGCCGCATACCAGAGTGTAAATCACCATTTGGCATTTTATGCATACCACCTTTGTGTTCTGTACCGTCCCTGAAGTAATGCTTCACACCCTTAGCCATTATGCTTTCCTTGTGCGTTTCTTTGGCATTGCCTTCTTAGCTACCATTTTTTTCTTTTTCTTTTTATCGGTAGTTTTTTTCATTCCGTATCCCATTCCATATCCCGGCATTACTTTTTCCCCACCATATCCATAACTCCTTTACCGGCTTTGACACCAAAGGAGGCTAGTACAATTACCATGAGTATCTCATGGTACCAAATTGGCAAAGTTGCCAATGCTGTAAATCCCGCTTGAATATGTTCTACCATGCTTGGTATAAAGACTAAGATCAGCGGGATGCTGAATACTATTGTAAGCCACTCGTCCTTCCAACTTGTCTTGGACGACTCTGCCATGATGCGCTCCCAATCCGCTGTGGACTGTGCCGCTGTTTTCAGTGCGGTGGCTTTGGCCTCTGCGGTGGCTTTGGTTGACTCCGCCTTGGCACTGACCCATGTACCTGCCAAGTTCGTGATAGCTGTGACTAGGCCAATCATGTATCATACTCCTGTTTTTCTATCGTCAGGTATCGGCACACAAGCCATGCCTCTTGGGTCTTCTGCGTCTTGCATGAGTACCATTGCTTCCTCAAAGCAGTCTTGAGGGTTCTCAAACTCTTTACGATCTATAATCTGTAAAATGCCCGGTTGAATGGCAATTGTAATTATTCCAAATACTGCCCACATAATTTACCTCTGTTGTGCAACCCAGTAGAAGATGTAACCAATCAAGCCGATGGCTGAGAGAATGCAAGCGCCCAAAGTAATGCCAAGGCATATATTAACAACGCGCTCTTTACGTTTAGCTTTTTTAAGTTTTTCTTCTTTTTCTGCGGCTTCACGGCTTTGCCTCATCTCCTGTTGGTATGCTAACCAATCCTGCCAGAGACCTCCTCGCCCCTGCCAGATCATCATTTGTTTCAGAGTAGCCTCATATTCCTTTAGCTGTTCTGCGGCCATGAAGGCCTGTAAATCTGACTTATAGCCATGTTCGTGCGCCTTCTGCTGTATCTGTGCTTTGAGTCCAAAATAGTCTGCAAGAGCTTCTCCTGCTTCGTAGATTTCTTTCCCATTCGCAATGGTCTCCTTGATGACACCAAAGGCGGCATTAGCGGCGGCTAGTTCAGCTATCATCTGGGCTTTCCTTGTTTCTGCCCAGAGCTTTTTGTACTGTTTTAGTTTCGTAAATACGTATAGATGTCCAGACTAATGTAAATAAAGCCGCCAAGGGTGGCATCC
>Ga0181402_1000358_pt1 | contig 16816 bp, 24 predicted proteins | sample 25SPOviralmetaG_FD_130131 | JGI IMG/M metagenome (GOLD analysis project Ga0181402, IMG submission 130131) | Marine viral communities from the oligotrophic San Pedro Time Series (SPOT) site, San Pedro Channel, CA, USA - 25 SPOT_SRF_2011-08-17 | ecosystem: Environmental > Aquatic > Marine > Strait...
ACTTACGTTGTCTGTTAAAAATGTATAAACAACACTATTGTTATTATCTGTAAAATAACCTATAATCTCTGCATTTGCATTTGCTGTATTACTAACTTGAACTAAAGTGTTGCCTAGTATGTTTTCTAATGCGCCTATATCATCATCTTCAGATTTACCTACAGATATATTGTTTGCATCTCTATACTCACCGTTAGGAATCAATCGGTCGTCAAGATCTTTATTCATCTTGGACCTTAGAAAGCTATTCTTTATTTCAGCCATGTATTAAAATTTAAGCCATTTAGATTTTTGTCTCATAACTTGAACTATTTGATCAAGTTTTATATTAGATAATCTAATCTTAGCATTTCTTAGTTTAGCACTTCTTTCTTTTTTAAATCTTTGTACTATGTATTCTGGTACTTTAGCGCTAACAGATAATATTGAATGTATAATATGAGAGTATAAAGCATCTTCTGCTAACTTAGGTATTCTAGCATCAAGATCATAAGCATTTCCATCTGATATATACTCTATAACTACAAGCTTACCTTTTAAATCGTTGCTAAAAGATATTTTACCTTCTCTGTCGTTTATTGTAAACCAACCATTGCGCTGACTAGTTTCAGGGTTAAGACCGTATCTTTGACCTAAAGCTAATTCATAAAAGTTATTTTGATTTAAAGTGTCTGCGGCGTTTTCATCTTGTGCGGTAAATGCTCCTGAAATTCTTCTTGGATCATTAGATGCCCAAGCTGCTTCTACTTGTGATGTAGTAGTTATATTAGAGTCAAAACTATCTTGTGTTGGTGTACCAAGATTATCTTGAGCTGGTGAAGCGTAAGGATCTGTTGTTAATGTATTTGCCGGAAATATAGTATGTTGAACACCAAACTTATCAGTCCAAGACATTCTAACATAGTTAACGTAATCTTGAGGTATAATAACATTTAAAGCATTGTTTACAGTAAGCTCTTGTGATCTAATGCTTCTAAGTGTATCGTAACTAAATTCTTGTAATCCACGTTTTGCATGAAATATTACATCAGTTCTTTTTACGCTAGGTATTAATTTACCAGCACCTACATATGCTATTAAAAAATTATCAATAACATCTGTTAATCTAGTATATTCATAACTACCATAGTTTTCTTCTATAGCAGTTTCTTTTAATTGTATTTTTAAATAATTGTTAGCTGGTAAATCTATAGCTGCAGTAACAATATTATTAACCATAGAATATGGTTCATCAAATTGAAACAACACTGCTGTTGTAGCATTACCTGGTAAAGCAATAGGTTTGTCTAAAGTTATTGCAACACCATTTACACTTACTACTTTAGCACCAGTAGGATTATTAGTTATACCACCACCGTATATACTCATACCAGCTATTATGTTTGCGTTAGCCGCTGCTATTTGTATAGTTGCTGATGCAACCCCACCATTTTCAGTTGCTACAGCATTTTGAACTGTAGTAGCTGGTGTTATTTCAGTCCATGTTAAAGCATCTGTACTTTTATATAATAGAAAATTATTCAGACCGTATTGACCGTTAGTAGGATCAGAACTTCCAAATATTAAATTTGTATCAAAAGTAGATGTTATATTTATACCTACACCTCCTGTTGCTGAGTACTGCTGTTGTGCTCCAGCGTAATATTGTCTATTAGTTTCGGTGACTAATCCACCATCTGGTCTTGGCATATATTAACTTTTTTGATTCATTTCTTCTTGTTGTATTTGACCCGCAGCAACTTCTATTATTTCACGATCTCTTACAACAACACCTGCATATAATAATATTTTTATTATAAGTTCTGTTTGCTCTGATGAGTGTATTTCAAAGTTGTTTGATGTAGCTGGTGAAAAAACATATTGAGTGCTACCAGAAAAATTCCATATTGGATCAATAGGTTTTCTTAAATAATTAACTGATATACCACTTTGTATAGTTGTAGGATATACATTTAAGTAATTACCTTTGTAAGTATAAATAGGGTATGTAGTTGTAGGTTTTGTAAGATTAGAACTTAATAAATGATATAACTCGCTTGATCCAACTCTTTCTAATTCTTGTATAGGTAAAGCTCCTGCTGTATATATAACAGTACCTAATCTATAAAATTGTTTAGCATAAAGATTTATATCTATTAAATCTTGAGCTGTTGGTTGAGAAACTAAAACTAAGTTTCCACCAGTAACACTATATTCAGCGTCTGTTAATTGTACTCCTGCTACAAATACATTTACTATAGCCCCTTGATTTGCTAGTGTTAATGCATTTCCTGCTAAAGCGTATGATAATTGTGGGTTGACAGCTGTAAACTGTTGACTTGCGGAAGAGTTTCCGGAGTATTGTGAAGGTAATCTAAAACCGCTTGTAGTATATGTTGCGGCATCTATTTCTTTAAATATAGATAATTTTTCATCTATGTTGATTTGTCTATCAGAATAGTCTAAATCAACTTGAGGCACACGTAATTGCTGATTCATATCTTCAGCGTATTTTTCAAATATTTCTAATTGAACTTGCCCACCTATTTTATTAAACTCAACAGGTGTCATATAACCTCTCTGTTCTTTATTTAGTATTAATAAAACGGTTTGATATACAGTATTTACGTTTATTGCCATTTTAATATTTTAGTTAATAGTGATTAGGGCCACCGAAGTGACCCTTCACTATAATTATAGTTACATGTTATTGTAACTTTTTCTCAATTGTTCTGAAAACTTCTACACCTTCATCAGTTTTGAACCATGCGGCCATAGCTGAATATGGGTTTTCATCAAAAGGAACAGTCAATAGTTTTCTATCATTTGATCCCCAATGAATAGTTCTTTGATCTTGTGATAGTTTTACTATATGTTGTTCAACTGCTCTAATAGCTGTGTTTCTTAATCCAACATTTTCATCATTAGCAATTGCTAAAAAATTACCTGGATTTCTTCTTGCCATTAATAATAAGTCTCTTCTTAATTCTTTAGAGCTTAACGTTGCAACTTCAGATCCTTTTTCAACTCTTAAAACTGCTTCAGCATGATCTAAATCCATGTTTTTAGCAGCAGTCATAGCTTCTAGTTCAGCATCTAAATCTGCTAAGTCATCTTGAGCAACTTCTTTTTGATCCCACTCAGCAAATATACTGCCTTTTTTAGGGTGATGATGTAAAAATTTTTGTAAGTTTTGTTGTGACTCACCAACTGTCATTACTCCATCTTCAAATATAACATGACCTAATGTACATTCACCTTGTTGTTCGTCAACAAATGGTGAGTTTTGATTAGTTGCATATCTTAATTCTCTTTGTGTGTTTGTACTTTTATCAAAATATAATAAAGGATATTGAGTACTATGCTTGGTTTGTAATGTAAAAGTTAGTGGTGTAATGTCGTGTAATAAATAATACACTCTAGTTTTAATCTCCCATTTAGGGGCTTTGATTTCTTTTGTCTTTGACATAATATGATATAATATAATTAAAAAAATAAAGGGCTAGGCGCCGAAGCGCCTAACTCTTTAAAAAAGTATTAAGCTTGGAATAACACGAAGTTATTAGCAGCTTGAGTTACAAGACATCTCTCAGATAAGAAATGAACTTGCATTGCATCTAGTGCAGAGTTGTATACACCTCCAACAGATCCAGTGATCCAAGACTTGTAACGTCTGTCATCAGCTTCTGAAGATCTGTATCTTACGTGTAAGAATGGTCTTCTAACGTTTGTACCTAATAATTGGTCATAAACTGTAGAAGTTCCAGCAGGTACTAATACACCATCTATTCCACTAACTGCAACAGCACCTCTTGTAGAAGCGTCGTTTAAGTATTTCCAGCTAGTTTTGTAGAAATCATAAGAACCTCTTCTAAATCCAGAGAATCCTAAGTTAAGTGCCATTTGCTCAGAGTTTTCAAATAAACCGTAAGCAGTACCACCTTGTGAACCACCAGAGATTTGAGATAACATATCGTCAAAACCAAGATCAGTTGATCTGTTTAAGAATAACATGTTTTCTTCAATTGCTCCTTGAGTATCAAGGTTTTTAAGGATTTGATCGAAATCACTGATACCAGTAGCAGCAGAGAATCCTGACATGATGTTACCTCTTGTTTGGATAGCTTGGAATAAACCTTGCGTTCCATGAGCAGCAACAGCAGCATTAAATCCAGTATTACCAATGTTACCAGCAGCAGCTTGTACAGCAAACTGACCAGTAGCAGAAGCTAATTCACCTTCAATCATTGCCATTTCTAAGTAGTCATCAAATCTTAGTCTTGTTTCAGACTCAGACTTTAGATACCATAAGTACCCTGATGTACCATCTTCAGTAGCAACTTCAACCCATCCAATCTGTGCAGTGTCAGAACCATTAATTTGGTATCTGTCTTTTATAATAATTGGTTGGTTATTAAATTGAGTGAACTGTGGTTGAGCAGCAGCAAGAGATTGCCCTGTTCCTTTTGCAAATACAGAACCGTATACAAATAGTTTCAAGTTAGCAGCAGAACCTAAAGAGTTTAGGTTAGCAGCAGTAAATGAAGTAACTTGTATTTGAGTTGCAGGTGCACCACCAGCAGCTACTACAGGAGCAACAACTACTACAGCTTTAACTGTAACACCAGTGTCAGTGTTCATAATAACTACAGTGTCGTTAAGATTAATAACACCAATTGTTTGAATAGGTGTACTTTGACCACCACCAGTTACAGGTGATACAGAAGCGGTAGAAGGAATTGATATAATTCCGATTGCAGCTCCACCAGCACTTGTTACTGAACATCCTGTGTAAGAGATGTGTAGTCTGTTTTGTTCTGACCAGATTACTTGATCAGATGTCATTGGCATTTCAGCACCAACCATTCTTAAGAAACCAGATAAAGTTCTGTTTCCATATCTTTCAACCTCAGCTTCATAAACTTCAGGAAGGTATTGTTGAGCGAAGTCATTTCCACCTCCATTAGCAAAGTTTAAGTAGTTGCTATTTAAGATTTGTTGTTGTAGTGACGGCACGATCGAGCCGTATACAGGATTAATTTGTCCCATTTTTAATAATAATTTTTAGTTAAATTTCCGTTTTTTGATTGTCAATTTTGAAGAATCAATACCAGACACTGCTTTAACTTTAAACCCTCCAACAAAAACATCCTCAGGAGCTCTTGATCTTGGGTTAGTATCAACGTTGTTTGACTTAGCGGCAATATCTCTAATAGCATCGGACTTACCTTGCTCATAGAAATGCTGCGCTATAGTATCAGCGTGATCAGCAGCGTACATAGCTTTGTGATAACCTTTGACATCTGCAACATTACCTTTTTTATCCAGGAACTTCCCGATCGTATTATTAATGTTCGATTGACTATCGACAACATCATTAACGTTTTTAACTCCATATCTAAATTTCTTTTCACCAACGCTAAATTCAAAACCTTTGAACTCATTATTGAAATAATCTTTAGTGTTAGACTTAAACGTCTCATGTTGTTGTTGAGCTGTGTTTTGCTCTTCGTTGTAGCGGTTGAAAAAATCTACAGCCTTTTGTTGTTCTTGAGTAGTACCAGGTCTCAACTTGATCTCTTCGTAATACTTACCCTTTAAACCTTCTAAATGGCTTTTAGCTTTTGCAACCTCTTCTTTATATGCAAGTTTTTTCTTCCGAATATCTCTTGCTTCATCTAACTCTTCATCAAACTCAAAGTTATCTTCTAATAGAAAATTAACTTCTTCTGAATTTAAGTGAGATTTAGTTTGTTTATAATACTCTCTTAATAGAGTATCGTTATCTACATTAGAATAATCTGCATTTAATCTTACATAATCTTCTAATGTTCCACCTGTTTCTTTCATAAAGTCTACGACTTTTTCGATGTTTTCAGGTAAATTAATATCTTGTTTTATTTCATCTGACACCTTTACTATTGGCTGTTCTGATGATTGTACCATTTCTTCACCTATAGAAATTACCTCTTCTTCAGGTTCTTCTTTTATTTCTTCAATAATAGGTTTTTCTTCTTTGGATTCAGCAACCTCGCTGGACTCTTGCTTTTGTTCGTCTACATTTGTAGGTTCAGCTACAGGTGTATTTTTTACTTCTGTTTCTTCTACAGGAGTAATTTCTTCTTTTGGTTTAGATAAATCTACTTTAATAGTTTCATCTTGTTTGCTTAATTGTTTAGGTTTTTTAAGTTTTACTTTAAAAGTACCTTCTTCTAGTGTTTCTTCTGACATAATATAATATAATAAAAATTAATAAAAGTTACGCAGGCTGTTGCTGCATATCTGTGTTTTCAGGTGAAATACCTGAAGATTCAAAATTAGTAGGTGGAAGATCATTTTGTCTTTGGCTAATTAATTTTGATTGTTGTGTAGCTTGCATTTCAGTTCGCTTATCTTTACGATCTTCTATTTCAGCTTCTTTTTTCTTAGAGTTATCTACATCCATTTGCTTAAGTTTCATATCATACTCAAATTGTTGAGCCATTATTTGTAACCTAAGTTGGTTTTCAGTTTCCATTCTTTGAATTTCAAACTGAGATTTAGATTGTTCTAGTTGTGTTTCTGTTTGAGCAACGGCTTCAGCTTTTTGAACGTCATTCATTGCAGCTGCCTCAGAAGCTTCTTGATTAGCTTTACCTTGAGCTTCAATGTTTTGTTGTTGCTGCAACTGTTCTTTTTCTTGCTTCTGTTGCCTTTTGTATTTTAATACTTGGTTTGCTAATGTTAGATTTTTAATCTCTCTAATATCAATAGCATCTTCTAAATATATTTGTTGCTGTTGTAGAGCCATTTGTATATTCTGCTCTAACATAGCTTTTTCTTCTTCTTCAGGTTCTAAATCTAAATAAACACCAAAGTCATACAAATGTAATGTATCTATTTCTTGTAGTGTTGCAGCGTTAAATTTACCTAAACTTTTTACTAAAGCAGCATTTGTAAGATCAAAATCTATCATATCTGCTACTCTAAGCGATACATTTTCACAAGTTCTAAGAGTTAAATATAAACTAGCATCTAATATATGTCTAGTTGCAGTATTAGATGCGTTAGCGGCTAACTTCTGTAATCCTACTAGCGTGCTCTTTTCAGGTAAACTACCATCTCTTGCTTCGTTAAGCCCTGTTACATCTCTTATCATCTGTAAATAATACTGATATGTATTAATTAATGATTGTATTTTGCCGTTAGCACTTGAGGTTTGTAATTCTTGTATTGGTACTTTACCTCTATTAGGATCACCATCTTGTGTTAAGCTTCTACCAACTATACTACCAGTCTGGAAATACATGTTTAAAGCTTCTTGTGGATTATAATTAGTACCGTTACCTAAATCAACCTCAGCTAAACCATCAACATCTACAAATACACCATCTGGTACCATCCTCGCGATTACTTGTTGTAATTTTAACGATGTTAATTGTATCATATCAGCAAACGTTGTTATACGGTTTACTAATGAATCGATACGTCCTTGATACATATGTGGTGCAACTATACAGTAATTCATATTAACTTTAGTTAAATCACTGTTAGGTCTTGTCATGTTCTCTGACATTTCCCATTTAAGCATTTCATCTACACCCATTACTTTAGCACCTGTAAATAATACTTCTATACTTCTTGACACCCTATCAAAGTTATCACTTGGTGGTGGTGCAAAAAAGTCAGGCTTTTCTAATGCTTTTTCTAAACCTGTATCTGTTCTTTTTATTTTAAACACCTGATCAATATAAGTTTTATATTCAAAGTACAACACCTGAACTAAATCATTATTATTGTTTGGCCCTCTCATATAACCTTCTCTTCCAGGATATTTAGCTATTTTATCCAATTGCTCATCAGTTAAATCTGGAAACTCTTTTTTAAGATCAGGTAAAGTTATAGCTTTTATTTCACCAACATAATATATGTCTTGAAAATTAGGATCGTTTGTATATGAATAAACTAAATTAGCAGGGTTAACATAATCTATTGTAACACCTTCAGCTTTATTAAATGTTGTTTTACAAGCACCAATACCTATAGTAACTATATCTTCTGTTAATCTTTTATTGGTTAAATGATATTTGTTAAAATCTAATATATTGTTTATAACTTCTTCCTCAGCAATTTCTACAGACTGCTTGTAGCTAAGCTGCATGTGTACTTCTAACTCTTCTTTTGATCCTGGTAAGTTTTCAGGATCTAATGAATTATATAAAGTAGCACCTAAGTTTTGTTCTATGCTGTCTATCAACGGCTTAGCCATCATATCTTTCATTACACCGTTAGCATAGTTTGTTCTTTGCTTCTGTGAAAAAGGATCTTGAGCGTAAGCTTTTATATCATAGTTTTTAGATGATATACCATTTACTACTATATCCACAAACTTAGGTATAATAGGTACTGGCTTCCAGTCTAAATTTAAGTAAGACAAATCACCGTTAATAGATAATTCATCTTTATATTTTTGTATAGGTTGTTCACCTCTAGCGTATAGTCTTAATCTATTAAAATTTTGATAACCATTATTCCAACGACTGTTATTAATTCTACCTCCTCTAAACCATTCGTATTCAATTGCACGTGCAACAAGTAAGCCATATTCCAAGCTTCGCTTTTCCGCTTCAGGTACCACCTGATTAGGAAACGAACTATTAGTACTCGTATTAATCATTTATTATAATTTTTGAATTATTACCATCGTTGTTATATTTACTAAAGTTTAACGAAACTTTTTCTTTACTAACCTCAACTGTTGGTCTATATTTGTTTTTATTGCAAGCCATAATAGCTAAGCCAGAACTAATTGATGCATCATGTTTTGTTCTGTTATTTATATCAAAAGCTGCCCAATCTTCTAAGGTACGTTGAAAATACATTGTACCATACTGTTCGTTATTGTAACCTACAAAACTATTTATATAAGATTCTATTGCAGCAGCATGAGCTTGTTTTACATCTTCACTTGAATTAGGTATACCACCTATTTCTTTTTCAGCAACAGATAATTTATACATTGTTTTATCTGGCCTGTTCATAGAGTATTGCCTATAACCTCTACGTTTTAAATAATATAATAATCTTGGTTTATTATTTTCTGCAAGAAGAGGCATACCATAAAAGTGTAATGCCATAAGTACATCTTCAAAAAATATATCAGCGGTTTGTGGTCTAGCTATATATTCTAAAAAAAATAAGTTAGGTGGACAAGTATCCATAGTAAACTTAGTTAAACCGTGTAGTGATCCTTTTGATCCTCTACCATCTACAGTTCCTGATATATCATAACTGTCACAACCAAAAGCACCCATGTGTTGATTAGCTGGATACTTAACGCCATTTTTAATTATATGTCTGTTTTGTTGATCTCTATCGGGAAACCAAGAGATCATAAACCTACCTTGTTTGTTAGGTGTAAACTCTACTCTTGTATCTTTAATCCCATTTTCCCACTGAAAATTACCCTGTGTTAATACAGCAGAGTGTTTTAAATCTTCGTTAAAATCTATTTGTTCATAAATTTTAGTCAAATTAAACAAAGAAGCTTTTGTTTCATCTCTGAACGCGTGTTTCTCTGTACGTGGAAACTGTCTATATAATTCATTAAGTGCATCAGGATCGTCCTTAAGACCTTCTACTTCATTCTCCCAATGCTCAATAACACCTATTTCAATTGGGAAGCCGTCTGGCCCTTCCTTTTTTTCTTCGGGTGTCTCGAAGACAGGTATCCCATAAGAATCAATGTATCCTTCGTAGTTCCATTCCATAGGAATGAACAAGCTATATAATCCCGAGCTAGTCTGCCCATTGCGGTTTCTTCTGGTAACGTCTGAATCATCATATATTTTTTTATAGTTTCTACCGCCTTTATCAAGAGCATTACTTGTTGACCCCATCATACACTTACCTATAATTCTAGAACCTAATCGTAAACAAGTTTTTGTAACTCTCCAGTTATTTAATATATTATCAGGCTTTTCCCATTTACCAGATTCATCATGTACAAGTAGTTTTAATTTTTCACCATCATAACTATTGTCTCCAGTATTTTTCCAGTCAATAGTTGTATCTAATCCTTCTAATTCTTCTAACTGTTCGTTGCTATCTAGTTTACGTCTTGTAAATCTACTGGCTGGAACCCTGTATGCAAGTTCTGTTTTTGGCCTATCCATACCGTCTTGAATTGGCTTGAAGAAAAACGGATAGTTGACGGAAATTGGTACGATTTTATCGGTAAACATTTTCTTTGCATCAGCCCCAGACTTTGATAAGACACCGTATCTAGCATCACTAGAGATAGTGGCAAGGTTGACAGTTTCACCTGATGCCATGAATGAAAAACCAGACCGTCTGTTTTTGAGGTAACACATTCCGTAGCAGCGTTTATCTGCTTTACAAGCTTCCCAGAATATAAAGAATAATCTGTTTGCTTCTCTAAAATCTGCTTGCCCAACATCAATCTTGGACCACTGCAGGTACATGTAATGAGTACCAGTAATATAAGTAGCTTTACCTTTATTAGTGAACCAATAGCCTTCGTGACGCCTAGCAAATTCTCTATCAATATACCCATACCATTTTTCTTTAAAATCATCTGGATATTGTTTCCAGTCAAATATTGTTTTAATCTTTTTTAATGTCTTAGGATACTCATGTACTTGCCACTTGTCGTAATCCTTGTTAACATCTTTTTCTTTTGGTAATGCTATTTTAAGATTTTGTATTTCATAAACCTCACCTATCTGACCAGTTTTAGATATAACAATTACATCATGTTCTTTGTTATAACCGTACTCCCACTTTTTAGATTTGTTTAACCTACTTATTACATGTGGTTTTATATGGTCGATTACTTTATATAATGTTTGTTTATACATTACTTAGATCTTCTTTCTGCAAAACCTCCAAAAGCTTTAGCTTGAACTTCTTCTTTTGGTTTTTCATTTAACATATCTTCTTCTTCTTTAATACGATTAAGTATTTCAAAAGCATCAAATATAGCTAACTTTTTAGTTGCAGCAGCGTTCTTTAATCTATCAGCAGATATATCGTCGTCAGAATCTACAATAGCTTCTTTTGCTACTTTAATTAACTCCTCAACTGCTTTGTGCCCAGCGAGGATTATGTTCTGTTTCGTTTCCTTGACGTTCATATTTAATTACAATATCATTAGATTTCATACAATAAAGCCTTTTGCCATCGACAATAAACTCAAACTCTCCAAAAGGTTTAAAACCAACTAAATCTTCTTCGTTGATTCCTAGCGCTTCTAATGAGCTATTTCCATATTTGACTATACCAATAAGTCTTTGCTCTAAACCTGTATCTACTTCGTTAAGATCTTTAATAGGAGCTAGAAAACATCTATCCCCAAGAGCTAACCATTTGTTTTTAGGTTTGTATAAATAAACTTGATCAAGTTGAACAAAATACATATTGTCTTTAAAATAAGACTTACTGTTTTTTTCCCTGCCTTTCATATCATAAAATCTTCTAAAGACATTATGATGTATCATAATTAAATCACCTTTTTTAATAGGTGTTTTAAAAGCTTTAGGAACAGCAATAACTTTAGCTATATTATTAACAGATTTAAAACTTTCTATCTTTGTGTTAATTATAAGGCTTTTGTCACCTACTTTTACATCATTAGAATATCGCTGGCCAACTGGCTCAACGATAAAATCAAATAAGCTATTCACTAATATTCTAAATCATACTCGACTGAGATTGCCATGTTACAGTTAAACTTTTTCCATGGCAACACCTCGTCTCGTTTTTTGATAAAAATATTATAAGAATTATCTTCTTTATCAGAAAGTATATGTGATATAGTATGACCACCATATACTGACTGCCCTATCGAGTAGTGCATAGCATCAGTTTTGTAGTCAGAACCAATACTTATCTTTCTAATAATTGAAGACATTATTTCTTATCCTCTTCTTTTTCAATAGGTTCGTATGTTCCATCTTCTAAATTAATATTGATAGAGCCATATTCTTCTTCTAGTTCTTTCTTGAAGTCTTCAGTCTTTTTGTTTTCTTCATGGAACTTCCCTAATACTGCGGATTTTTGGGCTTCTAAGAAACCGACTTCGTTTAAGATCTTATTAAGTTCTTTTTGAAAGCCTTGAATCTTTTCTAATTGGTCTTTGGTAATCATTGATTTTACTTCACTCATTTTAATTTAATTTAATTGGTTATTAATGTATTAATATAATTACAGGTTTTATTTACTTTTTAAATATACTTGTAACTTTTTCACTACTTCGTCCGCCAAAGTAAGCTAAAACTACTGCCATCATTACTTTTTCGAATGTATCGTTCCAGGTTACTCCTATATTAAACGGTATTGATTCAACACTATCTAGTATTCCAGCTAGTGAGAATATAACAATACACCACACTAAAACTAATGGGCGTACATTTTTAGAAAGCCATGAATCTGATATTGAATCGGCTTGCCACCTTGAAGTGACGGCTTCCATTTCTTTATTTTGTTGTTCGAATATAAGTTGTTGTAATTTTATTTTATCTTCACCACTTACATCAGATTTACCGATAGCAGCAATAGCCTCAGCAGGTGAAGTTACACCACTTAGTACACTACCTAAAGCAGGATTAACTAATGATGCGGCACCAAACAATAGTTTACCTACTGTTGTGTCTTTAAATTTTTTCTTAGGATTTGGCATAAGCTTCTTTTTCCCACGGAAGGTTTTTAGCGCCTTCTTGCATTTTAGATCGTGAATATTTTTTTCCTTTCCAATACACATTGTTATCGTCATAGTCTAAATCACCTCGTTTCATTTGATCGATGTGAATATTCTCGTGATTTACAACATCTTGTATTTGTTTAGGATCTTTAATATCTTTATTTATAATAATTGTTCCATTATTATTGGCTTTACCTAACACACCTTCTTCCATGTTTACATTGTAGATTGGTGTACTGTCATAAGTATACGGAGGGTTGTTTAGTTTAAATGCCATTATTTTCCAGGAAACATTTTATTTAATTTGTCTTTACGCTGTTGGCAGCCACAGGGTATGTTTAAACCCTGTGACACTGCATCAACAACTTTCTTAATACCAGTTGCTTTAGTGAAAGACTCTATTTTATCACCTAAGCCTCTATTCATTACGCTTGTACGAATGATCTCCAGTACATTCTGTTTTTAGGAGTAGCTTGATCAAATCCTAAAATACATTTAGACTTAACACCTCCTGGGTTAGCAGTAAGTGAATAGTTGAAAGCCTCTTTTAAAGGTGCTCCAATTGGAGTTACTGGAATGTTTCCAGCTCCTACAGCAGCTCCTGAATCTTTAATAGAAGCAACTAATGTTACAATATCAGCAGCACCTACTGGTGAATCTAATAATACTGTTAAAGTACTTACGTCTGTTTGTGTGATTTCAATGATTTTGTCTACATTGATTAGGTGTTCCCCTTCTCCAAATTGAGAAGCTCCTGCAACACCACTGTTTGTGTTATCAATTACATTGATAGAAATAAATTTTGCCATGTTTTTAATTTTTAGTTTGTTAATTGGTTAGTTTGTATTTATTTATTATTTTACTTTTTTTCTAGGTAGTTTACGCATTTCAGCTTTCATACCCATTTTAGGTTTAGCCGTGGGTTTGTCCATCATAGAAGCAGGTGATTCTTTTTTCTTTATTCTTTTACCTACTCTATCCATTTTATCTTCTAGCTTGTACATTTTTTGCTCCTCTGCTTCACTAGTTTGACCCATTTCATAACGATCATAAAGTTCTTTATGCTTAGCTGATAGCTTATCCATTCGTTTATTAGGATCTAATTTAAAAGGAGATCCTAAGTTGAACATTTTTGGATATTTAGTTGTTCCTGATTTTCCCATTATTTCTTATATTTTTTACCACCACTAAAACATCCTTTTTTAGTCGCAGGTGATCCTCCTTTTTCTTTAGCTGCTTTTTTCATAGGCTCATTAGTATCACCATCACCATCTAAATCAATGTAATCAGGTTTAGCTTGGTGTATAGGATTTTTTTTACCTCCATAAGCTTTAGCAGGACTATCATGTTTACCATACATGTTCATTGCTGACGCGTGTTTAGCAACTGGATTATCTTTCATCAAGTTACTCTTTTGTTGTTTGTTCGATTCACCTCCATATGATATACTCATATTAGGTCTGTTCATTGAAAATCCCATAATTAATGTTTAAAGTGTTTAGAGATCCAAGAACCTTTTTTTGAATCTGATTTAGAACCTGCTTGTGCATTTTCTGCGTAATGTTTTCTTGCGCTTTTTGATAGCGACTGGTTGCTAGCTTCCTTTACGTCGTAAGCTGTTTTCTTGCTAATGTTTGGCATAATATAATTTTTTTTATTTTTTTCCTTTATATAAGTCTCCTCCAGGTTTTAGTCTTTTAGCTAATGCTTTTCTAGGAGGAGTGCACGTTGCTTTTGTCATTGGTGTACAATAACCTTTATGATCGGGGTTAATACCCATAAATCCTGTTTTGTAAAAAGGCGCTTTCTTTTGTAATGGTGGATTTTTTTTAGAATATCTTTTTGTTTTACCATATTCTATATCATCACCCTTTTTATTATATCTACCTTTTTCATAGCCATCATAGCTATAGTTTTCTTGACCTTGTTCTTTTACACCTCTAGCTCTTTCTCTTCTGGCTTGACGTAAACCTTTATTTGCTTTTCTAATATCTTTTCTTGATGGTTCCATTAGTCTAATGCTATTAAGTTAGTTAATCCACCTGAAACAGCAGTTACTTGAACAACCGATACTGGTAATACAAATCCAGCAGCAGGGTTAACAAATGTTAATTCTTGATTTGAAGAAGTTAAAACTGATATAGTAGAAGATGCAGGCGAAGTGCCTATATATAAATTATATTCTTTCCACGAGCTTTGAGCTATACTAAAAAAAGTTAAAGCTTGAGCAGCTGCAGTTTGAACAGGTTTATTAAGAGTAACTGTTGTTGTTGTAGCTCCGTAAACAACTGATTCAACAATAACGTTATCATTAATTGAAACAGCAGGTACACCTCCAGATCCAGCAAGAGCTGTCATGTACATACCTCTTTTTATAATTAAATTAAGGTTAGTTAGAACAAATGTTTTAGACGTAGCTGCATTAACAACACCCGCTTGAGCAACTGTTTCTATAACTTTTGCCGTGCCGTCTATTAAGTTATCAGCACTTATAGTTGGTACAATACCCCCTTTATATGCTTCAGTGTAATAATTTCTAATCATAATGTTTTATTTTTTTTTTTTTATTTTAACATTTCCACCTTCTTCTTGCAGCCTTACCTCTTTCACCAGTCCAACCTTTTGATCTTGCGCAGAATGATTTTCTTCTTTTAGCAGCCTTGCTACCTGGTTTTACTTTACCAGTAACGGCAGTTTTTAATTTACTACCTGGGTTTTCTGCTCTATATTTTTTTACTCCTGCTTTAGTCATACCAGCACCTTCCTCTGTTTTTCTAAAAGTTCTACCTTTACCTTTGGTAGTCTTTCTCATGTCTAAGGGTCCGTTAGGTAGATTAAAAGCCATTATTTTTTCTTTTTAGAACCTACTTTAACACAGTTATTAACCATTTTTGGACTTCCATCAGGATTTTTCTTTCCACTAGGAGATTTCTTTTTACCTTTTGCTACATAACCTTTCCAGCATTTAGGCCCTTTCATCATTTTTTTAAGTAACGGTGTTGCCATAATTATATTATTCTATATTTTGTTTTTTTATTTTCTTTGTAAGCTTGTAAACATCTTCTTCTGTTAACATCTTCAGATACATAACTTACATGTACCCAATCTGGATTATCCTCTGTTCCAAATTCCCAAATCATCTGATCATAATCTAAGTTATTTTTAATGTACTCATACATTTCTGCATTAGTTTTATAACCGTATGTATCATCTATATCAAGTGCACATCCTATACAATGTTGTGAGGTTGTACTTCCGCCAATAGCAGAGTTCAATTTGGGTGAGCGATAGAAACTATTTATAGCGATTGGACCGCCTACCCATTTACGTAGAGGTTCAAACACTTCTTCAGCAATAGTTTTCATGTTAATTAAATCTAATTCTCTAGGTGTATTGTCAATACTTAACCTAGTAGCTGTGTGAGATTTAATACCTTCTTTCAGCGAGATGTGTTCACTTATTCTATCACTCATTTTAGTGAGTTTTTACTTTGCAGATACGTGTCTTCTACCACCACCATTATTAGCTTGAGCCTTTTTAGTAACTGGTCCTGAGCTGTAAGGTACTGGAGCTTGAGATATTTTCATGCAGTTGCTACCGTATCTTGAGTTGCCTGGTACTAAATTACTAGGTTTAAGACCTGCTTCCCATATTACGTTTTGTCCGTATTGTCCTGGTTGTTTTGCCATAATATTATTTTCTTATTTTTATTCTACCTTGATCTTCAAGATCCTGTACGCCTACTTGAAAATATTCCTCTTTGTTTATTTTAGCGTTATCTATATAATCATCTTCATCTATCATTTTTCCTTTTTGCCCTCTAAAATTGTTTGGCAAAAATAAAGTATCTTTACTTCTGTCTTCAGTTCCTGGTTGCCAAACTCCAGGTCTTTGATTTACAACATATGGCCTACCTTTATTTGTATCAGCATGAGGATAGTCAGTTTGTTTAGCTGGAGAGCTATAAACATTAGGATGATTTTTTTCCTGCAAAGCTTGTTTGTATTCTTTTTCAGTATTAACATAGCCACTTATGCCATAACTAGCGTCACTGCCTTTTTGTAACTTAGGATCATTCTGTACAGTTTGCATTTTACCTTTCTTTTGCTGCATCATAGGTGATTGAACCTCTGGCAC
>Ga0181402_1000360_pt1 | contig 16776 bp, 9 predicted proteins | sample 25SPOviralmetaG_FD_130131 | JGI IMG/M metagenome (GOLD analysis project Ga0181402, IMG submission 130131) | Marine viral communities from the oligotrophic San Pedro Time Series (SPOT) site, San Pedro Channel, CA, USA - 25 SPOT_SRF_2011-08-17 | ecosystem: Environmental > Aquatic > Marine > Strait...
AAAAAAAGATAGACCTAAAACAGATTATAAAACTAAACGAAGTAGCCATGTTGTTGCTTTTGAAAAAAAATATGGAGAGAAAATAACTAATGATAGTTTTATTAGTAAAAATATTATTAGTAAGACAGGAATAGAAAAAATTTTATCAAAAGGTCGGGGAGCATTTTTTTCGTCAGGTAGCCGTCCAAATACAACATCAGAACAGTGGAGTCGTGCTAGGTTGGCGAGTGTAATAATGAACGGACCGGCGAGGAGTGTTGATAAATCTATATGGGAAGAATATAAAAAATAATATTAATATATAAAATGATAAATTTAACAGAAAAACAAAAAATAAAATTGAAAGAACATTCTAAACATCATAGCAAAAAACATATGGCTTTAATGAATCAATTAATGAAATCAGGTAAATCATTTGCAGAAGCACATCGCCAAGCACAGAAATCAATAGGTAAATAATTACATCATATTAACTGCTAACCTTATTTGTTTTTTTAATCGTTCTGTCATAGTAAAACTCTTACCTTGAAACATAAATTTTTTTCCTTCTTCATGTTTTAATAATGGAGTTAGATCACTTTTAGCAAATTTATAATCTTTATCAACTTTTAAAGATTTTCTTAAACCTCCTTCTTTCACTTTATTTTCTGTTTCAGTGAAGACACCTTCTTCTTTTTTTGACTTTCGTTTTGGTTCTGATGCTTTTACTTTTTTAGGTGCTTTTTGGAATGTGTCTTTTTCGCTAGGTGGTTTTTTTGGTTTCATAGAATTTACATAATGACTAGGCATTTTATTTATTATATTATAATAAATTATTTTATTATTATATAATAAATATGTTTTTATGTGCAGTGAGTAATAATAACAGAAATCAGACAGATAGCCAAGATGTGGCTAGTGTTTTTACAACTAATTTAGAGCAACCAATGAAATTAAAAGATTTTACAATAGAATTAGTTGATGTATCAATAACCGCTAACAATTTAATTACAATTTCAACTGCTAATAATAAATTTGTGTTTCGGATGGGAACAGAAGCAGTTAGCGAACAATATTTGGGAACAATAACACCAGGAAGATATAGTCCCGCTGAATTAACAGAATTATTAAGAAAAGAATTAACAAAATTAACACCTATAAGAGGTTGGGATTTACCACATAAATATTTTACAGTTCAATTTAGTAGCAATAAATTTATTGTAAAATTTGATAGTGATGATGATCCCGCTAAAATGACAACTAAATTAAACACTACAATGATACAGGAAAATGTTAGTGATTTCGGTTATCAATTTAATATTGTACCGGCTGGAACTAATGAAAAATCAACGATGACAACAGAATTTAAAACATCAAATATAGATGACTTAGATTTTAATAATCAACCTCTTACAACACAAATTCCAAATAATCCATTTCAAGGCACACCAAAACAAAATGATTCTCGCTATGCAGATTTCACTTCTGCAACTGGTTTAGATGTAGGTGATGATTTTGTTTCAAATATTACTGTTGCAGGATTTGACGAAACTGGTATTGTAGAAGATGGCGGCGTTTATGAAACAATTTTTAAACCTATGAGATGTGTTAAACAATCCGCATATTGTTCTCCATCAACGAGCGATAATGTAAATGGACATTATTTTATTATAACAAATAATACATTAGGATCTGTATATGATAATAATACTTTTGTAGAAAGTTTATTAAATCCAGCATCTGGCACAGTTTTAGAAAAAGATAATTTAGGAGAAGAGTATGTTTCAGGTATATTTTTACATCAAGAAACTACCGATACAGGAGACGAAAGAGGATTACCATATAATTTACCAGATGCAACTTTAATTTTTCCTACAAACCACAATGCTTTTTTTGATGGTGCTGGTGATCTTGTTGCACAAACAAATAGAGTTGAACAAATTGCTTCTACTTGGAATAGTTCTTTTAGAATGCGAAAATTTGTAGGACAACGAGATATTAATTTTAATAGTTATAATTTTTTTAGAGATAGAGGTTTTAATTTAGTATTAAATGGAACAAATAATCCTAATAATTTAGCTAGAAGTAGTTTTTGTTTAACAGGTTTTCTAGAAGAAAAAGAACCTATAACAATTAGATTAGCCGACAGGCCTTTAATTGCGGGATTATTTCAAGGTGATTCAGGAGGTACCAGAACTCAAACTAAAATTGTAAAAACAGCAGCGGGAGGACCGCAAGCAATTTTAACAACAAAAGCAGCAGTTGATGGAAATTTTAAATTTGAGTATATAGTTGGTAGTGTAGGAAGATATAATACCGAATATTGTGATCTAACTGCAATAAGTGATCAAACATGTATTAATGGAAGATTTCCAACATATAAAATAACTAAACTGGATGCAGATGGTAAAGCTGAAATTGTTGTTACATGTGACGCAGGGGAAGGCGTTGAAACGGCAGCCACATTATCTAATCCAGCATTATATTTAAGTGATCCTAACACATTTAGAATTATAAGAACAACTGATAATGTCGATGTTACTAATATATTATCATTAGCAGACAGACTTGTTTTAATAAATACATGTTGTGATTTTATAACACCAACCGCAGATAGTGTAGGCGTTGCAACTGAATTATTTACAACAAAATTTCAATATTTAAATTCTTCTGTTTCTCTCGTTAATGATTTAATTTATAGCACTAGCACAAGTACAGAACTTAATAATATTATTGGTAGAAATTCGATGCAGGATAAAATTCATAACGCACATATATTAACAGATTTACAATTAAATATAATCCCTCGTGATAGTGAAAACGCAAGTAAGAATAATACTATTGGATTTGAAGTAGAGGGATTTATACCAGCTACTACTGATTTTGCAACAGAAAAAAGATTAATAGAACAATTACAAGAACAACCAAATTTAAGGGCAGGAGTAGAAATATTTTTCCCCGAAGAACTTGAACCAGGTTCATGGAGTGGTGATGTTACATATTCATCAGGTACAAGAACATTAACAGATTGGACACTATTCGACCAAAATACAGCAACATCAAGAATAAGATTAAGATTAAAAATAAAAAATTATTATGAATTTGAAGCATCGGTAGCATATTCAACAGATAGCGGAGCTACATTTATCGAAGATTGTAGTTTAATTAATACATTTGAAATAGCAACAGTGAATGGACTTGATGAAACTAAATTAGATTGCACAGCAAAATCAAGATTATATCCATATCATCCATGTATATCTATTTATCCAGGCACTGGATTTAGCAATGCGGAACAAGGTGTTAATAGTGTTACATTACAAAATACAAATGCCGTTGAATATCCTCCAAAATTATACAATGATGTTTTATTAAGTAATTATTTTTATAAAATTGCAAATATTCCAATTGGCTCTGTAAATACTCCTAGTATATTTGTTTTTCCAGCTGATCAGGCAGCAATAGGAGGCGCAGATTTAGCATATGCTCCTATAATGATTAAATTCGGAAGTAATTTAACTGTAAATGCAGCACCAACACTAGCCGACAACGGAAAACTTCCAGCAGGGGATATAAAACCAGAAGATTTACAAATGATTTCAAAAGCAACCGATTTAAAAGATAGTTATTTTGCAGTTTCTAGCGATTATGTTGGTGGTGCTACATTAAAAGTTTTAACATTAGAAGGGGGAACAGATCCAAATTTTACTCCAAAGATTAACACATTTGCCGTTGAAATGTCTAACTTCCCTGCGAAAGGTTTCATAACATTCGGCTACAATCGGGATGGTAGTAGAGTTGGAACCGGAAACAGCTCGCAGATAGTAGGAGTCGTCCCGTTCTTGAAAGAAAAAGAAATAACTTCTACTAGTGAGACTGAATATCAAACATTACAATATAGCACACCATATTCTCAACCTGTTACGATTGAATTACCAAGCGAAACATTTGTTTATAATTTTGATTTTAGATTAAGAGATATAGCAACAGGGCAATATGTTAAAGGTTTATTAAATCCAACTTCTTTAATATTTAGAGTTCAACCATTAATATCTAATTAATATATGTCATTTAGTGAATATTGTAAAGAAAATGCTGGTTTTATATTAGCAAGTTTAGGATTAATTTCGGCGTGTTGTGCTGGTTGTTTAAAATTTATATTAAAATCTCGCTGCACTGAAATTAAATGTTTTGGCTGTGAAGTAAAAAGAGATGTAATTCCACCAAGTTTAATTAATTTAAATGAGAGAAAGTAGAAATTAATTAATATAAATATTAAAAAATAATTATATTTATATTATATAAAAATGACAGATTTAGATTCAAGACCTTTATCCGAACCAGTCGCATCAGAAACAATTGTAGTTAAACCGGAAATAATTACTACAATTACCCAGAATATGGGTAATAAAAATATAGATTTCTTTTTTCCAGATTATATTGGTTATATGTTACCCAGCCAATCTTATATGAGTTTTAATATTGAAATGGAAGGCCGAGGAATGCCAATTCCCTCGCCGACTGCTGGAATACATTCTCTTTTTAATACTATTAGACACCGTGATGGGACTAATAGTAATTTACTTTCTGAAATGGTGCAATATAATACGATGGTGGGGCAGCAATACACATACGCCAAAACAGAAGCATTAAATAATAATCGTTTAATGTTTGAAGGCTTACAGCCTACCGATAGTTATGATAATAATTTATATTATGAGCAAAATACTACATGGGCATCTAAACCATTTAATGGAACTATTTCAACTGCTTCAATAGATATAGGCAATTATTCAGCAAAACCAGTTCAAATAAATTCTACACTAAAAACATTTTTATTATCAACAGAAAAATTTTTACCTTTGAACGTGATGGGAGGTTTAAGAACCAGCTTACAATTAGAAGATTATCGTAGAAGTTTAGAATTTACTAATGGAAGCATAGGAGTACAGACAGGCGGAGCTTATAACACTGGAATGTGTCCCGTTCGTAGTACAATTACCGACAACACACAGCAACAATTTCAAGATGCTAGTCCTGTTCTCACCGGAGCTGGATATGTTGCTAACACTGTATATACTTTATTAGACGGTGCAGGTGTTATACGAGGGTATGTAGATGTGGGAGCGGTTGGGGGTTCAGGTGAATTACAGGTTGCTGGTATTAGATATGTATGCACATCTCTTCAATCAAATACAGTGCCAAATTTTGAAGATGGCGAATTATTTGTGGGAGCAATTGGAGGAACGATTACAACTGTCGGAAAAATTAGAGTTATTCAATATCTTACTCTTTTCGGAAATTTAGCAGTAGGAAGCTTTAATAGTCCCTACTATGTCGATGTTGGTGTTTATGATACTAATGTTAGTTTAGATGCTGATCCTACGGTAACAGACCCTCTTCTTTTAGAAGCATTCGGAGATGATGATCTACGAAATCCGTATAGGGTCGTAAATCCTATTCCTCCTGCCGATAGTGGCAATGGTGTTCTTTCACAATTTCCAGTTAATAATAATCCTTTTTCGGTAGGTGATATGTTATATGGAAATAGAGCACTCAATGCGTCAGCGACTACTGAATTACAATTAGGTATAATAACAGGTTTTAGTCAAGCAAATCAAACCCTTTATAATACTCGTGAAAATTTAGCTGCAACCGCAGACCAAAAAGCATTAAGAGTATATTTCCAGCCAAATGCTGAATTAGTAGGAGGACTACCAACAACTAATGAAGCTGGGGTGTTATTTAGTAGTTTGACTAATACCGGAGGTGCTAGTTATGTTGGTGTTGTTGATTCTACGTCCGGAGATGGATACTCGATATATGTTAAATCATCTGATAGAATAAATGGTATTAACCCCAATTTAATAAGTAAGATTGCAAATCCACCCTCATATAATCAAAGCCTTTTTAGTTATGTAGGTCAAAGGGTAGGATTTAAAATAAATGAATTACAATATCAGGTTAAAAAAGTTATGTTAGATCCAAGAGTAGCAGAGGCAGATATGAAACAGGCAATGGGTTCGGGATATACGTTTGACTGTGAAGAATCTTTTACTCAATTGACCAATCTCCAAAGCACAATCGGTCCGACGAACCAGCTAATTAGTAATCCTAATATTACCCGAGCATTAGGAGTTTTAAGTGTTCCTTTGGAACAAAATGATCAGTTTGAAATTAGCAAACCTTCATTAGTAGGAGTCCCATCACACATGACAAATTACCAATATGAAATGGGAACTGATGGAAGACAACCAGTTCGAGCGGTGCCGGTAAATATGGCAAGTCTTGATACCCCGTTGGTTCAGACTCAGCATATTAGCGAACTAATTAAAACAAATGAATCATTTGGATATTTTACCAGTAATTTATCGAAGGTAGGTATGAATTTTGCAATTGGTAGATGTTTTAGCAGGCCAAATATGTTTTATGATTTAATGAAAGCCGGTTCGTTAATGTTGCTCGCTAATTATGAAGAAAATCCATCAGGACAGAAATTATTTGTTCATTTTATTCATCATTTAAGAAGTATTACATTCTCTCGTATGGGAGTTTCAATCGCAAATTAAAATTAAAATATATTAAATTAAAAAATTTATAATAATAATTTTATTTTATTATTATATATAAAATGAATAAACAGGCATTTACAAAGCACCGTGTTCTAATAACTCCGAACAATCAGCCGAGTGGTAATGTATTTAGTGCAACTTCATTCCCAACTATTCAATTCGTGCTAGGTTCAACTCAGGGAATGTTAGACCCACGAACTCTTCGACTAAATTATACTTTAAATGTATTTCAGGGTGATGGATCAACTAGACCCAATAATATTTTAACGAGTACAGGAACAGATTTAAATGGAATTAACTATAATCAGAACACAGGAAGTTTAGCGAATATAGAACAGATTAATGTAAGTTCTATGAATGGGAGAAATATCGAAACTATCCAAAATTATAATCGTTATGTTGCAACTTTTACCCCAAATATTGAAAATCAATATGATTTAATTAATACTTTAAGCACTGGCGACCCTCTCGTTAGTTCCAAAAATATTACAACTGCTAGGCAGATGAATGTCCCAACTCAGCACTCTGTTCCGCTAAAAACTGGATTCCTCTCTGGTTCTACACCTATTAACCTATCACAGAAAGGGTTTCACGGTTTAAATCTAACAATTCAGCTAACTCAAAATTCACAGGCTCTCGGTTGTATTACTACAACTCAAATTGACGGCACTGGACAGCCAAAAATTATTTTACAGCAATCTACTAATACAAGTTACCAGTATCAGCTTTCCGATGTATTTTTAACTTATGATATTTATGTTCCAAATGATACCATATTTAACTCCATGCCAAGTTCTGGCACATTGGTATTTAATAGCATTAACACATTGACATCTACACTTTTAGCATCAGATTCTACAACCACATTACGACTTGGATTAAAAAATTGTTTATCTATTACACATTCTCTCATTCCTGCATTACATTTGCATAATATTAAAATGGATAGTTTAAGTCTATCGCGTCTTTCTACTGGTGCAAGTTCTACTGACTTAGGAACAAGAGCCGATTTAAATACAATTCAATATTTCCGTGGCGGTACATTATTCCCATATAATTATATTCTAGATAGTGAAGCACAGGCAACTCCTGAGGCTGTCCAGGCACAGATTTTAGAACCAGCATTACATTCAGTAACATTATATGATGATAGTCATCACGGTATGAATCCTGCGAGTGTAGGTAATATATTTAATGGTGCTACAACATCGTGCAATTATAGAAATAAAAAAATGGGTGCTTCTTTGGCTGAAAGCCCAGACCCTACAAATTTTATATTAGGATTTCCAGCTGACTCACAGCGGGTTGGTGTTGATTATTCTAAAATGGATTATGCATTCCGTATTCAGTCTAATATTAATGGTGCTACACCTTTCCAGTTTTTCACATTCGCGCGAGCCAGAAATGTCGCTATGTATTCGCCAACAGGCATAGAGATTTTAGAATAAAAATATTTATAATTTAGTATAAAATATTAATAAAATAATAATTATAAAAAATTATTATATTATTATATAATAAATGTCGCAACAAGATTTGGTATTAGAGAATTCTGATGATATCCCTATGGCGATGTCTGTTCAGTCAGACGTTTTAGAACCTCAGATATTAACGCAAAAAATAGCGAAATTTGTATTACCACATACAGGCATATTATCAAGAGACAGCGTTTTTCAAATGCAAATTTTAACAAGCACCGATAAATGTTTTCTTCCCTTAAATGCAGGTATATATTCAGCGATTAATCGAGTAGATTTAATGATTGGACAGCAGACAATTCAATCTGTGAATAGTGTAGCACTTTATAAAGCAATTACGCATTCATACGATACGCCTGCATATCGTAATAATTTTACTCGTATTCAGAAAGGTATTAACACCATGATGAAACAGAACGGAACTAATGTAAATGTAGCAGTTAGTAATTCTAACGCGGGTTTGCTTATTCCAGCAGGAACAATAATTAATAATTTTGATCCGAAAGGTTGTACTATGGCAGGCGAAACCCAGTTAAGAAATTCCCCAGTTAATACCCCAGCTTTTTCAATAAAAATTTCTGAATTATTTCCACTATTAGATTCAATTGAATTACCATTATTTTTAATTAATGATCCTGTTAGTGTAGTATTTCATTTAAATTCACAGGATAATTCTAACGACCAGCCAAATCGCAAAGGTTTAGGGAATATAGCATTACAGCCTTATAGCGGTTTTGATGCACCAAATACAGCAGGCGTATTTGCTAATATTATTCCAGAAACATTTTTATTTTATGCTGATTATCTTTACTACACTGATGAAAGAATGTTTGCTATTGAAGAAAGTCTAAATGCTAATAAAGGAATGGCTAAAATTTACACCGATATGATACAGGTAGTTAATCTTCAAGATACTATTGGGGGAACGACAAATACAAATACAATAGAAAAACCTTTTAATTTTCAAATTCCTGTAAGTAATTACCAAGTTAAAAATGTATTTTTATGTTGGAATCCTATGGGAAGCCTTGCAGACGGCTCCGGGAATTCATATCCAGCCGGGGCAACATTATATAACTCGCTTCTTGGCAATTATGCTATGTTAAATTCTGTAAAACCTTATAACGTTCAGATGCGTGTAAATGATGAATTAATATTTCCTCAACCACTCGTTTCAAATGCACTAAAAGCACAGGAGGCGTCTTATGTATATGGTTCGTCTGTAAATCTTCATACTGGACTTTATTCGTTAAATGGTTGCGTATTGCCAACAGATAATTTTAAAATAGCAGATAATGCTGTATATTATCCACTTGGTGCAGCAAGTAATTTTGTAGCATTTGGCGGAATGAACTTATCAACTCAGTTAAGTAAAAATATGCATTTCCTAGGTGTTAATATTTCTACTCTTTACGGCGACTCGGATAGAGATACAGAATTAATTAACCAGAAACCTATTGAAGTATTTGGATCTTATCCTGTTAATAATACTACAAATATTAAATATAATAATTATGCTTTTGTTGAAGTTACGAAATTATTTGCTGTAAAAGATGGTGTTGTTCAGTTATACGACTCTGTTTCGCAGATACAAGTGCAATAAATTAATTCATATAATTTAACCAATCTTTTATTAACTCTGGTGGAATGCGATACCTTTCTTCTTTATTAGTTCTGCTATTTCTTCCACAATTTTGTAAATGTAAAAATGAATCATTTATTTTAATCATAAAATCACAATCTTTATTGCATCTTCTTCCAATATAATTAAAATTATTCCAGATTCGCGTAGGTTTTTGATAAGAAAATCCATATTTACAATAATCAACAATAGTATTTGATAAATCTATATAATTTTTCATTTTACCATATGCAGGGTTTTCAATAGTGTAATATTTAGGTTTAAAATATTCTATTATTTCTAATGTTTTATATACTGGTGGTAATCCGATAGTCGTCATTTCATTTTCTAATATTTCTCTCGTTAATGGTAGCATATTTAAGCGTTTTAATCGTCTTCCAATATTAGCATAACTACATGTGCTAAATAAAGTGCATTCAGGAGATGCATGAATATAATCAAAATATCCGACAGGATATATAGTATAATCCCAATCTAAAATATTAATATTAATATCACTATTTCCATCCATATCCAGAGTTATAACATCATGACCTGCTTCACGTAAAATGGCAGCGACGCTATGAGTTCCGCTGAATAAATCTAAACATTTCATTTTATTATATTTTATATATATAATATAATGAAGACAAAGACCGCAGATACTAATGAAAGTTTTGATTTAAGTATATTACCAGTTAAACAGGATAATTTTGGTATTAATATTAGAAGACCACTGCATCCTCTTTTACCAAAAGCAAATGAAGGAGCTAATGTATTATTAGTATCATCTGTTAAATCAGGAAAAACAAATTTATTAACTAATTTACTTTTAAATTCTAATTTTTATAAAGACGCATTTGATGATGTTTATATATTCTCTCAAACACTTCACCAAGACCAAACAGGAAGAAGAATAAAAGAAAGTTTTCCAGCAACATCTTATGATACTTTTAGCGAAGAAACATTAAGAAGAATATTAGATTATCAGCATACTTTTGACGATGATGACCGCCCAAGCATTGCAATAATTTTAGATGATATTCCACCACTAAAACCAAAATCAACATTTTTTACTCTTGCTAGTAATTTCAGGCATCATGGGTGTGGTCTTTTACTTTATTCAGTACAAAATTTTAAAATGGTTAGTCCAATTGTGAGGAATAATGCTACCAATTTAATTTTAGGCACTCTTAATCAACAACAATTAAAACAAATTAGCGAAGTATATGGTGAAAATTTTGGAGGAGAAGAGAACCTAATGAGATTTCATCGTATTGCAGTGCCAGAACGCTTTAATTTTTTATATGGACGTTTAGATGAATATCCAGCAAAATTACATAAAGCATTTGAAAGCAAAGTTTTATATGAAGATAATATGTAAATTAATAATTTTTTAAATTTATAATTTAAATATTGAGAGAATATGTAATAAAATTATATATATTTATATTAAATAATGACAGATACATTATTAATAGAAAGTAATAGAAGTATAGCAGTAAATTTATTAGAAGAAGATAAACGAGGTGCTATACCTATTGAAAGTAATAAACATTCTAGCAATGTTTCAAATTCTGAATGGGAGACAACAATAGATAGCGGTATATTATTGCAGCCCGGTGATGAAATATCGTTAGAATCAGCTTCAATTAATATTAAAGGTGCTGGTGAAGAAAACCAATTCCAGACTTTTATCGGACAAACAGAAGGAGTTTTAGATAATAAAACTAGTATAGAAATATGTTATTATGTAAATAATAATTGCCAGTTTAATGTCAATCTGCCTATGGGAACCGCGAGTAGAAACCATAGCAACGGAGGATATTTTACAAATTGCGATTATGGTAGCACATGCCTAACTGGTAAGCATTTATTCGGTGTTAATTTTACAACGTTACAGGATGCGAACGCAGATAATGTTAGTCAAATTTATACAAATTTAACAACGCCAGCATTACAACAAGCAAGAACTTCTATGAATTTTTATAATCATTCAACTAATGGTTGGTTATGTAGTAAAGGTATATTTTTTAATACTGAACTAGCGATGGATGCAACAACTGGAATTCAAAACACTTCATTAATAGGATATTCTCAATCTCCCGCAGGTAGTGATGATAATGCCAAATTAAACCAATGTCAAGCGATGGGATATAAATCATGGTGTGATAATACTCCTCAATGGGGAATGGCTGGGGTTCAATTTGGTCAAGCAGATCCTTTACCTGATAGTGTAAATCAAAATATTAATAATCGAGATAAAGGGATATTTGTAAGAGATCAACCGACAGAGGCAGGTGTTGCGAATACTGATGTTAAACAAAAACCAACAAATTTACCACAGCAATTCGTTCAAGGTGGTGCTAATCCGTTGCAAATATTACCAGGTGGCATGTGGAATGATAAAATGTTAATTAATAGTCGTGGATTTACAAGCACAACAGCAGAACCAAGAACCAAAAGTTTAAATTTAAATGCAGTTCAAATGTGTCAAAATGGAGTATATCAAAATTCATTAAGTAAAATTGCATATAATACGATGCCAGAGAATTTTAATGACTTACAAAATATAGATCATGGAGGAGATGTTACAACTGCACAAAATCCAGTTTTTAATGATCCTATTGTTTTAGAAAGTTGTAGATTTAAAGGAGGGTTAAATACTACCGCACCTAATAATTTGCGTTTTTATTGTCCGCAATATGACGATGAAAAATTTTGTAATCTCGGTCCGTATTATGATCCATACACTAATGATTGTATCCCAGAAAATCCTTTTGGTTTTGGATATTTAAATTTTAGAGATAGTCCAAACGGAGAAAGAAATACGAAATATTTTCATTTTTTAAAAACACGAATAGATATTGATATCGGTCAAGGTAGTTTTACACCTACTCAAATTGCAAAAAATATAACAGAACAATTAAAAGAAAATACAGGCACTGCTTCACAACCACGAGAAGAAATTTCAATTACACCAGCAATTTATGATGTATATAATAATTTTAGTTATTTTCCAGTTTCATCATTTACTGCTGGATTAGGTGATATACAATCTACAATAAAAGCAGATAAAAGTTATGATACAACAACGCCTAATGATGGAGGAATAGGAACTATAAAAACAGAATTACCAACTATTTCAAATAAAACATTTAAATCTTATCCAACATTTTCAGGTTTTATTTGGGAAACTATACATAAACAATTAGAACAAACAACAAAAAAAGGAATAGATATTTATAATCAAGCAGATAGAGCAACAGATAAATACTGGACTTGTCATGAACCAGAAATGTTAAATTGGGTTTCATCAAGAGTTCCAATTAGTGATCCAGACCTTCAATCAGATACGCAAATGGGTCAATTTTATTCTGCACATCAAGCAAAAAATAAATTTTATAAAATTATGTTATCTGCTAATCCGAGGGAATGGCGAAGTTTATGTAAAATGAATCCTATGGTTCAATCTACCCCCTGCACTATGGATATAGTAAATGATATAGATGCTTATAAATTATACTCTATTTATACTGGTTATGCTCCCGAATTAGTTCCAGCAGTTACTGGAAATAGAAATTATGCAAAAGTTCCAAGACGAGTAAATGGCGGAACAATAGATACTGACACATATCAAGTGGGACAATATGGATGTTTTTCATGTCTTTTAGAGGGTGGTGTATTTTTTTTTAATAATAATCAAGAAATAACGACAAATAAAACGATGGCATTTATGCAAGATTGGTATTTGGGTATTAAAGAAGTATCACAAATCACAGCAGAAAATACACCAGATCCAACTAATCCTGTTCAAAATTTTACAATTAATAGAGGAAGAACATTACGAAATGCCGTTTATAGTCGTGAAAATACATTTGCATATTATGCACCAAAGCGTATGAGTATGATCGCAACAAATATAATTTTTGATGGTAATATAATCGCAGAGTTATGGAATAATGAATATAAAGAATTAGTAAAGGTTAATAATAAAATTTATGATAGTAATGCAGGTAAATTCAGAAATATTCTACCAGATGAAGCAGAAAAAAATTCAGTAGCGAGTCAATCAGAAACATTTTATGATAATAATTATGTAGAATGGGTATTTGGTAGAATAGATGATCAATATAGTAGTCCAGAATTACCAAGCAATAATATACAGGGTAATATGACTTATGATTTAATACAAATGTATCAAGGGATGGGACAAGCACCAGTTGCTGGAAGAACTGGAACTGCTAGATTTTTACCAAATATTTTTTTAACTTATCAAATGTATAAACAACAACCATATCAGAATAGTTTAGAAATTGGTTATGATGTTCCAGCTGATCCAACTTCAATAACTCAATCATTAGTGTCAAGGTCGGTAGTAGTAAATTCAGTTAATGTAAATGGTAGTTATTTATTAACACAAGAAACCACAGGACACACTAACCCAGATTATAATGATACTGCTTCAATTTTACTTCCAAATGCAGGAGATCAAGGTTTTAGATGTAGAGAAGCAGATTATATAAATTTTAATAATGATGATTCTTCAACATCAACAGGATCAGGTATTCCTATTACTAATGATATTCCAGCAAAAACCAGAGCAGGAAAAAGAAATTTTGGCATTCCTTCATGGACAACATACGCCTCTGATTTTGATACTAAATTTAGTTCTAAAATTGAAGATAATAATATGTATAACCATCCAAATATAGAAAATAATAATCCTTCAAGGGCGTATCAAAAAGCATTAAAAAGATTTGTAAAAGCATTTCGTTATTTTCCAAAAATTGATAATAATGGAAAAAATATAAATTATTTTACGTTTGAAGATGCATTAAATGAGAGAATACCACTGCCTCCAAATTTATCCAATAGATTTACAACAAGACCATCAGAATGGTTAAAAACTGGCGATGGACGAAAAAATTTACGATTAATGTGGGAAAAAATAACAGCATTTAATAATGGTAATGGTATCGGTATGTTTCCAATTTTTTATAAAAATGATCCAGTTGTTTTAAATTCATTAAATAAAGGTGGAACATCATTCGGTGCTGGTGAAGTAAATATATGTTCTATTCCTTTTATGTGTTTAATTTTACAAGAACAAGAACAAGAAGATTATTTTGCAGTTCCAGAAACTGGTGAATATCTTTCATTAGGTGCTGGATTAAGTTTATCACAAAATTCTTTATCATTTCCAGCCACAACACAACAAACAAATTTACAAACTTTTTCACAAGCAAAAATTCAAGATAGTCTCGTTAAAAATGGTTCTACTGATTTACAAAATAATTATTACCAGCAAAATGTAGGTATTCAAGATTGTTTTGGACAGACAATAACACAACCAGAATTAATAGCAACAGATACATATAAAAATACTAAAAATAATGCTGGTATCGTTCCATCAACCGACCAAAATTTAACACAATTTTACGCGTCAGGTGGGAAATCACATTCTAATACTATAAATATCGGTGCAAATGACCCAGTTGTAAATTATAATTCAGAAGCGGCACGATATTCAATAGAAAATTTACATACATTACAGAAACAAGGTAACGGAGTTTTTCAGTTAGCAAGTTTTACACCTAACGCATCACCACAGAATGATGTTATAAATGTTAATAACACAATTTCTGCATTTAGTCAGCAAGTAAATCTACCAGCAGGATATATTTTTAAAGGTGATGATGGAGGACTATTTTCTGGCGGTGTATTAGCAGAAGATATTAATGTATGGAATTGTGGAACTGTATATACAAATAGAACAGGTGGAAGCGATAGGGGTGGAACTGCTGACCGCTGGAATCCAGGAAGGTGCGGAGGAGTTGGTGTAGTTCAAACATATATTAGAGTTCGCCAGTGTCAATCAATCGAGGGCAATGTTATAAAACAAACATATTCAGATTTACTCGCAGATAATACTGATATACATTTACGACCAGTAGTGCCAGATGATCCATTTGATCCTCCATTTTTTACTAGTTCTATCGAGCCAGGAGCAGTTTGTTTAAATGGTTATATAGATAAAACTGGTATTTTCAGCCAACCACAAGCGTATTCTGTTGTTCCTTTTAATTTTCCAGCACTAGGAAAAGGCGACCCATCAGGTAATCCTTTTACCTTAAATTGCACTCACATGACCCCTTATAATATGAGTCAATTTGAATTAAGATGTTTAAATAGTGAAACAGTTTTAACAGGTGGAACTAATAATTTAGTTATTGTATTTGATATTCAAGAAGCACCTTTAAATTTTAGATTTGATACAGCAAGTGTAATATTTTTATTACCTCCTACTATAAAACCATACGCATATATTAAACAAGAAAATATACCATTTACGGCTTCATCATCGCAGAGTGGTATAGGTATTACAGATTTAATAATAAAACAAGATGATAATACAGATTTAACATTAACAGCATTATCTTATAAAAATTATAAAAATACTTTATTTGATAAATTAGGATTTCAGTTAAATCAATTACTTCCAATTTATTCAAAAACACAGACACCTTTGGTTTCAACAAAATATAATAAATTTTTAGGTGTTGATAAAAATGCATTTGATATTTATAATAATCAATTATCACCAATTACAACCAACGGATTAATTTCTACCAGTTCGGTATTAGCGTTGGTTAGCGGATTTGGCACAGCAAATAGTAATTTAACACGAGAAAATCCAAATTTTGATATGCCCCTATATAATCTAGGTATTATAAACGGATCAGCATCTACATCACAATTTAGCGAAGCAATTTATGCGGTAAATAGTCCTCAATATCAAACATATCCATATTTAGTTTTATATTCAAATTTAATAGCAAATTGTGAGTTGCAGGTGATCGGTGGTAGTAATGGAAAACAATTAATTCCAGCATTAGCGTTTCTCTCAACATCTTATTCTGAAAATAATTTTATTTATGTAAGTAGAAGCGATTTAATATTTAAAGTAACTAAACAACATACAATAACTTCTGTTAAAACGTCTATTCACTTACCAGATGGAACACAGGCAAAAAATATATTAGGTGATGATTCGGCTGTTTTATACAGAATAGACTTCGTAAATCGCGGTTTAGATGGTTATGTAGATTATGATGATGATGAT
>Ga0181402_1000365_pt1 | contig 16685 bp, 21 predicted proteins | sample 25SPOviralmetaG_FD_130131 | JGI IMG/M metagenome (GOLD analysis project Ga0181402, IMG submission 130131) | Marine viral communities from the oligotrophic San Pedro Time Series (SPOT) site, San Pedro Channel, CA, USA - 25 SPOT_SRF_2011-08-17 | ecosystem: Environmental > Aquatic > Marine > Strait...
AAAGGCTGATATCCTAACTAAGAAGTTAGATCCATTTGATTTTAAAAATCCTGTAGAGGATCCTAAATCTTTAGCTACAGACATGATTAATTTAATCAGAGAGTATAAAATTGTAGCATTGTCTGCAAATGAGATTGGAGTTAATACAAGAGTAATTGTTCTAGATACTAATCCGATATATGCAATGTTTAATCCAGTAATTACAACGACCTTTGGTGAAGAAGTTGTTTTAGAAGAAACAGATATTACTAGAAGTGATATTGTATGTAAGGTCAAGAGACCTTCAGGGGTACGTATTAGATTCCAAGATATAAACGGTGAGTTTAACGTAGAAAAATTCATCGGTCTTACTGCTAGAAATATCTTGCATCATATTGACAACATCAACGGACAGGTGTTCTACAATAAAGCAACGTCTTACCACAGACAGCAAGCACTCAAAAACAGAAAGAAGATATCAGGTCAAAAATGACAGATTTCAAATACAGAGAGAGCGAAATTTTGTTCGAGGTTGAAGAGTATATCGAGTCAACCTACAACCAACACTACGCAAGCGATAAGTCTGACATTCAAGCGGTTGATGTTTGGCAATCTTTAGGGTCACTAGAAACTACTGCTAGGGATAATTCTTTAAAATATTTACTTAGATATGGAAAAAAAGATGGTAAAAACAAAAAAGATCTGTTAAAAGCAATGCACTATATTATATTAATGATGTACACTCTTGAAGAGGAAAGTAAAAATGCTTCTACATCCTGAATCACAGTTTACAGATACTAAAATCTCAGAAGTTCAAGATGGTGATGTTCAGCCTAATGCGGTTGACATCCGTTTAGATCAAGTAGAAAAAATCGAAGCATCAGATTTTATCTTGGATGAAAACGATAAGAAACATAGAATTACGTCTAAGATTCCAGCGCAAGCTGATGGATTTTTCGTATTGCCGCCCGGTTCTTACAAAGTAACGATGCAAAATAAAGTACAAATTGGTTCGTCTGAAGCAGGTGTTGTGATTAGTAGGTCAACACTAATTCGCAATGGCGTGTATCTTTGTTCAGGTCTTTACGACACGGGTTACACAGGTTCTATGGTAGCTTTGATGATTGTTACTGCAGGAACTGCTAAAATTAAAAAAGGTGCTCGAATTGGTCAGTACCTTATTCTGGAATCAGAAAGCAATGGTGAGTACCAAGGCAATTATGGTGAAAAGTTTGTTTAACAGAAAAACGAGGTAGATAATGAAAACTGAAATTTCAATTGAGGAATTACAGAAAAGGAAATTGTTTGTAGCTACACCTATGTATGGTGGTCAGTGTCATGGTATGTTTGCAAGATCGACAGCAGATTTAGCTGCTGTTTGTGCGAAATATAATATCGAGATTCGATTTTATTACCTTTTCAATGAGTCGCTGATCACTAGAGCTAGAAACTATTGTGTTGATGAATTTATGAGATCTGGGTTTAGCCATCTCATGTTTATTGATTCTGATATCGGGTTTGATCCAAAAGACGTTCTTGCTCTTATGGCTTTGCAAGATGAAGACTCTGAATTTGACATTATTGCTGGTCCTTACCCAAAGAAGAATATCTCTTGGGAAAAGATTAAGCTTGCGGTTGATCAAGGAGTTGCTGACGATAATCCAAATACACTAGAGCAATTTGTTGGCGATTATGTATTTAATCCTGTAGCAGGGCAAAGCTCTGTGCCTATTAACGAGCCTGTAGAGGTAAGTGAAGCAGGGACAGGTTTTATGATGATTCGTCGTGAGACCTTCGAAAAGTATGATGAAGTTTATCCAGAGTACAAGTATAAGCCTGACCATGTTAGAACGGCTCAGTTCGACGGTTCTAGAGAAATTATGGCTTACTTTGATTGTATCATTGATCCAGAATCAAAACGTTATTTGTAAGAAGATTACATGTTCTGTTACAACACACGTAAGGCTGGAATGAAGGTATGGTTGTGTCCTTGGATGGAACTTAAGCATTGCGGATCGTACATTTTTGGTGGTAGTCTAGGTGCATTGGCGCAGATTGGCGCTGTTGCCACTGCGGATGTGAAACAACTTAAGAAGACGAAAAAGTGATGAAAATATCGAAAGCGACGATTGAATTGTTGAAAAACTATTCAAGCATCAACCCTTCGATCTATGTAGAGTCTGGGTCTTCGATCCAGACTTCTTCTCCTTATGAGAATGTCTCTACGTATGCGGAAGTTGATGAAACCTTTCCAGTAGAATTTGGCATATATGAGCTTTCACGGTTCTTAAATGTAATTTCTATGATGCCAGATCCAGACTTTGACTTTCAAGAAAAGTACGTCCAGATTACGTCTGGGAGACATAGTATAAAGTATCAGTATGCTTCTAAAAGTATGATCATATACAAGAAGTTTGATGCTGCTGCAGCAAGCTCAGTCAAAGGTGATATTGAGTTTACCTTGACTAAGAATGATTTATCTATGTTACGTAAAGCTTCAGCGCTCTTGAGTATGCCTGATCTTCAGTTTCAGTGTGTAGACGGAAAGATTGTTGCAAGAGTTGTTGATCAAGAAAATGGCACAATCGATGACTATACAACAATCATTGGCGATTGTAGTGTCGAAACGAGTGATCCTATCTCTTTTGAATTTGATGCTATTAAGCTTATCGATGGTGATTATAACGTTTCGATGAGTGCAGATATGCCTTTTGCTATCTTTAGTAAAGTTGATGATAGCTTGTTTTATGTTGTGTGTGTTCGAGGTGACAAGTGATTGAACAATACGTTTGGGTTGAGAAGTATCGTCCTAAAAAGCTGGATGATGTCGTTTTACCAGAAAGTATAAAAGAGAAGCTGCAAAGGTTTGTGGAGAAAGGGAATCTCCCAAATCTTTTATTTTCTGGTCCTCCCGGCTGTGGCAAAACAACAGTAGCCAAAGCCATGTTAGAAGAGCTAGGTTGTGACTATATCGTCATCAATGGTTCGCTTGAGGGCAACATTGATACGTTGAGGGTTAAGATTAAGCAGTATGCTTCCAGTGTCTCCATGAAGGGGACTAGAAAGTACGTTATTCTTGATGAGGCTGATGAGCTTAATCGTAACTCCACACAACCTGCTCTTCGTAACTTTATGGAGGAATATTCTAAGAATTGTGGTTTCATTCTTACATGCAACTACTCAAATAAAATCTTAGAACCTCTTCGCTCACGTTGTTCGCACGTAGAGTTTAATATATCAAAAGAAGACAAAGCGTCTGTTGCTGGTCAGTTCTTTAAAATCACTAAAAGTATTTTAGAGAAAGAATCTGTCGAGTATGAGAAAAAGACTCTTGCGCTTGTTGTTGAGAGATATTTCCCAGACTTCAGAAAGACTATCAACGAGCTTCAGTTCTATTCTTCTTCAGGTACGTTGGATAATGAGACTGTATCGTCTTATGATGAGGCTTATAAGAGTCTGTTTAAGTATCTAAAAGAGAAGAACTTTACGGAGATCCGTAAGTGGGTAACGCACAACAATGATATCAGCCCAGATATTTTGTTTGCAAACCTTTACGCAATGTCTGTAAGTCAACTTGAGCCTAATTCTGTAGCTCAGCTAGTATTGATCTTAGCTGATTATCAGTACAAGCAAGCCTTTGTGTCAAACACAGAAATTAATATCACAGCGTGTTTAGTTGAGATTATGGCGGGGTGTGCTTTTAAATGAAACTGTTCGATGTCGTGAAAAACATCTCTGCTCAAAATGAGCCTGTTGATCTAACAGGCTCAGAGTATGATGCTTATATCATCAATAAAGCTTTTTCTATGTTTATTGATACTGTGTTGCATGCGAACGAAATGAATATGCGATCTGACGTATCTCAGAAACAGCACTATGGCTATCTTTTCAATTCAGTAAGGAAAAAGAAGAGATTCACCCCTTGGCCTAAAAATAATTCAACAGATGATGAATACTTAGTTTCTAAAATATATAAATATAATCAGCATAAAACAAAGCAGGTAATGAAGCTGTTGTCAGAAGAACAATTAAATATGCTGAGAGAAATGTATGATGAAGGTGGGGTATGAACGCAAATATTATTGATTCATTTATTGAAGTAAATCTTGAAGGTGAAGACGACTTTCGAAAAATTAGAGAGACACTTACTAGAATAGGTGTATCTTCTAGGAAGGAAAAGAAACTTTTCCAGTCCTGCCATATTCTCCATAAACAGGGTAAGTACTATATTGTCCATTTTAAGCAAATGTTTGCTTTAGATGGTAAGCCCTCAAACATGGAAGAAAATGATACGGGCCGTCTCAATACTATTGCGAATCTTCTTGCAGAGTGGAATCTCCTAAAAGTTAAAGACCCAGACAAGACGAAAGATCCAACTGCTTCGATGAGCCAAATCAAAGTTGTTCCTCATAAAGAGAAAGAACAATGGGACTTGGTGCCGAAATATAATATAGGATCCAAAAAAATACCTTGATCTCTAATTACATTTTGTATAAATAGAACCATTGAATGCCGGAAGGGTTCAATGGTTCTTTTTTGCTTTATAAAAGGAGAAAGCGTATGAACAAGGTATATTACAATTCGCCGTTTTTCATCGGTCTAGAAAAAACATTAGAGACCCTTGAGAATTTGTCCTCACAACAATCTAATTATCCGCCGTATAATATCATTGAAACAGACGAACATAATTTTATTATTGAGTTTGCTGTTTCTGGTTTTTCGGAAAACGAGTTAAAGGTTGTTCATGATGAGTCTGCTGCCAATAGGATCTTAACCGTAACGGGTGAGAGACATTTAAATGAAGGTAGTGAGATAGATTATAGCTATTATCATCGTGGAATTTCAAAGAAGAATTTCGAAAAGAAATTTACTTTGGGAGAATATGTTGAGGTTAGTTCGGTGAAACTTAGACAAGGTATTTTAGAGATCAAGCTTGTTAAAAATATTCCTGAAGCTAAACGACCAAAAGAATATAAGATAGAGTCGTAAAAAAACCTAAGCCCCCGAAAGGGGGCTTTTTCGTTTGCGCACAATCTGCTATGTTTGGAGAAACGAGGAGATCGTATGAAGTTTTACACACGTTGTGACATGCACTCAGGTAGCTACTACATTAGAGGCTATGAGAACGGTGAGCAGTTTTTTGAAAAACATAAAGCTCGACCATATCACTTTGAATTATGTCCTAAAGATACCGAATCCAAATATCGCACAATTGACGGTAAAAAGGTTTTTAAAAAGGTATTTGATAGCGGCTCAGAAATTTTTGCTTCTAAAAGAGAGATTGCAGAGACTGCCAATCGTGAATGTTACGGTATGGAGCTAAGTCTATATCCTTTTATCTACGATAATTACAAAGGCGAAATTGAATACGATTCTAGACACATCCGTGTCATTAACATTGATATTGAGGTAGAGGTTAATGATGGGTTTCCGGATCCTAAATTAGCTAAAGAGCCATTTACAGCAATCACAATGCATTATGATGGCATCTACTACACTTACGCTTTCGGAGAATATAAGCCTAACAGAGATGACGTTATCTACAAAAGGTATGATGACGAATATGCTATGATTATAGATTTTATTGACGACTGGCGTAAGATTAATCCTGATGTAGTTACTGGATGGAATGTCGAAGGGTTTGACATACCTTACATGGTAAACCGATTTACCAATGTTGTTGGCGAATCGCATGCAAAAAAACTATCTCCCGTAAATGTAATATACGAAAAAACTATCATGGCCAAAACTAAATTTGGTGCTGAAGAACAAGAGATTAAAGATATTCGTGGTTTGTCTGTTTTGGATTACTTGGTCCTCTACAAGAAGTTTACCTATAAGCAACAAGAGAATTATCGACTTGATACGATTGCGCAAGTAGAACTTGGTGAGAAAAAGCTAGATTATTCCGAGTACGGAAATCTTATGAATCTGTACAAAGAAAACCATCAGTTATTTGTTGAGTATAACGTAAAGGACGTTGAGCTTGTTCAAAGATTAGAAGACAAGCTAGGTCTTCTCGATCAGGTCTATGCTCTTTCCTATGATGCTAAAGTTAATTTTCCTGATGCTTTAACATCTGTTAAAATGTGGGACGTAATCATTCATAATCACCTTATGGATAGAAATATTGTTGTTCCAAGTAAGCCAACAGATATTAAAAAAGACGGAAAGATCCGTGGTGCTTATGTTAAAGAACCAAAACCCGGTATGTATGATTGGGTTTGTTCATTTGATCTTGACTCTCTGTATCCACACTTGATGATGCAATACAATATTTCTCCTGATACCTTTGTTGGTCATATAGGCGAAAGTGTGACAGTTGAGGGCATGTTAAAGGGCGGTCTCAATAAAGCTTCAATACAAGAAAGCTTAGATAAATCTAACTGTTGTATAACAGCTTCTGGTTTCATGTTTACTAAGAATAAAAAGGGTTTCTTGTCTGAGTTGATGGAAACGATGTACCAAGATCGTGTGAAATATAAGAAGATGCTGAATGAAGCATCTAAAAAATATCGAGAGACGGGTGAGGATAAGTACAGGCTTCAGATATCTCGATATAACAATATGCAGATGGCTAAGAAAATTCAGTTGAACTCTGTTTATGGTGCATTGTCTAACGAGTGGTTTAGATGGTTTGACATCAACTGTGCGGAGTCAATTACGCTGTCCGGACAGTTGGCGATCCGGTGGATTCAAGAAAGGCTAAATGAGTATCTAAACAAGGTTTTGGGAACTAAGGATGAAGACTTCGTTATTGCGTCGGATACTGACTCTCTATATGTTACTTTTGATAAATTGGTTAAACTTTCTTTCGGTGACTTATCTGAGGTTCCAAAACAGAAGGTTGTTAACTTCTTGGACAAGGTTTGTGATAAAAAGATCAAACCATTTATCGAAAAATCTTATCAAGAGCTGGCTGACTACACTAGAGCGCATGCTCAAAAAATGAGTATGAAACGTGAGTGTATTGCAGATAAAGGCATCTGGACTAGAAAGAAAAGATACGCTCTTAACGTTTATGTCAATGAAGGTGATTACTATGATGAGCCAAAGCTAAAAATCATGGGCCTTGAGGCAATCAAATCATCAACACCTTCTGTGTGTCGTGGTTATTTGATTAAGACACTTGAGCTTATTATGACAACTGATGAGCAGACGGTCATCAAGCACATCAGTAATATTAAGAATAACTTCTCGAATCATAGTTTTGAGGATGTTGCATTTCCTAGATCTGCGAATAACATTAGGAAGTGGGAAGATAACACTGTTGTCTATAAAAAAGGTACACCTGCACATGTTAAGGGTGTATTACTTTACAATAAGGCTCTTAAAGATTTTGGTTTGGATAAGCAATATGAAAAGATTAAAGATGCTGAAAAGATTAAGTTTTGTTACCTGAAGACGCCCAACAAGATTAAAGATAAAGTGATATCTTGCTCAATTGGTTTGCCGAAGGAACTTGAGTTGGAAAGATACATAGACTATAAGCTGCAGTACGAGAAAGGCTTCCTGAGTCCTATCAAGGCAATTCTTGATGCTGTCGGGTGGAAACACGAAAGTAGAAACACCCTTCCATTTTTTGTAGGAGAATAATATGAGCGATTTCTTTAGAAATCTTGCTGACGAAATTAAAGATGTCGATAGTAGCATTTTGGCCGATGGTGAAGGTGCCGCTGAGTTTACCGGATACATTGACACGGGTTGTCTAATGTTGAATGCGGTTCTTTCTGGTAGTCTTTATGGTGGCGTTCCAAACAACAAGGTAACTGCCTTTGCCGGAGATCCTGCAACAGGTAAGACATTTTTTGTGTTGTCTGCTGTTCGAGAGTTTTTGAAGGCCAATCCCAAATCAGGTGTTGTTTACTACGATACAGAGGCTGCAGTAACAAAGCAGATGATGGAGGAGAGGGGAATTGACGTAAATAGAGTCATTCTAGCTGAACCAGATACTATTGAGTCTTTTCGCACTCATTCTTTGAAGTTTCTGGACAAATATATGACGGCAGGAACCAAAGAAGAGGAGATGCCTCCAATGATGATGGTTCTCGATTCTTTGGGTATGATGTCAACTAAGAAAGAGATGCAAGACTCTCATGATGGCAAAGACACCCGAGACATGACTAAATCTCAAGTCATTAAGGGAACTTTTAGAACTCTGACCCTAAAGCTTGCCCGTGCTAAGGTTCCTTTGTTGATCACCAACCATGTGTATCAGGTCATAGGATCCTATGTTCCTATGAAGGACATGGGTGGTGGTTCTGGTCTTAAGTTTGCTGCATCGACCATTGCCTTTCTTTCTAAGAAAAAGGTCAAAGAGGGTACAGACTTTACAGGCAATATAATTACTGTGAAGATGAACAAGTCTAGACTGAGTAAAGAAAATTCACAGGTAGATCTTCTTCTTAACTATAAGACTGGATTAAGCAAGTGGCATGGTGTTCTTGAATTTGCGGAAAGTAAAGGCATTGTCGAAAAATCTGGTGCTAGATACAAGTTCCCTGATGAAATTGCGTCAGTTTTTGCAAAGCACGTCTATGAAAAACCAGAAGAGTATTTTACTGAATCGATTATGGAAAAGATCGAAGATGCAGTAAAAGAGGAGTTTAAGTACGGTCAATGATCGAAGATCTGATCCTGTCAAATCTCGCAATGGATGAGAAGTACTCTAGAAAGGTACTTCCATTCATAGACTCGGCATACTTTCATGCTAAATCATACAAGCTTGTTTTTAAGCTAATCAAGGATCATATAGACAAGTACAACGCTCTTCCCTCTAAAAGCTCTCTTTTAGTTGATCTTCAAGAGATAGAAAACATCTCTGAAAATGACTACAAAGACTCTGAGAGCTTGGTTAGTCGCTTTGAGAAAGATGAAGCTCTTGATGTTGATTGGCTATCAGATTCAACAGAAAAGTTTTGTCAGGACAAGGCTATCTACAACGCCTTGATGCAGTCTATTGAGATTGTGGATGGTAGTGGGCAAGAACTCACTAAAGGCGCTATCCCAAAGATTCTAACGGATGCACTCTCCGTATCTTTTGATGGCAGTATTGGTCACGACTTCTTTGATGACTATGAAAAGCGGTTTGAATTCTATCATCGTAAGGAAGAAAGAATTCCTTTTGATATAGAATATATGAACACTGTGACCAACGGTGGGTTCCCTCGTAAATCGCTTAATATCTTTCTTGCAGGAACCAATGTAGGTAAGTCTCTGGCGATGTGTCATTGTGCTGCATCAAATATAGCAGACGGCAAGAACGTTCTTTATATAACTCTTGAGATGGCAGAAGAGCGTATTTCTGAGAGAATTGATGCTAACTTGCTTGACGTGGCCATTGGTGAAATCAAAGACCTTAAGAAAGATAGTTACTTCTCTAAGATGGAGAAGCTTAAAAAGAAGACTGCTGGTAGACTAGTTGTTAAAGAATATCCAACAGCGTCTGCTAACGCCAATCATTTCCGGGTTCTTCTTAATGAGCTTAAAATTAAAAAGAATTTTCTTCCGGATATCATTTACATCGACTATCTTAACATATGCTCATCAGCAAGGGTTAAGCCCGGTTCTAACATGAATTCCTATGGCTATATCAAAAGCATTGCTGAAGAGCTTAGGGGTCTTTCTGTGGAGTTTGGTCCACCTATTGTGTCAGCTACACAGACTACAAGGTCTGGATTCGTTAATTCTGATATTGGACTTGAAGACACGTCTGAATCTTTTGGCTTACCTGCCACTGCAGACTTTATGGTAGCTTTGATCAGAACTGAAGAGCTAGATGAGCTTGGTCAGTTGATGATCAAACAATTGAAAAACCGTTATGGCGATCCTTCTAAGTACAAAAGATTTGTTGTTGGTGTTGATATGACTAAAATGAGATTGTATAATGTTGAAGACACAGCCAATGACGACATTATGGACTCTCCTGTTTTTGACAACACTAGTACGGCTGATAAGTTTAATATGAATAAATTCAAGGATTTTATGTAGTGAATAAAGTACGCCTTTTAGCGGCAACCCAGCCCGAAGAAGATTCGGGTATCCCAGACACCTCTGGTATCATTGCCTATTGTGCTAGAGTCAGTAATCCTGACAATCAGGGCAACTACGAAACAGCACCCAAACTCATTGACTATCTTATTCGAAACGCCCACTGGTCTCCGTTGGAAATGGTCAATCTTGTCTTTGAGATCGACACGCCTAGAGATATTGCACGGCAAATTTTACGTCACAGATCCTTCTCTTACCAAGAGTTTTCTCAAAGATATGCAGAGACAACTCAGCTTGGAATGACAACAAGAGAATTTAGATTGCAAGACACTAAAAATCGTCAAAACTCAATTGAGACAGATGACGATGTTTTAAAGAGACAATGGGAAGCTAAACAGCAACAACTGCAGCATGAAGTTACTTTGGCTTATAAATGGGCCTTGGAAAACAACATGGCAAAAGAGTGCGCAAGGGTTATTTTGCCTGAAGGAATGCAGATGACTCGAATGACTATGAATGGCACTCTAAGATCTTGGCTTCATTACCTTGATCTAAGGCAGTCAAACGGAACACAAAAGGAGCATACAGAAATTGCTTCTTTGATGAAACCTATTGTTGCTAAAAAGGTTCCTATCGTGTCAGACTGGCTCACTAATATATAGTATAAATACAGGATCGAGGTAATTTTCGATCCTGTATACACTTTGGTGGTTTGCGAATGAACAAGTTTAGAGTCGAAAAATCTAATCTACATAAGTGCTGGCTAGTAGTTCAGAACACGGATGATATGATCGTATCCGGTTTCTTTAAGTCTAAATATGCCCATAGAACAAAAAACTTCCTAAATAGTGGTGGAGCTTTTGATGGCAACATTCCATCTTTCTTTTGTTCAGAAGTAGAAATATTAGACGGGGATCTTCATGTCAGTAAACAAGAATCTTAGTAAGTTAGCTTTAAACGTAAACGCCAATGGCGATGTTACGGAAGCTGGTCTTTCTGCTACTTACACGTCTAATGGATATTCTCAAGGAAGATTTACTTCCAACAACTTTGTAAAGAATATCTTTACATCCAATAACTACGTGGCAAGCACTCTTGATACCAGAATAGGTTTAAGAGCTACTAACACTTATGTACAATCCACTTTTACGTCTAATAATTATGTTCAAGATTTTACAACAAATGCTACTAACTTAGCGTCAGGTACAATTGCATCAGGGCGGTTGTCTGGAACGTATGCAATCAGTATTTCTGGTTCTGCAGACAGGCTTGACGGCTTAGATGCTGTTGCTTTTTCTTCCAACAATTATGTAGAGGGAAGGTTTACATCTAATAACTACGTAGATGGAAACTTTACTTCCAACAATTTTTTAACCACAACCAGAGACCTTTATCAGCACAAATCTGTTACTAAGACATTTACGGTAACTGTTGATAGCAAATCATCTAATCATAGATATAATGGCACAGGCTCTGCTAATGGTTTTAAGATCGACGGAATAGAAGCTCCTATCATTACGCTATTACCCGGATCAACGTATAGATTTGATCAAGCAGACTCATCTAATTCAGGACATCCTATTTTATTTTATTTGGATTCTGCAAAAGCTTCTGCTTGGACGGCGGGTGTGACAACTAACGGTACTGCTGGAAGTGCTGGTGCTTACACTGAAATTACAGTGGCTGAAAATACACCATTCACACTTCACTATCAGTGTTCGGCTCATTCTAATATGGGAAATGCCGTAAATATAATCGGACTTGAGACCGAAACACTTAACATTAAAGATTCCGCAGGATCTACAGTAAAAACTATTAGGGGTGTTTAAATGGCAGTCCGCACACCTCTCTATTGGGATGGTTCTAGTATAGCTCAAATGACTGCTGCAATGATAACTGATTGTGTTGATGAAACAATTCGTCAGTACGGTCTTAATCCAGCGGTTTCATTAAGCTATGTTGCTTCAAGCGGTTCATTAGACTCTATGGATGATACTAGATTGATATCTGGCACATCAACAGTTTCGTCATCTGGATCTCCTACTGAGGCAGATACGGCAGAACCTACAACGCTCACTGTAACTTATGATAAGATATCTTCAGCGTCATCAGCTTCTACTGCTACTGATACTGCAAACAAAGCATTCCCGGTTTTCTACGACAGTAGCACAGGTTCCATTCAAGCAATGTCTCTGTCTGATATGTTAGACACATTTGTAGATCCAGCTTTGTTAAGGCTCGTAACAAATGGGTATACAAGCTCTGTAGACGATCATGATGGAATGTTTTTTGTAACAACTGGAAGTACTACTAATCTGCATAACTTTGCTGTAGATACAATTCCTGTCTTTACAAACACAATCGCTGATACATCATCATTCTTAGCAGCGAATATTGGTACAGCAGGAACTACTCAAGACTTTCCTACTACAGTCCAAAGCTACTACTTAAAAAGATGGAAAAGAGATCATGCAGCAGGATCTTCTTATATTGGTCCTACGACACCTCTTCAGATTAAAGATGGAGATAATGATAATCTTCAAGCATACACTGAAGCAAATTTTGGCACTGTTCTTCAAGATGTAATTCGACATGCCACAGCTAACGTGGCAGGAAAAAGAATTCAATATTCTATAGTAACATCTCTTACTGGAACACAAATGGCGTCTGCTATTGTGGACACTAAACTAACTGGTGGGTCTGGTAACTTTCAGACGCATAAAGTTAGTAGTACAGATTATCGAGCGCAAGAATTTCCAGATGGTACACCTACTACTGAAACAACATACTATTTACAGGCAGCTTTATTCTAATGTTTACTAAAGATAATATTATCTCAGTGAGATATACAGACCCACAAAACACTACAATTGAAGTTTTGTATACTGATGATGAAGATGGTAAGACAAGACCGTTCTTCTTTCCTGCTAGTCCTACAACATCCATTGCGTGGAAGATACTTAAAGAAGCTAAATGGACACCTAGTAAGGTTGCAGATTCGACAGTATCTTGGATTAGAGAACAATCTTATCTTCAGTATAAAGTGGCTGAGAAATTTGCTGAACAGCTTGCTGCAGAGCAAACAACTCGTTTGCGAGATGAATACGATAGTCAGACAACTCTTTTGAGAGATGAATATGATAGTCAGACAACTCGTTTACAAGAGGATTATGATAGTCAAGTTAGTGGCATCCGTAACAAATACGATGCTAGAGTTATGGATATATCGTCTTCTATAAACAATGAATCAACTGTATCTAGTTTATACAATCTCATAAATGATCTTAATACTAACGAAGAAGCAGTGTTTAAACTTAAGTTAGATATTCTAGAGGATTCTAAGAATTTTGAGGGACTTAATAAAACTGATGAGAAAACTAAGAGACGTGAAATAAGAAAATGCAAGACCTTAAAAGAATTGATAGTTTACCAGTAACTTTGTTGCTAGGCGTAAAAAAAAACTATTGCCAGCGTATAAATTTGCATTGTCTTGCAACAATAAAGTTACAGTTTTAAATATCGAGAAAGATTTTTATCATGAAAATGATGATCCACTGTTATCGTCAATATCAACTCTCGAATGTAAAAAATTTAATAATTTAATAAATTTTAAAGAAACAAAAAAATATCTAGATACTGAAAAAAAATTATGTCCTGATAGCTTTCTCAACGAAAGTAATATTCGTTTTTTTTATTCGAAGATGGAACAAGATAGAATATTTAAAGTTCTAGATATTCCTACAGTCCCCAATCAATCTAAAAATATAATAGTTAAAACTGATTATTCAGGCGGTGAAGGATTTAAGATACTAAAAAGATCGCAGTTAAAGAATAATAATAATTTTGTTCAAGATTATCTCGAAATAGATTACATAATATCAAGTCACTTTTACGCAAGAAAAGGAACGTGGTATTGGCTGAACAATCACATTATGAAATATAATAATAACTGTCCACTTATGTCTTTAACTACACCTGACCTGCAAAAGGAAAACATAGATATTATTTCAGACAGTGTAGAGAAGTTAAAAGATCTAATTTACATAGATAACAAGTTGTTTGGTTGGCAGTTTCTTATAGATAAAAAAAATAATATTTATTCTATAGATTTTAATTTAAGACCTTTTGGTGGATTTGATAAAGGCTCTTACGACACAGATGTTTCAAATCAAAATTGGGTGTCTTATTTGTACGGTGGACATGTTCCAAATAATATAGTATACTCCCATCAAGTTAAATGTAAATATAATCAAAAAACTAAGTTTGGCTATGAGCATTGTTATAGAGAAAAAATAAAAAGTAATCTTAATTTTAAGGTGATTGTATATGAATAAAATATATTCTTATCCGTTTAAAACTGACCAAGATTGGTATGATTTCTTAAATTGTTTTGAAGAAAGGCAAACAGTAGAAATAATGGATGTGACAAGCAATGCAGTTATCGACGGAAAATTCTGTAAAGCTAAGGCGTATTACATAACTGGAGTTTTTTCTAAATCATGGAAGTCTTTAAAGGCTAATAATAAAAGATATGTATTCCAAATTGGAGAGCATGAGAACATTCATGGTCACTTTGTTAATATAGATATTACAGAGCTATTGGCTAAAAATAATTATTGTCCTTGGCAGAAAAGTTCATTCTGGGGATCTGATTCTTGTATTGATTCCAATAGAAGTAAGAGAATTCATAAACCTACTGTAAAATTAACAAATGAAAATTGTTGGCAAACATTGTGGGAAATGATTAAAGGTCTTCGTAAGTATGATGGAAAAAACCTATCATCGATGGAGTTGGAAAAATGGTGGAACGTAGATGATATGTGGTGGGTAGGTCCATTTTGTATAGGAGACCTTCACGGACTCAAAGAATTTCAAAAATATCATCAATCTAAATTCCTATCTTTCATTCCAGATAGAGATGGATCAAAGGGAATAAACAAAGTTATTTTTTCTGAAGGGAATAAGGCAGCTTTGATGGGCCATCCAAGTATGACTTGCACTCACAAAGGAGAATACTTTGGATTTAAACCAGAGGGGAAAAAACCACGCATTTCAGTAATGGACTTTTGGACATGTAGGAAAGATAAATTAGTCGATAATTGGTGCCAGATAGATATGATCGACTTGTTCAGAAGTATAAATGAAGAATATAGAATATTCATCGACAAAGCACTATATTACAATGATAACACATTTACAAACGACTAATGTTTGTAATTTAAAAAGTAAATACCTTTTATGTATTATGAATTAGTAGAAAAAGTAGATCTAGATAAATTACTGTTAGAATACTATAATATAATTAAGTTGGTTGGTGATAAAAAGTATCAACAAATTATGATACAGGGTTGTGAAGGAATTTCTGATCATCAGTTTGGGACAGGATCATTAATTCGCAGTAATAAAAAAGTGTCTGAATTTAAAGAGTTTCTTTGGAACACGCCTTATCTTAATTCTTTATTGAAAAGAATGACTGCATATAGATCTAGGATAATGAGCATGAATAAAAATACTTATTCGTGGCACAGAGATAGAACACATAGAATTCACATTCCGTTAATTAGTAATACAGAAACAAACTTTATGGTTGTTCAGGATGAAGTAATAAGAATGGAACCCGGTAACATGTACATTGTAGATACTACATTTTATCATACTTATGTAAATACTAGTGATGAGTTAAGAGTCCATATTGTAGGATGTTTATCTTGAATATTATATTTGTAAAGTGGGGTGATAAGTACTCCCATAACCATGTCAACAAACTATGTGATAGTTTGGATCATCTTAAGTTTCCGTTCTATTGCTACACTGACGATCCAGAAGGAATAGATAAAGATGTAAAGATCATTCCTATTCCTAAGAAGCCAGCGCTTAAAAAGTGGTGGAACAAACTAGCAATGTTCTCTGAAGATTTTCCACTATCAGGACCAACATTGTTTTTTGATTTGGACGTGGATGTAGTTGATAACTTAGACAAGTTTATCTCTCATATTGATTGGGGTGTTCTTACAGTAGTAGGTGCTTGGCATAAGATGGACGATGAAGTCTACAGCAGACCTCAGAACTATGATGTTACTATGCATTCATCTGTCATATCTTGGAATGCTGACAATCCATACGTGCATAGAATATGGAACCATTTTAATACTGGTCAGATGGATTACTATCTAAGAAAGTATAAAGGCATTGATAGATTCATTGTTCATGAGGACTTTGGATACCAGTACTTTCATGAAGAGTTTATTCAGTCTAAAAAGTTTGAGCCAGACGTAACTGGAAGACCAATCATTACATATGAAGAGCTAGAGTATGAAGTCTGATCTAGATATCTATAAGTCCTCCTTAAAATCTATTGAGGAAATATATCTTTATTCTGAATACGGAGACAATGATCTGTACAGAATCAAAGATATCATACACTCACTTTCTGAAAATCATTGGAAGAGTAAAACATGGCTCTCTGATAAACTATTAGAAGTTCTCAAGAGAGAAGAACACTTAGATTATACTGTTCTTGTGCAGGGCGGCTGGTACGGTCTAATGGCACACTTACTACAAGAACATTTTGATCATATCATTTCATTGGATTCCGATGAGATGACTGAGACAATTGGTTATCAACTCTTTGGCGGTAAGATTGATTTTAAGATAGATAATATGTTTACTTGGACAACTGATAAGAGATTGGATGTGATAGTAAACACTAGCTGTGA
>Ga0181402_1000367_pt1 | contig 16666 bp, 36 predicted proteins | sample 25SPOviralmetaG_FD_130131 | JGI IMG/M metagenome (GOLD analysis project Ga0181402, IMG submission 130131) | Marine viral communities from the oligotrophic San Pedro Time Series (SPOT) site, San Pedro Channel, CA, USA - 25 SPOT_SRF_2011-08-17 | ecosystem: Environmental > Aquatic > Marine > Strait...
AGTTTTACTTGCTGGTACACTAAAGGTTTGGCTAAACTCTAAAAATATCTTTGAAATATCTTTTACGTCCTGTATAGATTGTGAAAGGGTTATACTTTCATCCTTAAACAATTCTACTTCTTGACCTTCTATGTAGAGTTGTAATGCTATCATCTAACGTTGTTCATTTTATTAAATGCAAAATCAAAATCAATAGTGTAATTAATCAGCTTGTCATTTAAAGAACTTTTAACTGTAAAATTTTTAGATGTAGGTATGATAGGGAGGGTTTTGTTATCGTAACGAATCCAAACGTTTTCTGCTAAAAACAACTCTTCTATAACCTCAACCATATCTTCTACAACAAACCCTGTGTTTAGTTTTAAAGAACCAACTGCATTTATATTATACCTTGTTTGCTGTCCGCTATAAGTGTTATATGTAACAGAACTATTTTGTATTGTATTGCTTTTGTATTTTTCATCTGTTACGTTAAAGGTTTCTACTGTCTTTTTAAAGAAGTAAAAATCCTGATACGCACCGTAGCGGTTTACAAACGTAACCTTGTAAGGTGTAAACTTTGGCTCACATACGTTGTTTACAGTAATTGTTTTTTTAAGCGTTGTTTTATCAGTAGCATAAACTTTAATAGTATTACTATTTTGTGGAATTGTTATATAAAGAATTTTTTCTGCTGAATTATTACAATTAGCTGCTGAATAATTTCCATCATTACCCCTACAAAGTCCACTACCATTAACAATGTCTGTAGTAGTAGAGTCTATTATAACCTTACCTACTGTAGCTGCATACAATGGCAACTTACCTGCTGTATCTTCTGGCAAGTATATGTTTGTGTTGCTAATTAAATCAAACGCATCTGTAAGCTGTGGGTTTATTTCTTCTTGAAAATAACCGTAACCATCAAATGCTAAATATGTGTCTGTTAATGGGCTTCCGTAGGTAAATACTTGGTCTGTATCGTCAGATAGTGTTGCTATTGTTGTTACCCATATAGTTCTTGATAAATAGTCATCATTAAAAGTGATGTCTATATAATCCCTAACTAATTCAGCTATTTCAAACAACACTTTAGTTTGACCTGTAATGATTTCTTTTTGTAGTTCATATACTAAATCAGTATCTGAATAACTACCAGAAGTACCTGAATAAACGTATATTTTTAAATCTACTGTTTTTAAATTTGCCATATTATTTATATTTCGTAACCATCACCATTTCCACCGCCACCGCAGTTCCAGATATAAACTTCATTTATAACTCCGTTTTGACCTATTCGCCATATATAAAAATCCCCTGAATTAGAAGTTAAACTTGATGTGTTTTGTTGTTTGCTGACAACATAGTAAAGGTCTTGACCGTTAAACAATTTAAATGCATTGCCAACTGCATCCGTTTGCGCTACTGTTTCGTATGTAGCATCTTCAATATCTGTTGCTGTTGATTTAACACGTGTTGTTCTTGACAAATTAAAACCTGACAAGCAAAAATCGGCAGGATCACTACCTACAAAATCTAATGCTATATAATAATCAACATTACCAAATACAGGAACTTGTGCAGGTTGTAAAACACCAACAATATCACAGCCTCCAGATTTAGTACTACCAGCATTTGCAAAACCGTCAGGTATTGTAATACTTAAATTTATTGTTCGTGGTGTATCTGTATCAACAGGATCAAATCTTACAGGTGTAACACCTATAATGGTTCCTTTTTCAGCAGTACCTACATTAATAGTTCCTGTGTCATAAATTTGTTGCCCACTAAATCCAGCATCATTACAGGTAAATGTCGGTAGGCTTGTGCCTTGTTGTACAAGTTGTTTAGGACAACGAAGTGTATCACCTGCGTTTGAATAACCTGCTGGTACTGTAAAATTAAAGTAGATTGTTACGTTTTGTGAAGAACTGCCTGTGTTTGCAGAAACAGATGTTATTGCTGCACCACCTTCTGTAAGGCTCATAGAATCAATAGGTACTAAAGCATCAGGCTGTGTTATTACACCTGCTGCTGTAATTGAACCACCAACTAAACCTACTGATGTTACGCCTGACGAACTTGAACAACCTAAAGAATTTACTGACGTTACTGTAACCTGTATAGCCTGTATAGCAGTACAAGTGTTTGCATCGTTGTCAAAAGCCCTAACAAGAACATCTTCTACACCTCCTACATTTAAAGATGTAAGTGTAAGTGTTGAACCTGTAATGCTCATCTGTACAAAACTTGGATAATAGTTTATAGCTGTATAACCTGCAATAGCAGATGAACCTTGTGTAAAATAAGAAGCTAAATTTATTGTTACTGTATTACCACCTGATGCTATGCTTTGGTTTGGTATTGAACCGTTTGTAGTAACCCCACCTGAACAACTTGGTGTAGCACCACTTGTAACCTTTGCAGGTTGTTCTGTTTGTAATGAGCAATCTATTGTTGCTGCTGATGTGTTGCTAAATCCTGACGGTATGTTTATTTTAAACACTACCGTTCGTGTTGTAGCTGTTGTAACTGTTGCATACTTGCCATTGCTAAAACCAGAATCACTACTTGTAAAAGATTTAATTGATCCAAAAGCAAGTGTAGGTTCTGTAATTACACCTTCTTGATCTACCTCAAACCCTGTGGCATTTGCTACTGTACAAGTAAATTCTGGTGTAGGTACAGCAGGTGTTGTATATGATAGGTAAAATGGACTACGTGCGTTTATTTTACTCATTGTGTAAATTGTATTAAATCGTCTATGTCAAGTGCAAACTTGTCTGCAAGGTTATCTTCTAACTTAACAAGGTTTTGTTCAAATGGTTTTGTAAAAAAGAAACTTGCCCTTAAACCTTTTTCAAATATGCTTTTGGCTAATATGTAACCTATGCTTTTATAGTTGCCTTTTTTAAATCTGCCTTTTTCATCCCTTAACCTAATGTTTTTTGCTTTTGCCCATTCTGCTAACGGTTGTGATGGTGGTCTTTTATTGGTGTAACTAAACCTACTGTTTTTGCTTTTATCGTATGTTGTTTTACTACCCCTTACACCTTCGTCTTGATATACACCATATTCTGCCATATAAAACTGTAGGTCTAAACCCTTAATACTATAGTCTAAACTATTAGATAGCTGACCACTTAAATTACCTGTTATAAACCTATTCTTTTTGTGTCTGGCTAAATTACCCTTTGCTTGTTTAATTACGCTGTTAGCAAAATCATATAGGGCTTGTCTTGTTTGTTCAAATTCCATTAGCTACAAATTGTCATATCGTTTTGTGTAATCACATCAAAGGTTGCTGTCCAACCAGCTAACTTGTTTTCAAACCTATCTACAAAAGGTTCACAGCTTACATCACCATCTATTTGATATAACTGTGTGTATAGATCACCACGTTGCAACTCGTTTATTACCCTTGTAAGAACTGCTAATTGTGTGTTAAGTACATCTTGTTCGTTGTCGTTACCCACAAACTTGTCTGTAGTTTCAGCTTTGCTAATATCAACAATGTCCATAGCTACTACCGACATATTAAAAGTAGTTGTCTTTGTGCCTACCGTTGCGTTGTTTACTATAATGTGTGATAACGGAAATATTGTTTGTTTGTCTAAATCAATATCTGCCAAGTTGCCAAAGGTAACTGTCTTTACAAATGGCTCACCTGCAAATGCTGTTTTTAGTTGCGTTGTAACATTGTAAAAACCTTTCATTTCTTATTTATTAGTTTACGTTCTAATTCGTTTTTTTCTTTTTCAAATGCCAAATAAACAAAAGCTGTATGTGCTTTTAATTTGGTAACCTCGTCAAACTTGGTAACATCGCCTTTAGCCAATCCATACACTGACTGCATCCAACCCCACTTTGATCCAAAATTTGCTGTTGTTCCGTAGTCAGGTTGTCCTGCATTTCCCTGCTCAAATAGTTCAGGGTAGTTTGTAGCAACTCGTTGTTTAAATTGTAAAAAAAAACCAAGCAACCCATTACAACATCTAAAGGCATTTGTTTAAATGCTTCTGCGTGTTTGCTACCTTCGTAATCTTCTATCTGGTATCTGTTATCTTTTTTGACTGTAACCTGTCTGTATAAAACACTCATTGCTTTGTGCATAGTTTGCCAATCGCTTAATGTATTATCAAGGTCTATATATTCACCTAACGTCATATCATCCAGCTTTGGTATAAAACCATAGGTAACACCATTTAAATCAAACGTAGGTATTAGTTTTGGGTCTTGATCAAACATTACGTTAAGATCGTTTATAATCTGCTGAACATAGGTAAATTTAATCTTTGCAATATCCTTTAAATCAAGGTTGCAAAATATTTCAACCATTTTATGCAGCAAGAAGCTAGTGTTAGAATTATCATCCGTATTGATAGCTTCAAACTTTTGGTATTGTTCTAACGTAATATCGTTTAATGATTGTGGTACTAAAATATCAATCTTCATATTAATACAATAAGATTTGCTAATTTATGTATAAAAAGAAAGGGGCAACATTACTGCAACCCCTAACTAAAACAAACCAAATGAAAAACTATTTAAACGTATTATACATATATGCGTATAACTCATCTATTTTATTACCAAGCTGCATACTGCTTTGCTTGTATTCTTCTGTACCTTGTTGTATGTTCTTTTGTATATTTAGATTTATTCTGCATTTAGGTGAATCACCCCTTTTAGTAGGTTTTACCTCAACAAAGTATCCGTTATCCCAGCACCACTTCCTGTGTATCCAAGGTCTAAAAAAGTCTTGATCTAAAGCCATATCCAAAAAACAAGTTTAACAAATGCAAATATGCCTACATAGGCTGCACCCATAAATATAAACATTTCTTTTGTAGCTTTCTTTAAAGCCCTTTTGTTTTCTTTAGATGTAATTTGTTTTACCATCTTGTATTCGTAACTGTCTTGTATTCGTTTCATATTATTGTATTTAAAAAGGGGTACTCACTTGAGTTACGTTTCATAGTAGACTCGGGATTTTAACCCTGTACCCCCATATTTTGTTTTTAATTATATTTCTTTAATTGTATCTCGTGTTAATTGGTCTAACTCTTCGTGGTTTAGGTCAGTATTGTTTTCTTTGTACCAGTTGTAAATTTCAGTGTATTTTTCCATTGTGTTATTGTTTTATGATGTAAATATATAACCTTTTTTTTAATTAACAAATAATAAACAAAATATTTTTAATAAATGTGATATTCACCTTTGTGTGGGTTTTCTAATACGCTGCTTAATATATAACGTGCTGCATCTATATTGTGATCCCCTGACGTTGGGTTAGGCTTTTGTAGGGTGTTACCTTGTTTGTCTTGCATCCATATATAGCCACGTAGTTCTTTTATTAGGTTCTTGCTTCTTTGTGTAACATATATCTTGTTCTGGTTTATTAGGTTTATACCATATACTATAGAATCCCTGCCCTTGCTTACAGGGTAAACTAAATGTCCATACGATAACAACTCGGCAATAGATTTTGGTTCTGCACTATCTGCATAAATTATATCGTTTACCTCGTTGTTTTTTAAGAACTGACTAATATCACTATTTAGCATACCCTTACGACATAGCACTTCATCAAATATGTAGGCTTCGTTGTATTTGTAAAGTGCAACTAAAGATGTAGGATCAACACTATATCCAAAGTCCATTCCGTAACCAAGTAAACGTGCTTTATCTGTTACTTCAGGTATTTCATTCCAATCAGGTATACATACACCTTCTAATGATCCTGTAAGACCTAAACCATACACACGCCACCAATTAGACCAATACGTGGAGGTTTGTGCTTTAGCTTTAGCCTTTTCTATTTCATTTACTATTGTAGTTGGTAATGCTGTGTTTTCTTTATAGGTTAATGTAACGTAGTTTGCATCTTGGTTTCCTACTAATTCTTTGTCAACCCAAAAAGATGATACAGGGTTATAGTCAAGCCATATTATACCGCTTGTTCTTACAGCTAACTGCTGGTATGATTCAAAGTTTATATTGTTGCACTCGTTTACATACAGGTCTGTACGCCTTGCACCACGCAGCTTATCTGGCTGGTCTGTACTAAAAAACTCTATATAGCTTCCGTTTGTAAAAGTGTACTTTAACGTGCTTTTATTGTACTGACTATCCCTATACCTATTAAGCGACTTTAAAAGCGATAAGAAGTCCTTTAAAGCACCTCTACGCAGGTGTGGTATACTTTCACTTACTACACTTATTTCTTTATTAGGGTTGCGTATTGCGTAATCTATTAGAATTAATAAAATACAGATTGTCTTTCCAGCAGATGTTCCACCTCTTACAATGCGTATTCGTTTGTCTAACGATCTTAATGTTTGTAGTGCTTTAGTTTTTTGTACCTGCATATAGGTTGCAGAATAGCGTTTAGGTTATCGCTAATCTACAAAAAGGGGTAAGTCTTCGTTTATGGTAATGTCTTTTGTTTCACGTGGTTTACCTGCATAGTAATTATAAAACAACTGTACGTATTTAAAATCACCTCGCTTTAAACCTTCCAATAATGCTTTGTGTGCTAACGGTTCAAGTGGGGTTAGTTTTTCTATTAACTCAACCTCTACTGCTTTAGGTTTACGTCCTGCATTTTTATTTCCACCGTTAAACTTTCTTTTATCCATAATCAAAAAAATTCATTATTGATTTATATAACAATAAAAAAAACTAATCTTTGTTAAAATAGCCTTTGTTGTGCTTTGTGTTGTTCTATTCTTTTCATTGCTGCTTCATAGTATTCTTTATCTAATTCACAAGCTGTTAAATCATATCCTAAATTATGACAAGCTATTGCTATACTTGCGCTGCCTAAGTGTGTATCAAGTATTTTATCTCCTTTTTTCGCATAGTTCATAAGCAACCATTCATATAACTTGACAGGTTTTTGTGTTGGGTGTATCTTTGCATCACAATCATTTATATATGCATCTGCCCTACTATATTGGAACACTTTAAAAGTTTTTAAATTTGTTTTTGCTAATTCGCCTTGTTTAAATGAGCCATTATCCCCTTTATACCAAACAATTACACCAGTTTCATTTAAAGCATAAAAATAATTACCACCCCAAACAATATAATTTTTACTAACTCTTTTTAATTCGTTCCAATATTTTTGTTTTGGTTTTTCATAATCCCAATTAGTATTTTTATATTTTTTATATTTTCCTCGTTTACCAATTTTTAAATCTTTTGACAACCTATTTTGCCTTTTATCAGCAACAATTCCATAAGGAGGATCAACAATAGCAAGGTCAAAGTAATTATCTTCATACCTTGCCATAAGTTCTATATTATCTTCGTTTGTTATAGTCATCTATTCTTTGTTAAAAAAGAAAGCGATTAATAGTGCTGCAATAGCTGTTAAATAAAAGATAGTTATGTATTCAAACATTTAAAAACTTCTTTAAGTTTCTATAGCGTTGGCTTATATCCCTGTGTTCTAATAACAACCTTGTGTACTTTTTTCTGTAGTACATTTCAGCGTTTAGTAGCTTTTGTGTGTGTCTTAATTTCTTGCCTGTTTGTTTGCGTATTTTAGCATCAAGTTTAGTAAAAAGTTCCAAGTAGTTTTGTTCGTATTCTAACAGCACAGTATTAAATAGCTGAATACCGTGTAATACTGTAGCGTGATTTTTATTTACAGTTTTGCCTATATCACTTAAAGGTTGTTGTGTGTGTATCCTACATAGCTTAAAGTAAACTGCTCTGGTATATACTATATCCCTTTTACGTGTTTTAGTGTTTAATGTGTTGTTTGTTTCTTGCTCTACTAATGTTTTAATTTCTTGTGTTGTCATATTTTAAATTCTTCTTTTATTGCTTTTAATATTCCTGCACAGGCTTCGTACTCTTCGTGCTGCTCGTACATTTTCATTGTTTCATACATTTCCTGATAACTTGCACCGTTGTTTATATCAAGTAATGCCATAAGGTAAAATTCATTTTTTTGTTTTTGGTTCAAAACATTTCTAATTGATTATCATTTATTCTATGAATATGTTTCATATTTTCAGAATGTGTAACCCATTCTAAATTGCAAGCGTGTGGGTTTAATTTATCACCATTAATGTGATTTACCTGATTGTATTTTATTTTATCAATACATTTTATAAAGGTACAAGCAACAAGCCTGTGTACTTGAAACTTATACTTTTTACCATTGTCATTTATGTAAACCTGTAAATATCCTGTTCCGTTTTTCTGTGTTTTTAAATACCCGCACTTTTTAGTGTCATAAACTTGCCCCCTTCTATTTATTAAATACCTATCATAATACACAACAACCTCTGTGTTGTATTTCCAATGTTTCACAGGTTTAAGTTCATAAAGATATTCCTGTTCAAAAAGGCAAAGCTGGTTCATCATAAAATTCCTCGCATTACATACTGATCTAAATCATTGTCTTGTTCAAAGAAGTATTTGTAGTTTTCAATACCTTGTATAAATTTATTCTTACCACGTTCTAAAAACTCGTCTGTTGTTTCAAATATACCAATATCACAGCTTGACTTGTCAACTACTAAAAAGGTAAACTTAGTACAGTTAAATAGTTGCATATACAACCAAGCCTGTAGATCGTAACCGTACTTGTCTGCTGACCATTTAAAAGCATTTAGGTCTGCTGTGGTTTTAAGGTCTATAAGATGATCCCCTTTTAGTATATCAGCCTTACCCCTTATTGCTATGCCTTCCATCATTTCTATGGCTGGTACTTCAAATTCTGCTTTGTTTAGAAGTTTAAGTGCAGCTTCGTTTCTTAATAGTGCATCAGTTAAACGTTCTGCTGCAAACTTTTCTTTTACTAAATACACTTCACCGTGTTGTTCTTTGGCGTGTTTGTAGACATTTGTGTTTCGTGTACTTGCTTCTACAAAGTGTACCTTGTCTAACTTATGTGGTTCAAGCACCATACAATGAAACAGCTTTCCTGCTATTAAAGCAGGTGTGTCAGAGTCGCTACCGTACTTAATAACGTTCCTGTATGTCTTTGGGCTTTTAAGTATTGTTTTAATACTGCTACTGCTTAAAGCATATTTACCCAAGTGTCCGTAATAAAATTCATCGTCAACCATTTGGGTTAGTATTTCTTCTTTACCCCAATGATCCCCATTTAGTAATGTTATCATAGTTTTAATATTTCAGTTTGTTCAGATAATCTTTTGTCAAGTTCTTGCTGACATCTTTTCTTGTAACCACCTAATACGTTAGGGTTTTTAATTGCTTGTTCTAATTCCCAATAAGTTAGGGAAGCGTAATAAAAATCTTCGTAGTTCATAATATATGTTTTATACTGCAATGTAATAAACATTTTATAAACACACTAATTGTTGAATGTTTTATTTTATATTGTTTCCCATTGGGGTTAATATTTCTTTTGGTTTTGAATATTTAATTTTTACTTTACCTTTTTTAATATCTCTTTTATGTTTAGTATCTGATGTACATTGTCTACATACCAACTTACCACCCTTTCCTATACTTTGCGTTATATTAGGGTGAATAAAACACTTTGCTTCAGATTGTAATTTTTTTAATTTATTAATTCTTTTCATTTAGTTTTTTAATCTTTTGTATGTAAAGGGCAGCATCAAGTAATTCTGTTTGTAGTTCATTTAGCCACCTATAAAAACCATCTGGATTATCCTGTAAGGTTGTACCGTATTCTTTTTGTCCTGCTTCACTTCTGCTATCCATTATGTACTTAACATCTTCTACTATGCCATCTGTTCGTGTTTCAAAGTATTTTTTTTTACTATCACTCATAGCCCTAATTCTTCTTTTAGTTTAAACTTTTCTAATTCCTTTTCAAGTGTTTCTACTTTCTTTTCAGCTTTACTTGCACGTTCTATTGCACGTAGTTTAGCAGACCTGTATTCTGCTTGTGCTTCTGCGTGATAAAGTTCATTTTGGTATATTTCTATTACGTAATAATTAATGCTAATAATAGCATCTATCATATCATCTAATTCTTTTATTGGCTTTGCCTTTTTCCACTTTAGCAGGTTGTTGCTTATAACCTCAAAATCTGTAAGGTATCTAATGTGTTTTAAATTGTGTACTTTTTTTGTTGACATAGTTTTATAATGTTTCAGCATCTATTACAGGAAGCATTGCTACCTCCTTTTCTATTTTATTTGTGTTGCTAAAGGTAGTAGTTTTATTATGATATTGCAACTCCCACTTTGGTTCTATTAAAAACAAGTTAAACCTGTACACACCTTTGGGTGTAGAATTTATATACATTGGCAGATCAAGGTTTTCTTTTGCCTTGATAATCATTGCATCGTACTTTTTCTTTTCTATTAATAAAGTATCGTAATGCTTACCCCTGCATTTTAATTCTATTCTGTGTCTTTGATCTACTGAATAACAATCCCACCTGCTTAATTGTTTACGTGCCTTTACTAAATCAGGATAGCAACAACCTTGTAAGTATTTAAATAAGTCTAACTCCTTCCAGCTAATCACAGATACTCATTGTAAACCTTTTGCAGCTTATCAACTACACCATTAAAAAAACATTGCCCACAATTTGTAGCCTGTTTCTTGTCTGTAAATATTCTATTGTAAATAGCTAATACTTCTTTTTGAACTGTTGGTGTTACAGTTGTAACATTAGTATCAAAAAAATTTGCTAAATAATTAAATTCTTGCTCGTTAAAACACAACGGTTTTGCATACGGAAACAACGTATTTAGTTTGTTTTTTCTGTCATCACAGCCACAATCTTTACCTTCAGGTGTAAACTTTTCTACTACCTTTTTAATACCTGTAGCTTTAGTTATTTTTTCTACAGTATCACCAAGTCCACCACTTTCTTTTTTGTGGTTTTTAACCCATTCCTTGTAGGCTTTAGTTCTTTTGTCCATTCCATTCATAATCTTTGTTTTTATAATCTATATAATCTTCTTCAAATATTTCTTTAAGTTCTTGTTTGCATTTTTTAAGCGTGTTAAATATACTTACCCAGCTTATGTTTGTTTCCTGTGCTATTTTTCTAATAGACATATCTGTGTTTCTGTACAGGTTAAAAAGTGTTTTGTCATACCAACGCCAATTATCTATGTGGTTATCAATAAGTGTTACAAACTCATTATAGCCTACTTGTTCATCCATTTCTGAAGTGTCTGGAATTTGCGTAAAGTTTTCTTGATCGTCAAGCCTAACCTTATTAACTTTTCTTTTAGCATTGTAATAACTAAAATAGATAGACCGAAGGGTAAAAAAAATATACCCACGACTAACAACACCTTCTTTAATAATTTTTTCTTCACTTGCGTATTTATAAATTACAATGTACATTTCCTGTACAACATCTTCAGCAAAATCAAATTCACCAAAAGAATTTACAATCTTAATCCACTCGTTGTGCTGTTCGGCTATTTTACTTAACCATCTTGATTCCGCCATAGGACGTTTACACTAATTATACCTAACAAACATTGCAAGGTGTATTCTGTAACTTCTTGTCCGTTTTCTTCAAATGTTTCATTGTGAAATAATGCACCAATCATAAAACCCTTTACAGGGCTAATTATTATTTCTGCATTAAACATAAAACCTATAACAATAAAAATCATAGCTATAAGCATTAATGTCATAAACAAAGGAACTACAGGGTTAAAAAATATTTCGTTAGCATCCATTAGAATTTAATTGGTTTTAGTTGTTTAGGTTGTAAAATGTTTTGCCCCATAAATTCAAAGCCCACATTGTTTAAAGCCATTCTTAAACTTATTGGTTGTTCGTATGGGGTACACCTACCACCTGTTTCGTTTTCTTTTACTTTTAAAATGTGTAATTGTGTGTACATCCATTCTGTAGGGTGTGCGTTCATTCTTGAAACAGAAATTACATCATCAGCCCTGTTGCCCCATTTACCCCCACCTTCAACATCTGCTAAACCTAAAGGCATAGGTAGGTTTTCATATTCGTGTCCTTTTGGATATACCTTTCGTAATGCTTGACTAACACCGTGTGCATTTAAATAAACAGTAACATTTTTCTTTTTAGCAAACAACCTAAACTCGCTGCTTACTTGATAATCGTATTCGTGTCCGCCTACTGCTCTTAAAAGCTGATGGTCTTTTGCTAAACTATTGTAAGGATCAATCAATAAACCATCGTAATCCCAAGCATCTTTTACAGCGTTTGCTTCTTTAAGTAAATCTTTGTAAGTGTATAAATCTTCTACGTCTATAATTTTAAAATGTTTATCGCACCATACTACAGCTTCTGCTATTTGTTTTTCTTCAGCTTCGTGGATTGGTTTACCCATTTTAAATTCTATAATTTTTCTTACAATGCTTTGGGGTGTGTTTTCACTTGACCAGATTAAAAACTTTAAATTGTGTTTTATAGCATACACAGTAAGTAGATAACATATAATTGTAGTTTTTCCACAATTTGCTGCACCGATTATTAAATTAAAATTACCTTGCTTGTAGCGTATATATTCGTCTATTTCAGGTATGCCAATGCCTAACCCTTCTTTTACCCTTCCATACTTTATATCAAGTATCTTGTTTTGTATTGTTTTAGTTTGTGCTATCATCTAATCTGGTTTGTGTTTAGTCCATATTTTTTATATTCCTTGTGTGTGTTTCTTCCTTTGCCTTCGTATTCATAGCCTAAAATTGGGTTTACATTGTAATTCCAAAAGTCATTAGGCATTTTTTCGCCTTGTTTTAATCGCTTTAATGTCATAAAAAAAAGGGGCTGTTACGCCCCCCTTAAATTAAAATGGTAAATCTACTTCTTGTCGTTGTGGGTTTTGTTCGTTGTTTGTAACCTCGTTACGTTCTGCAACTGTAATATTACCACCTAACCAACGTACAGCACCGTTACCTAAACTGTTTGCCTTTTCTTTAGCTTCACGTTCTTCTTTACTTTGGCTTTGTGTAATCCAGATATTGTTACCATACTGTGATTCATTTTGTACCATCATAGTTAGGTTTAAATATTGGTTTCCGTTCTTGGCAGTTACTATCTTTGTTTTGTCTATCGCTGATAGGTTGATACTGCCTGATAAAATTGCTACATTCTTTTTTTCCATAAATTTTGATTTTATACTCCTTGTTATTAATTTTTGTTTTGTAAGATATACTTTTTATACTACACCCTTGCAAGTTCATCTTGTATTTTTTTGCTGACCTTGTATTTAGATTTTATACTTTCTAAATCACCTCCGCCTTTTAAATACTCAATAGCCTTGCTGTATTCAGGTGTGTTTTGATTTAACCACCTGCGATCTTCCACAATAGTAGATTTACTACTTGCTAAATTACCATCATCATCTTCAGCTTGTAAGCCTAATAAACTTGCAAGTGTATATCTGCGATAGTAAGTAATAGCAGAACCTAACTTCTGCGGATCATTAATGTCTGGTAAAGTAAGACTGCTGTCAACACTACCACCGTTGTCAATGCAGATAATTCTGCTTGTAACCATATTATCCATTATAGGCTGAACTAATAATAATTTGTGTTTAGCTAATAATGGGTTCAGTTGTTTAATAAGTGAATTAATGTCAAAATACTTTGACTTGTAAAATGGGTTACTTGCATCTTTACTTACTGCACCTATTTCCTGCTGTAACTTAAACAGCTTGTTGTAAATGTTACTATCTGTCTTTGGCATAATAAATTCCGTTTTGAATGTTTAATTGTTTTTTAAGTAACTTGTTTTCGTCTTGTAGTTCTTTGACCTTGCCAAAAAGTTCTACTTTGTTTAAATGTTCCATATTGTAAATATACAAATTATTTTTTAATAAAAAAGGGGCAGCTATAAACCACCCCTTGAAACATAAAACAATAAAACTAAAACAATCTTTTAAGTTCTGTACTGTAATGATCTATCATACCTTGCAGTTCGTCATTACTAAACTTAACAATTTTGTTACTCTGTAAATATAACTCATTTGCAAGTTCAGTACCTAAATAAATTGAATATTTATACTGTTCACCACTTTTAAACATATTACATCCTACACATTGAGGTTTTACATTTCTTAAATCCCACCTTGTACTGTAGTGTTTTCTTGACATAAAATGTCCTGCTTGTATGTTTTTCCAATGATACTGTCTGTTACAAGTTACACAGGTACACATACCATTTTTATCAGCATTACTTAACCTAACATACTTACTAAATAAAATATCAAGTTTTTTTACAAGCTTACTACGTGTAGGTTTTTTTGCTTTAGGCATCTAAATGATTAATAAGTAATTTACCTGTAGGTTCATCTATACCTTTTATTTGTTTGTATATATATTTACTATCAGATTTTACTTTGTTTTTTTCTGTTTTAGTAGAATCAGTACCCAAGTTTGTATATTGGTTTGCATCAAGTTCTAACAAGTAGTCAGTACGTTCTTTAATAGATAATGCAAAGTCTTTAGCAATTTTTTCTGCCAAGTTTCTAATAGTTAAATCTTCAGTCATAGTATTTATATATATATTGGTTAAATTTATATTCCCACTACCCACCAAAGTTACACGCTTTTTTTTTAATAATAAATGTTTTGTTTATAACATTTAATTATTTTCCTTGTCCACGATAAACCTTGCGATAATTTTTACTTGATTTTAGGCTGCTTGTTTTACTTTTAGCGTGTATGCCCTTACGCTTTTTTTTTGGCTTTTTATAATAATTACCTACTATTTGTTTAGCCATTATCTATGCTTGTTATTACCAAATATTTTTTCTGCACCTCTGCTGCCAAAGTATGCAGTATAAATAATAGAACCTAAATTTGTCAAAGGTGTTACATCATAGTCAAAGAAAAAACCTCCAATTATAGCTAACGTAATAAACAACAAAATTAAAGGTCTAATGTTTGAAGTTAAAAAATAACCGCTTCTGGCATCTGCTACCCATCGTTTTGTAACACCATCCATTTCACTACGTTCTAATCGTAGTTTTTCAAGTGCTACTTGTTTGTCTGCTTCAGACATTTCACTACCACCTATAATAGCTTCTATAACGTTGCCTACAGGTGTATCTTGTGCTATTGCACCTACTACTTTTGGTATTTTTTTTAGTAGAAAAGAACCTACTGCTGTGTCTTTAAATTTTTTCTTACCTGACATTTACAATTTCGTTGTATAGTATTTGTGCTAATTTAACTTCGTTAGGGTTATCTATGCAAACATCTTTAGTTAATTCTTTAAACCTTGTCAGGTTTTTTTCCCTTGCACTTGCACAACTCATCATCGTTGCAACAAGTAATATTACTATGTACTTCATTTTGTGTGTGTGTTTGTGCAATGTGTATTTCAATCATTGCGTTTGTTAGTTTGTCTATACTTTTGCGTATTTCTTTTAATTCGTTCCGCAGTCCGTTAGCCTTTACTTTTACTTCACTCATTTATTAATGTGTTTCCTACTGTTGCACTAATACGTCCAGATAACGTTTTGTGATTTTGTTTCGTCTGAATCAACGTGTACAAATCCTTTTGCGATGCCCAATCTATTAAACCCTGCGTCTTGTAGGGCTGTAATAATAAGCCATCTTTCACGTGAATTTGTGTAGGCAATATCTGCTGCTTTTCCAACCAAGTGTGCAGATTTAATTGGTTCTTTTCCCAATCTTTTATAGATGGCATCGTTATGGTTTTTTGTTCTGTAGCCACTATTGATTTTAAAGGGAATCCCGCTAATTTCACGTGCCAATTCAAGCTTTTGCAGGAAATTACGATCCATATTAACACCACTATTAGGCAGGTCAGGGCTGTCAAATTCTTCAAGTTTAAAATATTTAAGATTTTCCATCGTGTTCTATTGCGTGTTTAATAAGCAATCTGTCTATTACATCATCTTGTACTTTTATTAGTAGTTCTTCAAGTTTATCTTTTGCTAACACTAATTGCTCTACCTTCATTTCTAAAGAATCGTTTTTGCGTTGTAATTCTATTAGTTCGTTTGGGTCTTTACCGATAAAAACATATATAGCTGCACCTATACAAGCCACCAAAGCACCTGTAATAAGTTTAAAAGTGTCATTATTTGTTTCGGGTATTTCAACATAAGACAGAAACACCAGCAATAGGATAACGAAAAGAAATACTATTCCGCTTCCTACATACCCCCTTAATTCCCTTCGTTCTCTACTATTCATTTTTTTAATGCTCTTATTATTTGAATGACTGTAAACGTTAGAGTTGCTGTCAATACAAAAAACTGCATTACAGGGTTTACTTCTGATACACTAACTGCAAATGCCCCTACATTTAGTCCATATACTCCGAATATTTTTAAGTCATCCACGTCTTTTTAATTTTTATTCATCTACAAGAGTTTCTTTTAAAGCTTTTACAAAAGCGTCTTTGCCAAAACTTAATTGTTGAAGATTAAATTCACTTGACTGTATCTTACGTTGCAAGTCTGAAATGTGGTTCACAATAGTTTGTTGCTCCTGTGTTAAATCTTCGTAGAAATACTCTTTGTCATCAATCGTAATAGCTGTCTTTTCTTTTTTTGCCATCTTACTTTTATTTATGTTAAACAATTATTTATTCTCCAATAGTCTTTGTAACTACTGTAGGGTTTACTTTTTCTTCAATTTGAGCGTCTATGTTAGCTTTTAATTGAGCTACTTTATCTTCTCCAAGTGCTGCTTCTGTCCATCCATTTACTTGCTCTTCTGTAATATCTGCAAAGGCTGTAAAG
>Ga0181402_1000369_pt1 | contig 16652 bp, 12 predicted proteins | sample 25SPOviralmetaG_FD_130131 | JGI IMG/M metagenome (GOLD analysis project Ga0181402, IMG submission 130131) | Marine viral communities from the oligotrophic San Pedro Time Series (SPOT) site, San Pedro Channel, CA, USA - 25 SPOT_SRF_2011-08-17 | ecosystem: Environmental > Aquatic > Marine > Strait...
ACAAATGACTAATTTTGAACTAGATTTAACTACACCTTCTATCATATATGATCAAGAAAAGATTGCATTGATGAAAGAAAAAGTAGATCTAGCTTCACAAATGATGGAAAATAAATTGCTTCCTACAGATTGGATTTATGAGCATATATTCCATTTAAGTGAAGACCAGTATGAAGAATATAGAGATTTAATTGCCCAAGATCAAAAACGTCAGTTCCGTATGAATCAAATTGAAACTGAAGGTAATGATCCACTTACAACAGGCCGTTCATATGGTACACCACATGACTTAGCTTCATTATATGGGCAAGGTAGAATGGAAAGCGACCCAGGTAATGTACCTGATGGGTACAATGAAAAAGAACCATTAGGTCGTCCTAAAGAAAAGGCATCTAATATTAATACTCAAGATAATGCTTTTGGAAAAGACAGATTAGGTCGTCAACAAAATAAAATAGATGATCAACCTGGCTTTAATGAATCTGCAAAACAAAACTATGCTAAGAATCGTTCATTACTCGAATCCATGGGTAAAGAATTAATCTTTACATCAGATAAAAAGAAAGAATCATTATTAGATGAATCAAATATTAAAGAGTAATATCTCCTTATATATTTATAATAAATCCTACTAGGAATGAATATTAAACATTCAAAATACAAAAATACTGGTATTTTATTTGAACTATTGGTTCGCCGAGTAACGGCAGATACCCTTAATGGTGAAGACTCAGAGTCTTTAAAACTTATCCAAAAATATTTTATTAAAAGTGAACTTGGAAAAGAATATAAATTATACGAAACTCTTACTAAGAATACATCTTTAACTGAATCTAAAGCTAATGTAATGATACAAACATTACTTGAAGCTTCTAGAAAGTTAAATCGTAGTGCACTTAAAAGAGAAAAATATAATCTTATTAATGAAATTAAAAAGCATTATAATATAGAAGAATTTTTTAAAACAAAACTTTCCCACTATAAAACCCATGCTGCTTTTTATGTATTAAATGAAATCCAAAACTCAGACACCCTAGTAGATACAGATCTCATTATTAATAATAAAATAACACTTTTAGAACACCTTTCAGAATCAAAAATTAATGAAGAGAAAGTTGAAGCCGGAGTGTTCCAAGAATTCCAATCATACGATAAAGATACTCGTATGCTTACTTATAAAATTTTAATGGAAAAATTTAATGGTAAGTATAATGGTTTACATAACAGCCAAAAAGAAGTATTAAGACAGTATGTTAATTCAGTAGATTCAACTCCTGTATTAAAAGAATTTTATAATAATGAAGTAACTAAAATTAAAACTCAATTAAATGAGTTAATGTCTCAAGTTACTGATAAAACAGTTCAAATAAAAATTAATGAGGTATCTAATTTAATTGAAGAATTAGATAAAAAGGCTAAAGTTACAAGTGAAAATATTGTAAATATTCTTCAATATCTTGAATTAGTAGAAGAGTTAAAAGTAGCCCATGCGTAAAGTTGGTGATACTAAAGTAGCAGGTGGTATAAAAACTACTGTAACTAAAATTGACCCGGAAACGGGTCAAATCTCTTGGTCTGTTGATTATACTGCAAATTACAAAAAATTATTTGACGATATTACTGATCTAATGAATACAGCTAAAGAAGTAGCAGATGCTACTGAAGAGCCTTTTTTTAAAGATCATTATTTAGATATTAGAAGAAGAAGAAATGAATTAAGAACGTATTTAAGAAATAATAAAAGAAAAGAATACGATCGAATTAAAGGAATGTCTGAAATGAGTGGAACAGGAGGATCAGCTTCATTTTCTGTAGGTACAGGTGGACAATATGCTACTCCTTTTGCTTTTAAAAAAGTAAAAAAGAAATTAAAAGAATCAAATCCTGGATCTTCTTTAGGTAAAGGACCAAAAGCTGGCCCAGAAGGAGTTAAAGATAATTACTATTATAAATTAGGCTGGAAACCCGTAGCTAAACCACATTCTACAAAAGGCGTAGATATTCGGTATTTATGGGGGAAGAAATAATATGTATAAATATAAACTAAACCTAAAAGAGCAGGATACTGATAGAGTAGCATTTCAAGAAAAACGAATTGCTGCTTTTAAAGAAATTGAATCTCGTTTAAATGCTTTATACCCTATGGTAGATAAAGCAAAAGATGAAACAATAGCTTACTATCAGGAAAAACCAGAATCATATTCTGTAATTGTTCCTACGGATTTGGTTTTAGATTATTTAAAAGACATAGAAAAATTATTAACTGAATGATATGAAAACTTTACAAGAACAATATAATTTATTAAACGAAGGGAAAGGACACAAAGATGTGTTTATGAAATCTGCTCGTAGCTTATTTCCTGACCTCTTTAATAACTTTACTAATTTTAGCACAGCAGTAAAAGTTTTAAAAAACAAAAATATTATCTCTGAAGCAGCTATAGGTGGTGTTGTTACTGATAATGCTAATCCATTTATTAATTGGAAAGAATTCTTATCTGAAGAAGCTAAAGCAGTAGAAAGTAAACCTACTAAAGAGGTTACTGATATGGAAACTGCTGGGTATGACTATAAAGATCCTAAAAATTCTAATAACCTTAACTTTGAAGAAATGTTAAGAGGTTATTATGCTGAAATGAAAGATCCTAAAAATGCAGATAAAACAGAAGATGAGTTAAGAGAAATGGTAGCTAAAAATCTATCTAATGACTCTACTTATTACACTACTAATCAAGCATTTGGTATAATGGGTATTGGTTATACAGAAGATGCTCCAGGATTAGGAGCTACTAAAGAAATTAAAGGCGAATATAAAGGCTCTGGATATGGTGAAGAAACTAAAAAAGATTTACCTGAAGGAGAAGTAGGCACAGGATACGTAGAAGTTAAAGAAGGTAAAAAAGTTAATTTAACGGATTTAATTAGTGAAGCTATTGGAGGTTATATTGATATAAGCCCTTCAACCCCAGTACAAGAAGATGCTCGTACTGATGCTGAAGAAGAAGGCTATAAAGATGGCATGCGTGATGAAAAAGAAGATCTAAAAGATAAGCCTAAAAAGAAAAAAATAAAAAAAGAAACTGTTGATTCTAAATTAGCTGAAATTGAAAAAGCTGGTAAAATTACTACTTTAGAAGCTCAAATTGAAGCTTTAACAGAATTAATTGAAACTAAAAACCAAAGAATTTCTATGGTTACTGAAGATGATAATTTATCTGAATTAGTAGACAAGAAAAAAATGAAAGAAATGCAGCGTGAAGTAAAACTTCTTGAAAAGAAAAAAGCTGGCATGGAAAAAATGTATGAAAAATTAGCTGGTGAATCTTATGTTAAGACTGAGATCGTAGACGAAGCTGAAGAAGTAACAGAAGATTTTGATGATGTAGTTGATGATATTATGGATCAAGGTAAATCAAGAAAAGACGCTGAAAAAATTGCAGGAGCTATTAACGCTAAGTATGTAGGAAATTATAGAAATGAATAAGCAAGTTCTTATTGAAACCCAAGCATTCCAAATTTCACCTATGCAGCTTACTGAAGGAGCTAAAGCACCTTCTGGTAACCCATTAGTTGAAGGGATTTTAGCTACTGCTGAAGTTAAAAATGGTAACGGTCGTTACTATTCAAAAGATTTATGGCAACGTGAAATAGATAAATATAAAGAAGTTGTAAAAGAAAATAGAGCAACAGGTGAATTAGATCATCCTGATTCTTCTATTATTAATCTAAAAAATGTATCTCACATTATTAGAGATATGTGGTGGAATGGAGATAACGTAATTGGTAAAATTGAAATTCTCCCAACAGCATCAGGTAATATTTTAAGAGCGTTAGTAGAAAATAATGTACAAGTAGGTGTTTCATCTCGTGGTATGGGTTCATTATCTCAAAATAGAGATGGTGTGTTGGAAGTTCAAGATGATTTTGAATTATTATGTTGGGATTTTGTTTCAACACCTTCTAATCCAGGCTCATATATGCATACTATTAATGAAGGAAAAGAAATCCAATCAAATCCTTACAGTAAAATAAATACTATTATTACTGAAATTTTATGCTCAAACGGTACGTGTCCCGTACTTTAAGAAGCCTGCTACCTTAGGCAATTCTATTATATTATAGATTTAAAACGCTCCCCTAAAAAGGAGCGTTTTTTATATCTCCCTATATATGTATTGCTGCAATGTGAACAATATACTATGATCTATATAGTATTCACTTAACTAAATTCGAATTACAGTTCCTAATAACTGTACTCCACAAACTTAAATTTTGAGGTAAAATGGCAAACAGAGATCTGCTTAAAGAAGCAATCGCTGACGCAAAAGCACTTAAAGAAACTGCTATTGCGAACGCAAAAGCTGCTTTGGAAGAGGCTTTCGAACCAAGACTCAAGTCTATGCTTTCAGCTAAACTTGAAGAAATGGAAAAGGAAGAAATGGAAGAAGCAGATATGACCGAAGCTAAAAAAGAGTATAAGGACGATGACCGAAAAGACGGAGGCGAGAGCAAAGAAACTAAACGTACAGAAAAAATGAAGTACGGAAAAGACTTAGCTGAAGCTGAAGAAATGGACGAAATGGACTTAGACGAATTATTAGCTGAACTCGATGAGGATGCTCGTACTGACGCTGAAGAAGAAGGCTATAAGGACGGCATGAAAGATGAAAAAGAAGACATGGACGATATGGACGATGAAGAAATCGACCTTGATGATATGTCAGAAGATGATCTTAAATCCTTTATTGAAGACGTAATCGCTGATATGGTTACAGCTGGTGAGTTGGAAGCAGGCGAAGAATTTGAAACAGAAGACGACGATGAAATCGACGTTGAAGATGATGAGGATATCGATGTAGAAGATGACGTAGATGTAGACGTAGAAGTGAACGAAGAGATGCGTAAAGATGACATGGATGAAGCCCACACAGCAATGCATGGGAAAGATGACATGGACGAAGAAATGCGCAAAGATGATATGGACGAAGGAATTATGGACAGACTTAAAGCTGCTTATAATGATAAAGAACTTATGTCTAAGATCGTTACTGTAGATGGTAAAAAAGTATCAATGAAAGATCTCCTTTCTTTGGCAGGTTCAGGCGCAACCGCTGGTATGACTGAAGAAAAAGAAGATATGGATGAAGAAAAGCAAGGATACGATGCAAGATTGGACGATGCAGAAGGTGCTCGACATGGTAAGAAGAAACAAGATATGGCTCAACGCCGTGCTGATTCTGAAAACATGGAGAAAGCTGATGGTAAAAGAAAATTTTCAGGTGATAAAGAGATGGATAAAATGAACGAAGAACTTAAGGAATTAAGAGCTGACCTTCAAGAAACTAATCTTTTAAACGCTAAGCTACTCTACACAAATAAAATTTTCAGAGCTAAAAACTTAAAAGAAGCTCAGAAAGTTAAAGTTCTAGAGGCATTTGACAAAGCGTCAAATGTTAAAGAAGTAAAACTTATTTTTGAAACTTTAAACGAAGGTATGGTTAATAAAAAATCAGCCCCGATTAAAGAAAATTTAGGTAGCGCTTCAAAAGCAGCTGGTGTAGCGCAACATAGAAAACCAATAGTTGAAGTTGATTCACAGGTTTCTAGGTGGCAAAAACTAGCTGGAATCAAGTAATTTTATATTAATTCTAATACATTTAAAACAAAATGTCACAAATTCAATCCCTTTTAGAAGACGCTGGGCAAGGCTGGAAAAGCATGCAAAGCGACGCTGCTAGATTGGCTTCAAAGTGGAACAAAACAGGTTTGTTGGAAGGTCTTGCTAATGAGCAGGATAAGAACAACATGTCTTTGATCCTTGAGAACCAAGCTAAGCAATTGGTAACTGAGACTTCGCAAAACCCAGGTGGTGGAGCAGGTAACGGTGCTGGTGCTTTCGCAGTAGGAACAGGTGCTGAGTGGGCGGGTATCGCTCTTCCACTAGTACGTAAGGTATTTGGTCAGATAGCTGCTAAAGAATTCGTTTCTGTACAGCCTATGAACTTGCCTTCAGGTCTAGTATTTTATCTAGATTTCCAATATGGTGATAATAAGCCTGCTTTCGAAGTTGGTGAGTCACTTTACGGTACTTCAAACGCAGGTACATTCCCATTCTCTACACCTTCAACCAACCTACAGTTAAATGATGCTAGTGCATCAATTGCTGGACAGCAAGGTTTGTATGGTGCTGGTAAGTTCGCTTACTCAACTAACCAATTCTCATCGTCAATAGCAGCTTCAGGTGCAACAGCTTCTGGTTCTCTTGCTACAAACGGTGTTGCTAAAGCCACATGGGCTGAAGTAGAATATGACGGAAGATTGTCTCAATCTATCGCCAATGGTGAGATTTATAGAGTTTCTATTTCTCAATCAGCTATCGACACGGTTGCTAATTTAGATCTTGAAGGAGTTAGAGCATTCGTTGCTTTCTCTGCTTCTGCTGCTGGAATTCCTGCAGGTAGATTAACTTCTTCATTAACAATTGGTGGATTGCTTCCTGCATTCACTAAAGCTGAAACTAGGAACGTTGTTCCTGCTACAGGATTAGGTACTGCATTCGTATCTTTCTTCTATACAGCATCAGCTAACGTTGGTAATGTTGCTGGAGGATCAGTTGGTCTTAACAACTCATCTTTCAATGTTCTCTATAACAAGAAGACTACAATGTCTCCTTATCAAATCGGTGATTTCGAAGCTGGTAACACATACGCTGTTCCTAACGCTTTGAATGCTACAGAAATTGATATCCCGGAGATAAACATCCAGATGCGTTCTGATTCTATCGTTGCTAAAACGAAGAAATTGAAAGCAGTATGGACTCCAGAATTCGCTCAAGACTTGAATGCATATCAAGCGCTTGATGCTGAAGCTGAAGTAACTAACATTATGAGTGAATACATTTCATTGGAAATCGATTTAGAGATCCTTGATATGTTGATTCAAGATGCTGCTGCTGGTACTGAGTACTGGACTGCTCTTAATAATGGTGTTTACGACGGATCAGCTAACGGATTCGCATTCCCTACAGCAACTAGTCAAACTGGTTACTACAACACTCAAGGACAGTGGTTCCAAACTTTAGGAACTAAAATGCAGAAATTAAGCAACAAGATCCACCAGTTAACTCTACGTGGAGGTGCTAATTTCTTAGTTTGTTCTCCAGTTGTAGCTACTATTATCGAATCAATTCCTGGATTCTCTTCGAATTCTGATGGAGACGCTTCGAAAATGGAGTACGCTTTCGGTGTACAAAAAGCTGGTATGATCAATAGCCGTTACACAGTTTATAAGAACCCTTACATGAACGAAAATACCATCTTGATGGGATTCCGTGGAGGTCAATTCTTAGAAGCAGGTGCGGTATTTGCTCCTTACATTCCGTTGATCATGACTCCTCTTATCTACGATCCAACTACCTTCACTCCGCGTAAAGGATTGTTGACTCGCTACGCTAAGAAGATGATTCGTCCGGAATTCTACGGTAAGATCTTCGTTTCAGGCCTTCAAAGCCTTTAATCTAGAGATACTTTAGAGTAAAGATTGAGCCCCGCGAAAGCGGGGCTCTTTTTTTATATGTATAATAAACAACTAAAGTTATTATTTTATGTCATCTAATCATCATAATGATGAGGTTTTTAAACAAAAAAGAAAGCCTAAAAACCCAATTAAATTTAAAGTAACTCTTAACGAAGAACAGAAAAAAGCTAAGGCAAAAATTCTATCAAATACAGTTACATTATTAGCAGGTTCAGCAGGTTCTGGTAAAACATTCTTAGCATGTCAAATTGCACTTGAAAAATTATTCATGAAAGAGTGCGATAAAATTATTATAACACGACCTACTGTGAGTAAGGAAGAAATTGGCTTTTTACCGGGTGATCTCCGCGAAAAAATGGACCCATGGGTGCAACCCATATATCAAAATATGTTTGCTCTTTATGATAAAGTTAAAATTGAAGCTCTTATACAAGATGGCAAAATTGAAATTGTCCCTGTGTCATTTATGCGTGGAAGAACTTTTTTAGATAGTGTTGTTATTGTAGATGAAGCACAAAATGTTACACATGAACAAATGCAAATGATTGTTACTCGATTAGGATTACGTTCTAAAATGATTGTATGTGGTGATGATCATCAAGTAGATTTAAAATCAAAAAAAGATTCTGGATTTAGATTTTTATACTCAGCTTCTCGTAAAATAAAAAATATGTGTGGTATTTCTCTTAAAACTAACCATAGAGATCCTATTGTAGAAGATTTAATTAATTTATATGATGATGCTGAAGAAAAGGGTATCAACTTAGGTACATCAGGTTCTAGTGGAAAATATAAATAATAATATTTTTTCTAATATTTATAACTAAAACTATACATGGCCTATTGTCCTCCTAAAACCCCAGCTACAGGTTGTTTAGATGTAATTATACAAGAATCAATAATTCTTCCTAATTTCAATAACCAACAATCTTATAATGAATTCACAATATGTGGGATCAATAACTACGTTACTCGAACTGAAGTAGTAGATTATAAATGGAGTGGATCTCTTGCTCCTTTTACACCAACAGGATCTAGTGGAGGTATAGGTATTATTGGATTTGTTCCAAGTAAAGAAGAACTTACTCCTGGATCTTTTGTTCAAAGTGATGTTAAATATATTCGAATTACAAATTTCCCTACTAGTGATAAATTTGCAAGTATTTTTTGTGTCAAAACAAACTCAGAATCAGTTTCATTTAAATTAGAACCAGGTAAATCTCTTATTCTAGCTAATGATGCTTTTGATGTTCCAGCAGTGGTTTCAGGTTCATTAGTTTTTATGAATGAAATTAAAGCAATGGCTGGTGATGGAACTGATACTAGTTACTCAGGTAGTATTCAAATTGAATATGTTGTAGCCTCAGCCTAATAAAAAGTATATACTAAATTTAAGGGGCTCTTAATTGGAGCCCCTTTTTTTAATATTTATAATAAAAACACATGGCAAACATTCCTATTTGGCCAGGATCATCATCTTTTCACCCTGGAGATACTCCATTTGGTTTTTACGATTATAATCCTGACTTTCAAAAAGACGCAGATAGAGTAGCAAAATTTTGTGCTTTAAGATTGGGATATCCTATTGAAAATGTTGAATTACAAGACATAAATTTTTATGCTGCTTTTGAAGAAGCAGTTACAGTATATTCTAATGAATTATTTGCATATTTACAAAGAGAAAATTATCTCGATGTAGAGGGTTCTCCTTATTCTTATCAAGATACTGAAGTAAATTTTCAAGATGCAGTAATCACTCCTAATTTAGGGCCTATTATTGAATTATCTCAACAATATGGAACTGAAGCAGGAGTAGGTGGTAATGTTGATTGGAATATGGGAAATATTGTATTAACATCTAGTGTACAAGATTATAATTTAGATGATTGGGCTGCTAACCTAGGAATATCAGGTAGTGATGTAGAAATCATGAGAGTATTTTATGAAGGAGTCCCAGCATCAGCAGAAGTTTATGGTGGATTTGTAGGTGGTGCTAGTGGAATGGGAGCATTAGCTGCTGATGGTCTTGCAGGTTATGGAGCAAATACATTTTTAATGTATCCTTTAAATTATGATATAGCATTAATGCAAGAAATTGAGTTATATAAACAAACTTTATTCCCAAATTTCTCCTTCCAATTAATAAATAATAAACTTAGAATATTCCCAGTCCCAACTACCGCTGAAGATGGTACTAATTTATGGTTTGAATATATCCTTAAATCCGACAGATTCTGTGTATCAATTGATATTGATAAAGAAAAAATAGGTAATATATCCCAAATGCCTTTTAGAAATATTGATTATGATACAATTAATTCTGTAGGTAGAAGTTGGATATTTGAATACACTTTGGCTTTAGTTAAAGAAATTTTAGGATACGTAAGAGGTAAATACACTCAGGTTCCAATTCCAGGAGCTGAAGTAACTCTTAACCAGGCAGATTTACTTGCATCAGCTACTGCAGATAAAAATGCTCTAATCGATAGATTAAGAGCATATCTTGATGATACTTCTCGACAGAAATTATTAGAAAGAAAATTAGCAGAGTCTAATGCTGTAATGGATGAATTAGATAAAGTACCAATGACAATCTTTATAGGGTAATACTATGGCGTTATACGGTGAAGCAAGAGATGTAAGTCTTTTTAGAAATATAAATAGAGAGTTAATGCACAACATTATCTCTCAACAATGTGTCTTATACAAATATGATGTTGCTGAAACCAAAGTTAATATTTACGGAGAAGGCGCAGAACAAGTTTTCTATCACCCACCAGTATTACTTTATTGTTTAATTGATATTCCTAAACAAGCATTTCCTACTTCTGATATGGGAGTTAATTTTAATTGGAATCCAACATTTAAATTTTTAAGAGACGATTTACTTCCCGAAACAGCAACATCATCATCAGCATTATGTTGCCCAGCAATAAATGATAATCCAAAAGGAGCTAATGTAGTTCCCCAACCTGGAGATATTATTATGTATCAAAAAGGTTATTTTGAGGTTGATACAGCTGATCAAACAGAATTTTTTGTAGGTAAAGATCCAGATTACCCATTTACTGATGATAATGGTAATAACCCATTAGAAACAGATTTAAATAGATTTGGATATAATATTGCACTTACTTGTCAAACCCATTATGTACCAGCTGATAAGGTACAAATACAACTTGAGAGATTCTAATGCCAGATTATAGAAAACCTATACCAAAATCTCAAAAAGAGATATCTAATAGTTTACAGATCCCTACCGATCCTACTGTAGGTGATCCTAATCAACCTAATGATTACTCTCAATTTCCAGATATTAATCAATCTGGTATTCCTTTTAATCGTTCTGAACAAATGTCTCGTAAAGGAGATACTTATAAAGATTTTACAGTTGGATTAAAAGATATTGATGAAGCTATTTTTTATTATTTTGAAAACGTAATTCGTCCTTTCGTATATCAGAATGGAGAAAGAAGACCAGTTCCAGTTATATATGGATCTCCTGAAAGATGGAAATCATTCCAAAAAGATGGATATTATAGAGATCTAAAAGGATCAATTATGTCTCCTATTATTATGTTTAAAAGAGATAGTATAACTAAAAATAGAAATATAGCAAATAAATTAGATGCTAATATGCCTAATTTATATACATCTTGGCAAAAATCTTGGAATAGTAAAAACTTTTACTCTAATTTTAATTTATTAAATAATAGAGTTCAAACAAAACAATTTGTAGCTAACGTAGTACCTGATTATGTTAACTTAACATATAGTGTAGTGGTACAAACTTATTACGTTGAGCAACTAAATAAAATAATTGAGGCATGTGAGTATGCGTCAGATGCATATTGGGGTGACCCTCAAAGATATCAATTTATGGCTCAAATAGATAGTTTTAATTCTGTAAATGAATTACCACAAGATCAAATGAGAGTTGTAAGTAGTACATTTAATATTAATATGTATGGTTATATAATTCCTGATACAGTTCAAAAACAACTAAATTCAGTGAAAAAGTTTAACTCAAAATCAAAGATTACGATTTCTATGGAAACTACAGCAACACCTGAAATATTTGAACCAAATGTAGAAATAGCTCCCGATGGTAGAACAAGAGTTAGTCCAAATGAACGTAGAAGAATAAATACAGCTGAAGAAACAAACCAAAATCAAAGATGAGTAATATAAGATTTTTAGATCAAGTCCCTATTGGACGAGGTGCTCAAGGTGAAGCAGGTGCTCAAGGTGATAATGGTTCATCAGGCTCAAGTGGTTCATCTGGTTCAAGTGGTGCTGTAGGTGCTCAAGGAGCTCAAGGAGCACAAGGTGCCGATGGTTCATCAGGTTCATCAGGATCATCAGGATCTTCAGGTTCTGTAGGAGCACAAGGTGCTGATGGTTCTTCCGGTTCAAGTGGTTCATCTGGTTCAAGTGGTGCTGTAGGTGCTCAAGGAGCTCAAGGTGCAGATGGTTCATCAGGCTCAAGTGGTTTTGCAGGAGCTCAAGGTGCAGATGGTTCCTCTGGTTCAAGTGGTTCATCTGGTTCAAGTGGTGCTGTAGGTGCTCAAGGAGCTCAAGGTGCAGATGGTTCATCTGGTTCAAGTGGTTTTGCAGGTGCTCAAGGAGCTCAAGGTGCAGATGGTTCCTCTGGTTCAAGTGGTTCATCAGGTTCAAGTGGTGCTGTAGGTGCTCAAGGTGCTGATGGTTCTTCCGGCTCAAGTGGTACATCAGGTGATAGTGGAGATTTATATAGAACAACATCAACAACATCATTTACATTAGGTAGTAGTGGTACAATAACAGTAGGAACTAATTTAGCATATTCTGTTGCTCAATCAATTATAGTTGTATTTGATGTAACAAACTTCCAAGAATGTGAAGTAGTATCTTATAACTCAGGCACAGGTGTATTGCAATTTGCAACACCAACAAGAACTGTAGGTAGTGGTACATATGCTTCTTGGACAGTTAATTTAGATGGTGCTAGTGGTGGAGATGGTTCCTCTGGTACAAGCGGTTCATCTGGTTCTTCAGGTGCTACAGGAGCACAAGGTGCAAATGGTTCATCTGGCTCTTCAGGTTCATCAGGTTCTTCTGGTGCTACAGGTGCTCAAGGTGCTTCTGGTGGTGGAGGTTCATCTGGTTCATCAGGAACTTCTGGAAGCTCAGGTTCATCAGGAACTTCAGGTTCAAGCGGCTCATCAGGTTCAAGTGGTTCATCAGGTGCTGTAGGTGCCCAAGGAGCACAAGGTGTTGCTGGTTCATCAGGATCATCAGGTGCTACAGGTTCATCAGGTAGTTCAGGTGCTACAGGAGCACAAGGTAATGATGGTTCATCAGGTTCGTCTGGTTCATCAGGATCTTCAGGTGCTGTAGGTGCTCAAGGTGCAGATGGTTCATCTGGCTCTTCAGGTTCATCAGGTTCTTCTGGTGCTACAGGTGCTCAAGGTGCTTCTGGTGGTGGAGGTTCATCTGGTTCATCTGGTTCAAGTGGTTCATCAGGGGCTACAGGTGCACAAGGTGCAGATGGTTCATCTGGTTCAAGTGGTTCATCAGGTTCTTCTGGTGCTACAGGTGCTCAAGGTGCAAATGGTTCATCTGGTTCAAGTGGTTCATCAGGTTCATCAGGTGCTACAGGTGCTCAAGGAGCAGCAGGTGCACAAGGTGCAGAAGGTGCTCAAGGTAATAATGGTTCAAGCGGTTCATCAGGTTCATCTGGTTCAAGTGGAATCTCAGGTATAAACGGAGCTCAAGGAGCTGCAGGCTCATCTGGTTCATCTGGTAGTTCAGGTTCATCAGGTGCTACAGGAGCACAAGGAGCAACAGGTGCACAAGGTGCTCAAGGTGTTAATGGTTCAAGTGGTTCATCTGGTTCATCAGGTTCAAGCGGTATCTCTGGTATAAATGGAGCTCAAGGTGCAGATGGTTCATCTGGTTCAAGTGGTTCATCTGGTTCATCAGGTGCTACAGGAGCACAAGGAGCAGCAGGAGCCCAAGGTGCTCAAGGTACAGATGGTTCATCTGGCTCAAGTGGTATTTCAGGTATAAATGGAGCTCAAGGAGCTGCAGGTTCATCAGGTTCAAGCGGTTCATCTGGCTCATCAGGTGCTACAGGAGCACAAGGTGCTAATGGTGCTCAAGGAGCTGAAGGTGCTCAAGGTAACGCTGGTTCATCAGGTTCATCAGGCTCATCAGGCTCATCAGGTATTTCAGGTATAAACGGAGCACAAGGTGCTGATGGTTCAAGCGGTTCATCTGGTAGCTCAGGTTCATCAGGTGCTACAGGTGCTCAAGGAGCAGCAGGTGCACAAGGTGCAGAAGGTGCTCAAGGTAATAATGGTTCATCAGGTTCATCAGGTTCTTCGGGTTCATCAGGTATATCTGGTATAAACGGAGCACAAGGTGCAGCGGGTTCAAGTGGTAGTTCAGGTTCATCTGGCTCAAGTGGTTCATCTGGTTCTTCAGGTGCTACAGGTGCTCAAGGTGCTGCTGGTGCTCAAGGAGCAGCAGGTGCACAAGGTGCAGAAGGTGCTCAAGGTAATAATGGTTCCAGTGGCTCATCTGGTAGTTCAGGTTCAAGCGGTATTTCAGGTATAAATGGAGCCCAAGGAGCTGCAGGTTCATCAGGTTCAAGTGGATCTTCAGGTTCAAGTGGTTCATCTGGTTCTTCTGGTGCTACAGGTGCTCAAGGTGCTTCTGGTGGTGGAGGTTCATCTGGCTCTTCAGGTTCATCAGGTTCATCAGGTGCTACAGGTGCTCAAGGAGCAGCAGGTGCACAAGGAGCAGCAGGTGCTCAAGGTAATGCTGGAGCCCAAGGTGATGCTGGTTCTAGTGGTTCATCTGGTAGCTCAGGTTCAAGCGGTATTTCAGGTATAAACGGAGCACAAGGTGCATCCGGTTCATCAGGTTCAAGTGGAACTTCAGGTTCTTCAGGTTCAAGCGGAACTTCAGGTTCATCTGGTTCTTCAGGTGCTACAGGTGCTCAAGGTGCTGCTGGTGCTCAAGGAGCAGCAGGTGCACAAGGTGCTGCGGGAGCACAAGGTGCTCAAGGTGCAGATGGTTCTAGTGGCTCATCTGGTAGTTCAGGTTCTTCAGGTATTTCAGGTATAAACGGAGCTCAAGGTGCAGCAGGTTCATCAGGTTCAAGTGGAACTTCAGGTTCTTCAGGTTCAAGCGGAACTTCAGGTGAAACAGGTGCTCAAGGTGCTTCTGGTGGTGGAGGTTCATCTGGTTCAAGTGGTACTTCAGGTTCATCAGGTTCAAGCGGAACTTCAGGTTCATCAGGCTCAAGCGGAACTTCAGGTGCTACAGGTGCACAAGGAGCAGCAGGTGCTCAAGGTGCAGCAGGAGCACAAGGTGCTGCTGGAGCTCAAGGTGCTACAGGTGCTCAAGGAGCCGCTGGTTCAAGTGGTTCATCTGGTTCATCAGGTTCAAGTGGTATCTCTGGTATAAATGGAGCTCAAGGAGCTGCTGGGGCTCAAGGAGCACAAGGTGCTTCAGGTGCATCAATAACAGGTCCTCAAGGTGCTCAAGGTGCTCAAGGAGCAGCTGGTGCACAAGGTGCTGCTGGAGCTCAAGGTGCTGCTGGTGCACAAGGTGCTGCAGGTGCTCAAGGAGCAGCCGGTTCAAGTGGTTCATCTGGTTCATCAGGTTCATCAGGAATTTCAGGTATAAATGGAGCTCAAGGAGCTACTGGAGCACAAGGTGCCTCAGGTGCTTCAATAACAGGTCCTCAAGGTGCTCAAGGTGCAGCAGGAGCACAAGGTGCTAGTGGTGCATCAATAACAGGACCACAAGGAGCTCAAGGAGCAGCAGGTGCTCAAGGTGCTAGTGGTGCTTCAGTACAAGGTGCACAAGGAGCTCAAGGAGCAGCAGGTGCTCAAGGTGCAAGTGGTGCTTTAGTACAAGGTGCACAAGGTGCTACAGGACCACAAGGTGCACAAGGTGCAGCAGGTGCTCAAGGAGCAGCAGGTGCTCAAGGTGCTAGTGGTGCTTCAGTACAAGGTGCTCAAGGTGCTACAGGACCACAAGGTGCACAAGGTGCAGCTGGTTCTTCAGGTTCATCAGGTATTTCGGGTATAAACGGAGCTCAAGGAGCAGCAGGTGCTCAAGGTGCTAGTGGAGCTTCAATACAAGGTCCTCAAGGTGCTCAAGGTGCAGCAGGAGCACAAGGTGCTAGTGGTGCATCAATAACAGGACCACAAGGAGCTCAAGGAGCAGCAGGAGCACAAGGTGCCTCAGGTGCTTCAATAACAGGTCCTCAGGGTGCACAAGGTGCTAGTGGTGCCTCAATAACAGGACCACAAGGTTCTCAAGGTGCTAGTGGTGCATCAATAACTGGTCCTCAAGGTTCTCAAGGTGCAGCAGGAGCACAAGGTGCTAGTGGAGCTTCAGTAACAGGACCACAAGGTGCTCAAGGTGCTTCAGGTGCAGGTGGTGGTACTGGTCCTACGGGTCCTTCTGGTTCTTCAGGTTCATCAGGTATTTCAGGTATAAATGGAGCTCAAGGAGCACAAGGTGCTAGTGGTGCTTCAATACAAGGTCCTCAAGGTGCTCAAGGTGCTAGTGGAGCTTCAATAACAGGTCCTCAAGGAGCACAAGGTGCAACAGGACCACAAGGTGGTGGTGGACCACAAGGTGCTCAAGGAGCAACAGGACCACAAGGTGGTGGTGGACCACAAGGTGCTCAAGGTGCTAGTGGTGCTTCAATAACCGGACCACAAGGTTCTCAAGGTGCTTCAGGTGCATCAATAACAGGACCACAGGGTGCCCAAGGTGCTAGTGGTGCTTCAGTAACAGGTCCAACTGGACCAAATGGTGGTCCAGGTCCTCAAGGAGCACAAGGTGCTAGTGGAGCTTCAATAACAGGTCCACAAGGTTCTCAAGGTGCCAGTGGTGCTTCAATAACAGGTCCTCAAGGTGCTCAAGGTGCTTCAGGTGCTTCAGTAACAGGTCCAACCGGACCAACAGGTGGTAATGGTCCTCAAGGTGCTCAAGGTGCTTCAGGTTCTTCAATACAAGGCCCTCCAGGCCCTCCAGGTAATTCAGGACCACAAGGTGGTCCAGGTCCTCAAGGTGCTCAAGGTGCTTCAGGTTCTTCAGTACAAGGTCCT
>Ga0181402_1000370_pt1 | contig 16636 bp, 26 predicted proteins | sample 25SPOviralmetaG_FD_130131 | JGI IMG/M metagenome (GOLD analysis project Ga0181402, IMG submission 130131) | Marine viral communities from the oligotrophic San Pedro Time Series (SPOT) site, San Pedro Channel, CA, USA - 25 SPOT_SRF_2011-08-17 | ecosystem: Environmental > Aquatic > Marine > Strait...
CAGTGCTTCGCACGTTCTAAAAAACCGCGTACCGCTGTGCGGCTATAATCTGGCGCTTTACCGCTTCGCGGGATAACTACAGTACATGAACCCCAACTACACAAAGATATGGCTACTACTTGCTGTCACGCTCGTGATGCTGAGCTTCTATGGTTGTGTGAGTCCCACAAAGGTTGCTGAAAACGATCAGCACGTTATAGAAAAGGAATGGAACGATCTTGACAAGGAACAAGCAGACAAGCCTAAGGATCAGGATAACACGGGTCCTACCAACTTCCAGGGCATAGCGGACATACTTGGTTGCATGTTTGCACCGCATACGTGTAACAAATAGTTTACTACAAATCACCTATAAACACACCATTATACACGATCTACACCGTTGACCATTTAAATACAACTGTAAACAGTGTTCGAGAGCACGTCTTAATGAAGTAACAAAGACCCTTTTAAAACAGTGAGGTCATATGTAAGAAGCTCAACTGCATACAACATATCATAAATACTTCTTAAAAAAGGAAGTATTATGGCAGGAATAAAACAACGTGGTGTCCAGAGTATACACATACAAAAGACCTACAAGGGCGAGCCAGTTAAGCCTTGTCGTTACATAGGTAGTAACGGAGGTAAAGGATTCATGACTGGTACTGTTATCTCAACAGGAGAACTTGTGTGGGAAACTGGAGCCAGCAGACCAACGCCTTGGCGCACTATCAGTTAGTGTTTATTAAGGACCAGCAAAAACATTTGGACTACCCGCGGCTACACTCGTACAGCCTGCGATAGCATCTCCTACTCTTCCCGTTCCTACATTGTTGGTGATAACTGTGGGACTGCCCACTTCAATTGGTGCTGAGTGACTTGGACATGGCACACCCGGTAACAGATGACCAGTGTTGTCATCGCCCTGTCTTGACACAGGTATGTTGTTGGCAAATACATTCGGAGAGCCTACTGCTCTTGTCATTCCACTACAGTGATCGACGTCGGCATCACCTATTCTTGTTACTGCTGGCATAATCTCTCTCCCTCTTTACAAGTTCTTGTAATCTTGTGTTCCACTGACCCATCTCTTGATGTTGTTGTTCAGTGTGCGGTGGTTCTGGCATAGTGGGTGCAAATTCGATCACGTGTTCAAACACTTGTGGGATATCTTCCCATTGTGTGTATGTCTCGAGTTCGCCATTCCTCATTATAACAAAACGGTGCATACTGTATTTAGTGAGTAAATTCGAGCCAAGTAGTGATACAATACTTGTCGCCGGTCAATGGTGGGTTACCTCTGTGGGTATGTGTATATCCTGCGGGACAAAACATGACTCGCCCAGCTCGGGCATCAATCCTACGGCTCTGATATAAAAATTCAGTTTCACCTCCTTGTTCAACGGTGTTTAAGTAAACCATTGCAAGTATGGCACGCTGTCCTGTGTCCCTACTCGCATGTTCACAGTGCCATATGTGATAACCTTCACTGGGACGAGTATGCTGTATTTTAATGCTGTGACTCAACTGTATGGGATTGACATTTTCAAATATACCAAACTCGCTGACATAATCATCTACACATCTGTGTATGCAATCATAATAAGGTTTGAGTAGTTTATTCATGCTGAGGGCAAAAGTACCAGTCTCCCCTTCGTCATAGAGCATAGCACCGTCCTTGTTTAATTTTGGTGCTTGTTCATTTGCAGTTTGGCGATTCAGTATACGTGTACCCTGTTGTTGATTGTAATAATCAATCACAGATTGACAGTATTCCGTATCCAATTCGTTGTCCCATGTTTTAATAAAGTCTTGCATAAACATATTTATATGCGTACTTAATAGGGGTGTTAAAAGCGGTTAAAACACCGTTGCTCGTGTAAAAACACTAAAAGAGTACAAATGTATGCGAAACCTGTTAAGTCGACAAATAAGAGCCATTTAGGGGTGATTTTCGTGCATTTAAGACGTCTGTCGCAGGGTGGCATTTTTACCCACGATGTTTAATATTTTTGTTTTTAGGTTAATTTCCAAACACTGTTGATGCTAACACGCATGGGCCAATCAGAGGGTGGATTGCCGGCATGCGGAATGCTTGAATCAAATATCACAGCACGATTGGGTTTGTACTCCACGACCTGTGAAGGATTGACTATGTCAACTTGCTGTTCCCAGAAACGGAGGTCTCCGTCACTGCCAAAGGGCCACCATACAATACTCTTCAATCGTTCTGTGTCATCTGCGATCATATCGCAATCTCGATGTGGGTATTGTTTACTTGATGGTGTCGTACCATTTAGTCTTAGTACCTCAAGTTGTTTTGGTCCGTTGGGTAATAGTTCAAGTGCAAAACAACTTGCCATTACGTTTGATAAACCTTTTAGTGGATCTTCCATTTCAGGATAGTTCTTGTGCCAAAGCACACAGTTGTAATAGTTTTCATACTCATCTTCGTATGCACTCTTTACCCTGCCATACTCCCACTGCTTACAATTTGATATGCTCTGTTGGATTGTGGTTAGTAGCCATTCGGGAAATACATCGTCTACTATCTTAATCATTGCCAAGGTTTCCAATGAACTGTCTTAGTTTGGTACTGTCAGTATCTGCTCTTATCTTTTTGACAGGATCACCTGCATCAGGCTCTGGTGGTTCTGATGTATCAGTTGTTCTTTGTAAACCTTTTAGTACCGAACTACCTGTACTGCTTGAATAGTTTGATGTGTCATCATCTTCTTCAAGATCTCTAATACGCAAACTATCAATGTCAAATTCTAAATCTATCTTTGCACCAACACCACTACTGCTTCTTGTTTTCATAAGTTGTATCTGATATCTACCACGTTCACGCATTGCTCTACTTGTAAAGATACCAATCACGTTATCTGCTGTTTGTATCTTAGATAGTCCACCACTGATGTGCGAATGATCAAATTCTATTTCTTCTACCGCACCCCTATTCAACTGTGCCGCAGTTACAAACACACAACCTAATTCCATTGCAAGGTTACGTAGTTCTTCAGATACAAATTTATCTTTAATAAACAAATCACTTGGCGATACCTTTCTACTCATAGGCATCATCAAGTCTAAGTAGTCAACCAACAGTACATCAATCTTACGTCCTGTTTTAATCTCATACTCTTTCAAATAACTTCTAATGTCGTTTGCGTTCTTACCACTTGGCATATACTTGACTTGGAATGCTCCAGCCTTCTTACCAATTAGTTTAACCTTCATCTCAACGCCATCAAGATCCTTAAATATTTCTTTAGTTGGAATGTCTGTGAACATACTATCAACACGCATTGCTACCAATGCCTCACTCAATTCAAAAGTTAGATAACAAACATTCATTCCATTCAATGCCCAGTTCACACCCAAGTTTGCCAAGAACAAACTCTTACCTGCTCCTGATCCACCTGCAAAGATGTTTAGTTCTCCTCTATTGAATCCGCCAAACAGTTTTCTATCAAGTGTGTTCCAACCTGTGCTTACTTGTCCATTGTTATCTTTTAGTCCAAGCAGTCTTGCTTTAGGATTATCAAAGTAATCAATACCTAAGTCCTTTTGTAGTCCTACCTGGATTGCGTTCTTGACCTTGTCTTCTACAGGACCATACTCACCTTTTTCAAGTAGTTCTGCACTTTCAAGTATTGCACGTTCAAGTCCTTTGTGTCTTGTAAACGTTTCAAACTCTTGCAATAACCAATCATAGTGTTCTTCACGTAGTCCTTCTGGAATCTTAAGATCAGTTTGACAACTTGCATTAACCATTTCTTCTGTAGGCAATGCATTGTGTTCTGCAACATAGTTGTTCATAAACTCTGCCGCTGGTTGTAATTTGCGATCGAATAAAGTATGATCAAAGATAGTTTGACAACGCACAAAAGATTGTGCATCGCTCAACATCATTTGCAGATATACTTTCTGCACATCATAACCATACTCTTTATTCATCAAGATAATCCTTTTTTAGTTCTATTATTATACCATACTTCTTCATTAAAGTCAATATGTTTTTTCTCCAAAGCCAATACAGCACCAATACATGATCCTGGATCACCTGGATTGGGTGGAATCCAAAAACCTTTCCAGTTCTTTCTAACCTTGTTCATTGCGTCTCGATTCAAAGCACAACCTCCTGTTACAGCAAGATTGAAACTTGGATTATTAAACTGTATGCTCGATGTAAGGTTAAGACATAGTTCTTCAAATACATGTTGTACAGCCGCCGCAAGGTTATCAATATCCTTAATCTCTGGTGCCCACCATTTTAATCCTCTATGGCAGTTCTCCTTGAACTTGATATTACATAATGGATCAAACGATACATCAAAGAAGTCATCGTATAAACGTTGTTTATACTTGTATGGACTACCTGACTTTGCAAGTGTACAAACTACTGCTTCTTGTTTGTTAGGTTCATAACCTAAACGTTGTGTCATTGCACTGTACCAAAGTCCTAAACTGTTAGGATAACTTTGACTGTTAATCTTTGTTAGTGAATCTGACTCACCTTTCCACATTGTTAGTGTTTCAAACTCTCCAATGCTGTCTATACAAATTATGTTACCGTGATTCCAACCACTGGTGTAATAACCATATGCCGCATGTGATTCGTGATGTGATACAGTGTATATAGGAACATTAACGTTCCACTGCTTTAAATATTTTTTAATATTGTTTTCGTCAAACAACCAACCTTGACCTGCCCACAACTGTCTAATGCTTTTTAACATAGGACGTTCATACCAAACAACGTGATGTGGTTCACCGAAGTTCTTTCTTGCAACTTCAATAATAGTATGATTGAAGTGCGGATCGTTATCAACGTTACTGAAGTCCTTACTCAGTGCCGCCCACAACAATTCTAACTTGTCATCTTCCTTTTTGAACACAGCCAATGATGCATCATGACTGTTACCTACCATTCCCCAAATTATCATTTTTTACCTCCGCGGTAACGTTTCCAAATCTTGTGTAGTATGTAAAACCATACAGAATTAATTGCTGGTTCTATTATTGCAACTGCTCCTGCTTCCCAGATACTTGCACCTGTGATAGCACTTACAACAATCATTGCTATTATAATATGTCCAATAAAAAATATAATGGCGAGTAATAAACTTTCGTCCAAGGTATCTTTTACAACATTCACAATGCCTTTAGTTAACTCTGTCATAATCATTTTACTTGTAGATAAACGGATCCCTTTTTTTAAGTTCTTCGATACGCTTCTTCATTCTGCGTTTCTCTTTCCAATCACAATAAGGCTTTGTGATCTTACCCCATACCTTTTTTAACCAAACCATTTTTTACTCCGTAGTTTAATTTTTAATTCATTCTTTTCACTTGATGATACAATTGAATACAGTGTATAAATTTTACCATATGCTTTTATAGCGTCATTGACGTCATTGATGTTGTCGCCCCATTCCGGCATACTAATACTCCAACCAAGTTCGATTGCTTGTTCTACAAGTTTAGCACCTGCCTCATCTCTGTCTGGCACAACTATCTTATTTGTATTTAAACTATTAAGGAGCATGGCCTGTTGATCTTTGACTTCGCTACCAAGCAATGCACAGCCTTCTACTGCAATAGCATCAAAAGGACCTTCTACAATTATAGTATGTACACGATTATAATCTTGTGCATCAAGATTGAATACATATCCAGGTTGTTGATCACTTAGATATTTTGGATTACCATCTTTGATCTTACGTGCAGTGTATCCTACTATTTCTTTTTTGTGATAGAACGGAACAATGATTCTGTCTTTTAATTCTGGTGACCAATGAAAGTTATAATCTTCCAAGTATAAGTTTCTTGATTGTAGATACTGTATAACTTCTATGGGTGTGTCTTTGCCGATAGGCTTACTGTCTTTGGGTAATTCTTTCTTATCAAACTTAGGCAGTTTTACTTCTATGTCACTCATGCCTACTTCTGCAATTTGTAAACACTGTAGAGCAAGTTTAGTAATTACGTCATCGGGTGTGTTCAACCATTGAAACAGTTTACGCATTTTATAACTTAACTGTCTGCCTGGAACCCAACTTGCTTTGAAGCCACAGTTGAAACAATGATAACTTATACCACCTTCACCGTTATTGATTAGTCCGCCACGTTGTCTTTTGTCAGCATTGGTTCCATTGTGTACACAACAGGGTGCATTGAAAGAAGTCCAACCACTTGGAGTAGTTTTCTTCTTAGACGGTAGATGTAACTGTAGTGTTTCGAATACAATGCTCATAATACTATTATAGTATATTATGAGCGAAAAGTCAACTAATTTCGGACTAATACTTTATCAATTGTTCCAGAATTTGTTGTTGTATATTTGGTTCTCAAATATGAAAACACACCATTAAAATTAACTGGAGTAGGTTCAGTTGGATTAGTTAAACTTACAGATGTAATGTCTACCCAATTACTTGGATTTTGATTTTCCAAACTACCTTGGATAGTTACTGTACCTGTAAAGTCAGTTGAGTATATCGCCGCAGTGTGCAAAGCATCATTGCCGTTCAGTGCCGCTTCACCAGGTACTGATTCACTGTTGTATTCAACTGGGTCAGAGTTTTGAACTTCTGTGAAAGACGTAACGGAGTATGCTTCTTTCGGACCAGGGAATGCTTCGCCGTGCAACTCGATGGTACCAATCATCTCAAAGTGGCTGTTAGCATAAGTGATTACTTCACTGTTGTCACTATCCTTAGTCAAGTAAATTGTATAAGTTAGTAACTGATCGTCTAAGTTTAGTAAGTCGTTTGCAGTAATATTAACTTCAAACTGACCTTTATAGTTAGGCGTTGATGTTTCTTTTATTGTTCCTGTTTTAGTAAGCACTTGTGTTTTAGCATGATCGAACGCTGTAAAGTGTGGCGTATAAGTATTAAGTATGCTTATAGGCTTACTGTCATTATTTTTTATTTCAAAGGTCAACTTGTTGTCGATACCTTTAAAAATTTTTAAGTTTTTCTGGTACACTTGTCTTAACTCCGTTGTTGTGCCCGTAGTCACATTTGCTACGAGATTGGTTTTGGCATTGACTAAATATCTGGGTATAAGTTGCATAATACTATTTATTAGAGAATGATGTTAAGAAAAGATATAGAAGATAAATTTCCGTTTTTAAGTGTTGTTACCTATGGTGGCAATGAGTATGTTGGTATAGTCTGTAATCAGGATAATTTTATTACAAGCATGTACGTTTACTCAGAGTTACAAACAGATAGGCACAGAGACTTGTTCTTAGAGATGGGTGAAACATGGTGGTGGGAAAGCAACCGCATGATACCTATCAACATCTTTTTACGCAAAGAGATGGACAAGTTTAGATACTGTTTAGTTAACATGAACAGCAAAGACGTAAAAATTGTTCACGGACCTACAGTGAACTTAAAGAACCTTACACTCAAAAGAGTGAAAAGACGTTCAGTACAATTAGTAAAAAAGCCTAAATAATTATTGTTGGATCTGTTCGCAGAGCAGATTCATGTGGACTACGATTGCTTGTGCATAAGCCATCGCATGTGCCTTCTTAAAGTAATAGGAACCGTCTTCAGGTTTTACCCATACTTCTTGTAGTATCTCTTTCCAAGGCTTGTCCTGTAGATGTCGCTTGGCTGGTCTTATTATTGCTAACGTTGCCGCCAACTGTTGTATGCTTGTTGGCTTCAACTTCTTTAGAAGAGAACTGTGTTCTCCTACGTGAAACAATTTGTTGCTGAATTCTGGAGCGGTGAGTAAATCCCATAATGGTTCCTTTTTCATGAGTTCTAAAAGATGCTGTTCATCTTTTACATCTTTATATATCGAAACATTTAGAAAGTCTAATTTAAAGTAACCTCTATCTTCTGCTGTCTTATGTTCGATCGTAGATAAGTTGTCCACAGGATTGTGTGGAATCTCAGTTGTGTATACACCAGTGTTGTGTTTCTTGCCTGTGTTAAGTTTAGCGACACGATGCTTGATCTTACCAAGCACTACATCTCTATCAGCAAAGTCTATATCTATATCAGGCATTTTATTTTGGCTCTTCTTTGTCCATGCACCATAGCATGAATACGGGTATTACGTAACACGCACATAGAAATAATATTCCGTACAGTATTACCATTTTGGTTTGTACAATGTTTGTATTGTACCATCTCCGGGTATGTAGTATCCTTCTATTTCTCTTTTATTCACCCGCTTCGACAATACTACGGTCGATTTCTTTTTCGACTTCTTTTTCTTTTTTGTCTTCATTTTGTCCCACCAAGTTAGTTGGTTTGTTTATCGGCATACCACTTCTATTGAACCATCTATCATCATCTGTAACATACACATGACTTCTAAACTTTGTCTTGTCAATGTCTTTTAAAGTGATTGCACGTTTATGAATACCACCTTTATACTGTGTGTAATCTCTGTTGATCAATCTCATTGATCCTCCACTTGCAGGACTGCCGTAAAGTCTATCTATACTTTCTCCATCAGGTCCCATATGGTTACTGATTACTTGATAATTGTTGTTATTCATAGTTAATATTATACACGTTTAATTGGTTAAAGTCAATCACAAGTTAGCCTTTTGGGCAATCTCTTTTACCAATTCTACATCAACAGGACTGCGTTTGAATCGTATTGCCCAATGTTGTGGATCCATTACTGCATATACAATCCCAAGTTGTTCATCGTTGAATTTGGATAGCATCTCTTTGCCACTTGCACAATTTAATACAAGCCATGCACTAATCTTACCATCACGTAAATGTTGTGTTACTCTGTTAAGACTTGCGTATCTAAAATAATCATTCCATGGTGCTTCTTGTTCATCTGCCCATTCCATCATAGTTTTGATTGAACGTTCTACTGCTGTTTCAACCCCTTCCTTCTTTAGGATATCAATTGCATACTTTTCATACAGTTCATCTCTACACCAGTGATCAAGTTTAACTCCACTTGTTACTACATAGTCAATATACTTTTCTGGATACAGTGGTCGGACGTTGTTTACAAAAGATCCAAACTTTACAAATGCATTATAGTATTGACTGTCACAGAAGTCTTGATATGTCTTTTCTTTCTTAATGTTTTGACACAGTACATAGAATCTTGTAAAAGCATAATAACCTAACTGTACATGCTTTTCATTCTTTTGCAATGCACGTCTTTTCTTTTCGCACATATGAACTGCAAGAGTCTTTTCTCTTGAGTATGATGTACCGCAGTATGGACATACAAATTTTTTGTCAGACACGTTAGTAACCCCTTGCGTATCTTTTATTTGTATCGTAACCTGCTTCAAGAATTGCTTTTCCGATATCTTTGTAGTCATTTACTTCCTCTAATACTTTTTGATATTTTTGTGCAAACGCTTTATCAATACCTACACCTAACATTGGTGATATACGTTTTTGCAAATATTCATAATACATCATAGGCGTTGGGTGATAATCTAATGTAGGTTCTTCATCTAAGTTACCTAACTTTGCACCTTTGAACGATAAACGGTTATCATGCATCTGCACCATCCAGTTGTACATATCCTTTTCAATCCAGTAATTGTTTTGTAAGATCTTTTTGTACGGTGCCCATTGCGGATCTTGTACTATTTCTTCTCTCATGTCTGTACCAAAGATCATTATGATTCTTGCCTTACAACTTGTTCTTGCAATACCTATTGCGGCGTGTATAGAGTTAAATGTATGCATCATATACGAACGTTCACTCCATAACTTATTCATTACAAAGCCTTTAACAGAATCAGCGGCATTGTCTACAAATATGTTGCCACCTGGATACCAACTCTCTGGCAAGTCTGGATCCCACTTGTGATGATCAAACCTATGATAGTCAGTCCATTGTATAATAACTGTGTCCTCAGTAGTAAAGTCATGACGTAAACATGCTTCACTGAAGCGTTCCATAATCTGTCTATTACCAGCGCCTCTGTTACCCCAGTTGTAAAATTCTTGATAACTTTGTCCTAAGATGTCTGCCCATGTTGGCCAATGATATCTTGTTAGGCTACAACCAAATGTAAACAGTCTTCCGTTCTTTTTAATTATGGCCATTGAATTCCTCTATAAATTTTTCTATATCTTTTTTCTTATTCATATTAACTAACATCTGTATTTCATCTGCTTTCATGTTAGGAAATATCTTTTCAAGTTCTTTGCCTGTTTTGTTTGTTGCACCTTTTTTCTTTTTGTAACCAATCCATTCATGATATTGAATAGACTTGTTTTCATTAGATGTCATGCATAGCAGTTGCCATAATAGTTTTTGATGTTTAGCAACTGTAAAATAATTCTTGTTGTAATATTCATTAGTCTTAAACACTGCAAGTTCTTGTGCTTCACGTTTACCTTTGACTACACTGCAATATCTATTAAGCAAAAAGAAACTAACGGCCTTACGTTGTTCATCAGTAAGTTCGTCCCATACTTCCTTTGCATTCATATCGATTGCACCAAGTATATCTTTTAAAGGTAATTTATCAGCCATTTAGTTTTGTCTCTATTGAATATGTCATACCTATTGTAACACGAAACGGAACAGTAGTCAAGTCCATCGTGTGCCAATAGTGTGCAGGAAACAGTACACCATTTCCTCTTTTATATTTTGTTCTTGTTAATTCGGTCTTACCATCTTCTTCAAAAAATATTGTATCACCGTCTGCATCATTAACATAGTAAACAAACGTCCATAGTCCAGGCTCGTTGTTGCTTACATCAGTGTGCGGACCATAGTAAACATTTTGTACAGTACCATTTAGTCTTGTACGTGTTACTGTATTGATCTGTGCATCTGGTATTGTGTTAGGAATAATATCACGTGTCAGTGCAGTGTGCAATAACTTTGTAAGTTCTTTGTGGTCATCAAGTATATTACTTTGTGTACAAAACATAACATCAGTGAATAGTGCAGGAGTCTTGTATTTGTCTCCTTCTTCGTGTTCTTCTGGTACACTTACAAACTGCCAATTAACATCTTTAGTTTGATCCTCGATGTATTGTACAAGCCAACTTGGAAACGGATTTTCAATATTAAAAATGTTATCTTTGCTTACTATCATCTTTTCAAAAACCTTTTCGCGGCATCAATTGGATTACGTAAACCTTCATACGTTTTATCAATGAAGCCTATATGTTTAGTTAGTTTGTTGTCTAATGCTTCAAGTGTTAATTGTAATTTGTCAACCTTTACATTTAACAATTCTATATCTCTCATTAGTTTTTCTTCGTTGCTTGGACTCACTTACCTAACTCCTCTATAGTTTTTGTATCCTCAAAGTCTACTCCTGTGTCTGTGTAAACTGCCACTGCCGCAAATAATACTAAAATAAAAATTAATAATCGCATTACTTTCCTTTCTTTTTCATTCGGTTTATAAAACGTGCATAACTTCCTACGCCCATCATAAGACTGTTCATCTTGTTTAGTTCCTCTGATGAAACCAAATGTGTTTTTAATTCGATCCGTTTTTCTGTTAGTGGTACCAAGTGTAGCCACGGATCACCCGGCTCAATAGTTAGTTCACTGTTGAATGGTACCATCAAGTTAACAATAGTTGCATGTTGATACTTGAACTCTGATATAGCAGGAACTGTCCAATACTCTATTGGATTAGTCATATGCCATTGCGGACTTGTCCATAACCATTTGGTTCCGCTTGTATCTCTTATCTGCCACGGACTCATTACCTTGCCATGAAACATATTTGGCTTGTGGTGTGCATAGTCTTGTGGGTCATGTGGTATAACAGGACTGCCTTCTGGATACGTTTGTATCATTGCTTGATCAGGTTGATCAAATGTTTTAATTTTTAATTGCATCCAGGCAGGAAACATAACGCCTGTTGTTAGTAATTCGTTTACGTGTGGACAACGTTTTAGTGTAGCATTGTCTAAGCCTTGATATGTCATGCTATCAAACTTACGTGTTGATGCCATCTTCTTCCACCATTCAGGCATTGTGTCCTTGGCAAGTTCAGGCTCATACGCATCATAGATAACACGCTGATCAGTAAAACAATCTAATGTTATCGTGCTTGGCTTATTAAAAATACTAAACATCTTGCCTCGTTATATGGTCGTTGTCTGTTTGGTGTGGGCGTTCTAACTCACAGTGCCAATTCATACCCATTACAATTCTACGTTGTGTAGATTTGTTAGGTTGACTCCTATGACTCAACCAACCAGGAAAGAACACTACATCGCCCTGTTCGACTTCAACCTCTGTAAAGTAGTTATGAAGTTTTGATTGATTTTGAGCGAAACGTGGATAGCCTGCAAACAACGTTCTTTCTTTATTTTCAAATTCTAAGTTGCCACCATTCTCTGGTTGCTGTATGTACACACTACACACAAGATGACTATTTCCGTGATCGTGTGTGTCAGTCCATGCACCTTCAAAGTGACTATTGACCCAACTCTTTGTTACACCAAATGTGTTGTAGTTCAAGTCCCATGCTTCTAAAACTTTGTTTGCTTGTCCTTTTAACCAACCGTTCAATAGTCTTGTTTCTTCCCATAAGTGTGGAGCATCAAGATGCCCTGTACTTGTAATACCACCATCTTGTTCTACTTCGCCTGGATCAATAATAGTGTCTAATAGTTTTGCACTACGTTCGGCAATAGCAGTTAAGTCAACAGGACAGTTAACCTTATAAACTAAATGAGGTGATATTAAAATAGGTTCCATTATATATCTTTCTTGAATAAAGGATCAGAATCTCTTTTCTTTCTACATTCCATACTTACACGTCTCTCTTTCCAAAACATGTTATTCATTATCCTAAAGTCAGTAACTGCTTCTACCTTGTTTGTCCACCATTCTTGACTTTCAACAATCAAGTGTGCGTTACGTCCATCAGGTAAATTCTTACCTGCAGGTTTTGTATCAATGATCAAGTATGCAGTATTCAATGTTAGACTTTCAATATCTTTCAACACATTGTCAATTAAGTCTGGTTCAATGTGTTCTAAAACATCTGCACATATAACTAACTCCGCAGGAGCATTTGGTCTTTTAGAAAACTTTGCATAACCTGGATCGTAATTAGTGCAACGTATGTGGGCATATCGTTTTGATATGTTTTCAAGCACATGACCTTTGCCACAACCGTAATCAATAATACTACTACATCGGTTGTTTGCTAACCATTGATCGATGTGTTTGTAACGTCCACTATCACCAAAAGAACTTTTCTGCTTGTGCAATAATTGTAATTGTCTTGCATAAGAGTCAGTAACTGTTTTAGTCATTTAAAATAATTCTCCGTAGTCAATAGTTTCAATTTGTCTTGAAACATCTTTAATAAAGAATGCACACATAGGATTCTTACCTTCCGATATTGGCACACTTAATAATTGACCATTCTTAGTTTTAGGTACATGCCATTTTACATCATTATAAAAGTTTGTAACTTTTAATTCTCCAAAGTCTGGTTTGTAACTCTTTAGGGGATTAAAAATAAATGCTTCGAAACCTCTGTCGTTAATACTTGTTAACGGAAGTATTTCTAAGTCATTACCTGTCTCTGAATCTCCTACTGCAATATGCCAATCAAGTGGCATACTAATCTCTTTGCCGTTAATCTCCATAACAATAGCCGGCGAACTAAAACTTTCTAAAAATATTAGAGGTATAAAAAAGAAATCAGGATTTTGAGGATCGCTGTTATCTAATACACTGAATCTAATATCTTCTTCAATCTGTTCTGGCAGGTTGTTAAGTGAAAAGGCTTTGTTATCTAACGTTAATATATTCATTTCTTTCCTTTATTTTTGCCAATCTATTTTTTCAATAGTGAATGGATATTCTGCTTCTTTGTAAAACTTTTTACGTGATGTTAAATGTCTCTTTGCATATTTGCATGTAGACGTAACGTCCCATATCTGTACAAAGTCCTTATCTTGTGCCTTTCTTATGCCTCTGCCAATTGATTGAATTACTCGGACAAAACTCTTGCCTGGCTCGAGTAAAATTAAATTAAAGATACGCGGTATGTTAATACCAACAGCCGCAACACCATACGTTGCAATAATAACTTTGTTTGTACCTTCTTTAATTTCATCATATGCATCTTTTCTATCTGCAAGTTTAACATCGCCTTTGACGAACACTGCATCTGGAACGAGATCCAATAGTTTTTCTCCTGCTGATATCCTATCAACAAGTATTAGTGTATTACCTGATTGTGAAACAGATTTTACTAACTTACCAATATATTCTAAACGACTTTCGTTTGTTGTTAGATACTTCAGTTCACTTTGATAATCTCTGTGTACTTGTGTGTCAATCATTTGTAATATGTTAACATGACACTTACTCAATACACCTTTGTCTTGTAATTCTTTTGCACTGATGTTTCCTATTACAGGACCTAAACTTGCAAGTATGCTTTGAAACTCAAATTGTTCCTTAGGTATAGTTCCTGTTAGTCCCCAACGTATAGGTGCATTCTTTAAATTTTGTGTTAGTAGTTTCTTAAGTACATCTGCTTTTGCTTGGTGTACTTCGTCAATGATAATAGTTTTTACGTCATCTAAAAACTCTGCAAGACTTAAAACACTTTGTCCGTCTTTGTTACGTTTGTCAAGTATGTTTAAACTTTGCCAAGTACAAATAGTATGTGTTCTACCTAATTCTTTTCTATCACCAAAGTATACACCTACATCAAGTCCACAGTTAACATAGTCTTCTTCTGTTTGTGTAACAAGTGATTTGTTAGGAACAATAACCAACGTCCGACCAAGTTTTTCTGTAATGTGTGATAGACATGCAGTAATGATTGTTTTACCTGCACCAGTTGCAACTTCTTGTAATGCTTGTGGATTCTCTAAGAAGTTATTAATTGTTTCTACCTGATAGTCACGTAATACAATAGGCTGTCCTTCAAGTTGATGTCCTTTAGGCCAACTACGTGCCGCGAAATAGTTTTCATCAATCTTACTAAATTTTAAATTGTGTGTTTCTCTGTTGTCTACAATCTCTGCAACTTCAACACCTTGCTCATTCAATACCTTTAACACAACATCAAGATGATTAATGTAACCACTACCACCTAAACCAAAGAAGCCTACAGTGCCGTCCCATCTACCAAGTTTGTACTGTGGCAAGTAACGTGCATACGGAACTTGAAACTTTAGTTTGTTTGCAATCTTTCTACGAACGTCAACAGATAAGTTTTCAACCTTAAAGTTTACTTCGTCATGTATTACTATTCTGCAACTGCTCATATGGCTTGTATTCCTGTCGTGTATGTGTTATCTTTGTGCCTTGTGTATCTTGAGATAATGCTATCTTCTGCTGTCCAAAATATTTTCAAATCAAATCTTTCTACGTATTCTCTTGCAACATTGTGAGATCCTCTTGAATTGCCAAGCACAAGTACACTTACTGGATCAAAGTCAGACTTTAAAATAGGTTTTGTTATTTTCTTTCGATTAGCAACAACAAGTCTTGTTGAATTGCTTATACTATTATTTAATGCCTTGTCCCTGACGAATTGGTTAAATTCACCATTGTTCTTATTGTCCAATCTAAACATAACGGATATATCTTGATTATGTAAGAAACCTTTAGTTGCATGATATAACATGCTTAATTGATCTGTTGCTGATTCAGGCTCCAACAATACAATACAAGGGAACCTGTTTAGTTCGTGTAGGCTTTCAAGCACATGATCCAATGACCATTCATTTGAATTAACAACAACTGAACTATTCTTTCTTTCTAAAATTTTGTGTGTAAGTGTTGAAACTTGTGGACACGAAAAGTCTGGAAAATGATGTAAGCCATACAAGTAACGCTTGTCCCAAAGTTCAAGCATATTCTCATCTGGATTAGGATATCTATCAGATAACTTTTGAATTAATATTTCATTCATGTTCTTAAATTGATTCTCATATATGCCTGGAACAATATTATCCTTGTTCATATCAAACTGTACAAGTTCGTCATAGTATTCTTGTACGTCCTTATCAATTTCAAAATCTTCTTTAAATTTATATGCAACAGTGCATACTTTGTAAATGTTTTGTTCGTTTGCTTCAAAGTGATGTGTATGCTTTTCGTAGTAGTACGTGTCGTCATTATCCTTTTTTAGATCTTGTACGTGTTCAATTACATCATTACTAAAAGGAAATCTTATGCTTACATAATCTAATTTATTCTTTTGTGTAAACTTAACCCAATGACTTTTGTCTACTTGTCTGTAAGGTTCTCTAATACTGTCTACGTGTTTGGTAACATCAATATTTTGATTAGCAAACTGCTCTGTGTAATATTCAAGAATTAACTTTTTAACAAGTTCGTGTTGCTTTTCGGTTAATGCAGATCCTTTGAATACCTGACGTGCAATGCTTGATAAGACTTTTGAGTTGTCAGGATGTAATTGAAAGCATTTATCTTTCCAATGCTTACCCGGCAAGACTGTTAATCCTGCAAGTGCTTCTAATAAATCTTCAACTTTGTATTCGTGGTTCATCTGTGATTCCTATACTATAAAACTTATTATACAGGATTATAGTAAAGAAGTCAAGTGTTTTATTGGGGTTCCTTGAGATATTTCCGGCACACTCCATTCCGTGTATGCCAAATTGTTAAGCCATTGTTCTCTATCAGGCATTAACGGATTGTTAATGTTGGTC
>Ga0181402_1000371_pt1 | contig 16610 bp, 28 predicted proteins | sample 25SPOviralmetaG_FD_130131 | JGI IMG/M metagenome (GOLD analysis project Ga0181402, IMG submission 130131) | Marine viral communities from the oligotrophic San Pedro Time Series (SPOT) site, San Pedro Channel, CA, USA - 25 SPOT_SRF_2011-08-17 | ecosystem: Environmental > Aquatic > Marine > Strait...
AAAGGGTGAATGGAAAGGCCAGCGATGGGAGGTAGATGTAAAAGAAGCTGGATATAAATTCCATATGAATAATATATCAGCAGCAATAGGATTATCACAAATACCACATGTTAATAATATTGTTGATACCCATACAAATAATGGATTACTTTATGAAAAACTATTTATTAATAATGAACACATAACACCTTTAATATATCCATCTGATTCTACTCCATCATTTTGGGTATATACTGCAATGTTAGCTGAACATCTAGATAGAGATAAAATAGTTGAAGAATTAAATGCAGAAGGAATTAATGCTGGATTAGTACATGTTCCTAATCATCCATATACATGTTTCAAAGAAAGTTTGACAGATTTACCAGCAACAGATTATTTTAGTAAACATCAAATATCATTGCCATGTGGATGGTGGTTATCAGATGATGATATTAATATAATAGCAAGAGCACTTATCAATAAGATATGAAACGAATTGGTATATTAGGTAGTAGAAATTTATCTTGCAAGATACTCGAATGGATGGTCAATCAAAATAATGCTAATATTGTTGGTGTTGTAGTTCCTCCATTTAATGGGTGGTGGAATGATAGACTTAAGCAAGTTGCAAAAGATAATAAGTTACAGATATTTGATTCTATAGAAGAATTATTAAAACAGTCTCCTGATATATTATTTTCTATCAATTATTGGAAGACTATAAGTAAAGAACATATTAATTTGGTAAAGGGGGGTATAGTTAATATTCATCATTCATATCTACTTAAATATAGAGGTCGATACTCAACTAGTTGGGCAATTGCAAATGCTAGAAAATTATCGAATTGGCAACATGGAACGACGATACATTACATATCTCCAAAATTAGATGCCGGTCCTATAATTGATAGCTACAAATGTGATATTACAGAATCAGATACCGCAAAAACATTGTTTTCAAAAGTAGAATCATTAGCATTTGATATATTCATAAATAATTTCCAAAAAATTATTAACAATGCTGTTACAACATTTCTAGATCCAGATCCAGAGTTTATTTATTATGATAAAGATTCTAATAAGAATTTAGAAATTGAGTATGGTACGCCTATAGAAGAAATATATGATTTTATACGAGCATGGACTTTCGATGATCGGCCATTGCCATATTTCAACTTTAAGGGTAAAAAAATATTAGTAAGTTTAGAAACAAATAATATAAATTAATTTGTTTTTTTGAAAAAAAATTATTATATTAAAGTATAAAATATAAGTACGTTATGAAAGATAAGAAAATATTAATAATAGGAGGTACGGGAGCCTTAGGAAAAACCTTAACAAAAAGATATTATACTGATAATCAAATAGTAATATTTTCGCGTGACGAACATAAACATGTTAACATGCAAAGAAACTTTCCAGATGCTATATATCAGATAGGCGATATAAAGGATAAAGAATCAATAATATATACACTAAATGAATATAAGCCAGATGTAGTTATAAATACTGCAGCTCTAAAACATGTTCCAATATGTGAATCAAATCCTTACGAAAGTGTTAAGACTAATATAATAGGACATAAAAATCTTATTGATGCTATTATAACATGCAACCATCAAATAGAGACATTAATGTTTATATCAACAGATAAGGCATGTGCTCCTATCAATGTGTATGGCCAATGTAAAGCTATATCAGAAAGATTATATATTGACTTTGCTAATAAACAAACTGATGTAAAAGTATGTTTATGTAGGTATGGTAATGTTTTAGAATCAACTGGTTCTGTAATACCTTACTTTAAAAAGTTATTGAACGATGGAGCTAAGACATTGCCTATTACTCATAAAGATATGACCAGATTTCTTTTGACATTAGAAGATGCTGTAGATTTAATCGATTGGAGTTATAATTATAAAGATTCTCATGGTAAAATTATAGTTCCTAGAATTAAAGCTTTAAAGATAGTCGATATAGCTAAATCATTGGGACGTGCATATGGTAATGACAACATTAAATTAAGTTATATAGGAATAAGACCAGGAGAGAAACTTCATGAAGCTATGATAAGTGAAGTAGAATCATTTAGGACCGAAAACCATGATTTATATTTTATGATTACAGATTCTGTAATAAATGATAAGCCATGGCAATTTAGTTCAGATTGGAGTTTAATGAAGTCTTCAGAGACTGATAATTTTCTTAAGGAATGTAATGTAATATGATGACAATACGTGAAAATACAGAATTTGGTTTAGATATGATTAGAGGATTGCCCCATGTATATTGGTGTGTAAAAAATGATCATCCTCATACAGTTAGGATTAAACCTAAATTGAAAAGTCTTTATGAATTAATTACAACATCAGATCATATAATACCTAACCGGGAAGGGGACTTTATAATAAACAATCCCCCAGACATCTATGTTCATGATGGCCCAAGGTGGGCACAGGATAATGAAAGATATAAATGGTGTCCACCACCCTTAAAGGAAATGTTTAAGGATAAACTTAAATATGATAAGCCAACTATAGTTATCAATAATAAATTTTCATATGATTGGGAACAACCATACTGTAAAGAAGCAATTGAAAAATATAATTTATCTACAGATATGGAACCTGTATTAGTACATCCGACATTATGTAGGAATAATGATGTAAGGCATCGCTTAGCTTCTGTATTTCATTATAGTTTACCTTTTCTAGAAAAAGTTATAGAGATGTTATCAGACAAATATCAGATATTGTATATACGACCAATTCCTAATTCTAAAAATTTCTTCGAAGATCATAATCCATTGCATGATCCAGGAGATTATGAATTAATTCATAACAAATATCCCAATGTTATTACTATACAACATGTATTAGATTCCAACCCGGAATTAGATTTTACAACAGCTCAGTTCATGATGGAAGCTACAAGTGAGAAACACTTAACTACTTCTGGAGGCAATTGTAAAGTTTCTGCTTATTTCGGTGGCGATGTATTAATATATCAATGGGAAGGGTGGAAGAAACATCATCGAAAAGGAGGTAGGGCAATGTTCAATACAGATTCTTGGTTAAAAAAATTATCAGGAGCTAATATCATCGGTCTAGGTAATTATAATGAAATTCTAAAATATATAAAAAATAATTGGTATGAAAACTAAAATTGCAATAGGATGTCTAGTACAATGGTATGAATGTGATATCATAGAAGAATATGTAGAATCTTTAAAAGATGCTATAAAAAATTATGATGGCGAAGTTACAATTGATTTTACTATTATTACTAATGAAGACCTTGAAAAATGTATTAGTGGCAAGAAAAAAAATGAATGTATAGAAAAGATAGGCAGCATTCTATTAGATTTTGATAATGTAAGATTTGATAATAATCTACATACAATAGCAGATTACAGAAGAGAATTTAATGAAATGTATTGTGATCAAGTAGATGTTTTAATGTGGGGAGAGAGTGATTCTTTAATACCAAAACAAACATTTGTGATATTAGATAACTTACACCAAACATCATTACAAAATAATAATCCAAAGTATTTAGCATTCTTTGGTACATGTAAGATGTGGGACGATAGTTGGAAGATAATAGAACATACAGATTTTACAGATAAACCATTTATTGATGGCGATACTAAAAACTGGTGGAGTTTAAGATATTCTATGAAACAATCTGAGATGAATTCTATAAATGAAAGAGTAGAGGATTTGGATGTTAGAATAGCTCCTCAACATAAATTTAACGGATGTGGATTAGTCATATCATCAGAAGTCATAAAAGCAGGAGTTAACATTCCTAGATCAGTTTTCTTTATTCATGAAGATTCTGCCTTTATGTGGATGACAAATAAAGTGTTAGGAAATATACCTCAATACATAATCAAAAACATATTATTAGTACATAATAGAAAACATCCTAATAAAAGAATGTATATCAAAGGTGAAGAAGGTATTGAAAAGACAGACCCTGGCGCACAAAGAAAAGTTCATGATTGGTACACAAAAGCAAATAAAATGTGTGAACAGAATTATTTAAACTTATTCAATCCAAATTATAAATCATTTACATGGAAAGACGTATGGAAATAGAACTATGGATGGATCCCAGAGAAAAAGAAATGATATTGAAATATCTACAACCTAATCATAAAATGTTAGAATGGGGTTGTGGAGGAAGTACTGTTACATTTTCGCCTTTGGTAAAAGAATATACTAGTATAGAACATAATTTAGATTGGTATGTTGAAGTACAAAATAAAATTGAAAGGGATAATCTAAATAATATAGATTTTCATTTGATAGATATTTCAAAAGAAGTTCCGACAGCAAAAAAAGCTTTCTATGACAAACATGCGACAGCATTACATAGATTAAGTAACCTCGATACAAACAATATACCGGATTTGGAATATTGTATATATCCAAAGAATAGATTTATATTTCATGAGTATATAGATCTAGTTGATAAACTAGATACTAAATTATATGATATAGTATTAATAGATGGGAGAGCTCGAGCAGATTGTGCATTTAAGATACTAAATTATATACATAAAGATTCTATAGTATTTATACATGACTATTGGGCAAGAACAGAATATCATGTTATTACAGAGTATTATGATGTTATAGATTCTATAAAGGATACTACTCAAACAATTGTCGCATTAAAGAAAAAGAAAAATTTATGAATATAGCATGGTTTTCAGAAATGACATTTGATGGTAAGATAAATCGCTATCATAAAAATATGCGTACGGAGTATGCATGGTGGGTAGCACAAGATGCAATACACCATAACATTTTAAAATTACAACAGTTACCAGATAACACTTATGATTTAGGAGTAATTATTATTCCAAAACATGTTGAAAGATTTATGAACTTTGATGTAGTAACTGAACTAAAAAGAGTTTGTAAGAAATATGCGTTTATGCAAGAAGGCCCATCATGGTATTTTCAATCATTACCATTAATACAATCTTTATGGTTTTTTAATATAATGGCAGGAGCAGATTTTGTATTAGCTCATAATGATCGAGATAAGGAATATTATGAAGGACTTTTAGAAAAAGAATGTTTTATTAATCCTACATTGATGATTGAAGATCCAATTGATACTTATACTTTAACTCATATTAATGATAGACAAGATATAGTTATAGGAGGTAACTTAGTACGTTGGTATGGAGGATTCAATTCATTAATGGTAGCTAGTTCTTCTGGAGAAAAGATATATGCTCCACAGATGGGTAGAATGGAGAAGGCTGAATTAAATATAGAAGACATAGAACATTTACCATATATGGAATGGGATGAATGGATTGTTAGATTGAGCGACTTTAGATATGCAGTACATTTGAATCCAAATTCAATTGGCGGAACTTTTTACTTGAATTGTGCATATTTAGGTATTCCTTGTATAGGAAATATACACGCTAATACACAGAGGATATGTTTTCCAGATTTATCAGTTGAGCCTGATGATATAAAAAAGTCAAAACAATTAATGGAAAAACTTAGGAAAGATGAAGAATTTTACTTATATTGTAGTAATAAAGCAAAAGAATTATATCTTAAACATTTTCATGAATCTGTATATAAAGATACATGGAATAATCGTATAGAAAAAGTGATAAGTAAATATTAAATATGAACGTAGTATTTTGGGTTGGCGTAAAGAGTAATAATCCTACAGTATGTGACAAACATGGTAATTTTGAGTATTTTGAATATTCAAAATCTACTTGGCAATATTGGTGTAAAAAGAATAATGTTGAATTTATAGAATATGACACAACATCATATGATACTAATGATCATAAAGTTACATGGACACGTTGGTTTGAATTAGAATCAATATTGAAAGATATAGATTGGAATAAGGTAGCAGTTATCGATGCCAGCTATATGATAAAGTGGGATGCTCCTAATTTCTTTGATATGTGTTCTAACAAATTAAATGTATTTCAAAGTTTAGAAAACATAAGATGGATACAGTCTGGAATAGATGGATATAGATCAATGTTCAATGATATGGAATTTGATATCAAAAGATATATTGATTGTGGATTTCAAATATTTTCAAAATCACATCTATCATTTTTACTAGATTTAAAAAATTATTACTTTGACAATTATGATATGATATGTCAATTAGAAAAGGACATAAAGAAAGGTACAGATCAGCCAATATATAATTACATGTTACAACAAAACAATATAGATTTTGAATTTTCATTAGATCCATCATTTAATATTAATCATATGACTAGATTTGGATGGTTAGGACATAATTGGCAATTGAATGATAAAACACCATATTTTATCAAGTATGGTAATATATGGAAATTTTCAGGATTTGATAGAAAGATGCGAAATCAATTAATGTCTCAAACATGGGATATAATAAAAGAAAACTACATATGAAAAATGTAATCTTCATGATAAATATCGTCAAGGACGACCGATCAAGAAATCAAGGATATGATTATTCTATAAAGAGTTGGCAACAATATGCTAAAAAATATGATTGTGAATTATTTGTCTTGAACGAATTAGTAGCTGATTTAGAATATATGACACCACATTGGACGAAAATGTATATTTTAGATATTTTGGATGTAAATGAAATCGAATATGATCAAGTATTATATGTAGATTCTGATACAATCATTACTCCAAATGCACCGAACATATTTGATATATCAGAGCATAAGTTTTGTGCAGTTCCTAATTTTGGAGATAAGGATTGGATGATACGAAGTATGGAAAATTATTCATATGAACTATTTGATAATTTTAAATTTCCATACTTTAATTATTTCAATTCCGGAGTAATGGTATTCAATAAAAGTCATAAAGAATTTTTCAAATCAATACAACAATTTTATGAGACTAATCGATCTAAAATTACATGGATGCAAAAACATTATGGTGTAGGCCATGACCAGCCAGTATTCAATTTCTTTGTTAATAAAGAATTGAAAGATGAATATAAAGTATTAGGGTATGAATGGAATATGCAAGACCTTAATAGATCTGAGTTATTAGGAAATGATTTTATGTTTACGAGGTATGGATATGTTTGTCATTTCAATTGTGGAATAAAACCAACGCCTGGTGCATGGATGCAGGCGACATATGAATATTTATATTAAAGTTACTTATATTATGAAAATTAGTTTAATACAACCAGGAAGAAATAATCTTAAATACCTTAAGTGGTCTTATGATTCAATAAGAAAAAACCAAGGCAACCATGAAGTAGAAATTTGCGTAGCAGATGACTTTTCAAATGATGGAACTTGGGAGTGGTGTGAATCTATGATGGAGAAAGACTCAAACTTCAAAGCAATCAGAAACGAAGGACCAACTAGATTAGGGCATACTATATTATATGATACATTAGTTAATGAAGTTGCAAGTCACGATGTTTGTATGATATATCATGCTGATATGTATTTAATGCCCGGTGCAATAGATCAAATAGATCATAAATTAAAAGAGAAAACAATTGTATCTCTTACAAGAATCGAGCCACCATTACATCCGCCTGGTCCAGAAAAGATGTTGATTGATTTTGGAATAGAACCAGAGGAGTTCAGAGAACAAGAATTATTAGAATGGTTTAAAGACGTACAGTTACAACAACTAACAAAAGTAACAGAAGGTATATTTGCACCATGGGCTTTCTATAAAAAAGACTTTCAAGAGATAGGTGGCCATGATCCATTGTTTGCTCCACAATCAAAAGAAGATACAGATATATTCAACAGGTTTCAATTGAATGGTATTAAATTTATACAAACATGGGGAGGATGTGTATATCATATGACATGTAGAGGTTCACGGTTTGCTGATGGAGCCAAAAGAAATCCGAATGGTGAAGTGTTCATGAAGAATAGAGAGACAGATGAATGGTTAAAGCAAAATCAAAAATCAACTAGAGAATTCATTAGAAAATGGGGACATTTTTGTTTACATGATAAATATTTAAAACCTATGATTCCTCCCAAGTATGACATTGGATTCATTATAAAGAATGCTAATTTAGGCCTGTTAAAAGTTCTTGAACCATGGTGTAGTATAATGTATACAGATAACAATAGGATGCAATATATTACAATAGAACAACCATTTACTTCATATAATTTATTAGATAGAGTACTTCCATATGATAATGAAAAACAAAATGGAATACTTATTGAAATAGATGGTAGTAGATTTAGTCAAGATGATCTTAATTATATTCAAAACATATCTGCCATCATTAATGATAGCGGAGAAATAGGACAATTTGATCTTGGAAATTTACATATCACAATAATTAAATTAGAAACATACGAAAAAGGCTTAATATGCGTATCTTAGTAACAGGTGGTGCTGGGTTTGTAGGAACAAATTTAGTTAATAAATTAATTAAGGATGGGCATCAAGTAACTATCATTGATAATTTTTCTACAGGGAAAAGAAAAAATATTAATTCTGCAGCATATTGTTGGGAACAAGATATTGCAACAGTAGATATAGATACTTTATATGAATACATAAAGAATGTAGATATAGTATTTCATTTAGCAGCAATAGCTAGAATACAACCATCATTTGAAAGACCGGCAGATTATATTGAAACTAATTTTACAGGGACTTATAATTTGGTAAGAGCATGTTGTCATCATAATGTTCCAATAATTTATGCGGGGTCATCATCACATCATTCAGGTAAATTTTCAAATCCATATACCTTTAGTAAAGATATGGGTGAAGAAATTATTCAGTTATACCAAAAACATTTTGGGTTAAGATCTTCGACAGCTAGATTTTATAATGTATATGGACCATATCAACTAACAGAGGGAGGATATACAACTTTGATCGGACGTTGGTTAAGTAATATTGAAAGGCAAATGCCTTGTGAAATATATGGCGATGGGACTAAAAGAAGAGATTTTACCCATGTTGACGATATCGTAGATGGACTAAATAGAATCATGAAACAACAAGCGTATGGATATGAATTTGAATTTGGTAGAGGTGAGAATTATTCTATAAAAGAAGTAGCTGATATGTTTGGTGTTATAGCACAATATGGACCTGACAAACCAGGAGAGGCACAAGAAACTTTAGCTGATTATTCGTTAGCATCAGACATATTAGCATGGGAACCAAAAATTAATTTAGAAGATTATATAAAAGAAGAAGTATGAAAAGTATAGGAATTATAGGACAAGGATTTGTTGGCACAGCTGTTAATGAGGGTTTAGCAAAACATTATAAAATTGAAACGTATGATATTGTTAAAGATAGTACATGCTCTTCATTAGAAGAATTATATAGTAAAAGTAATATTATATTTTTATGTTTGCCAACGCCGATGGAAAAAGATGGATCATGTCATTTAGGAATCATAGAACCAGTGTTAAAAGAATTAAATGAATTAGGTAAAACAATAGTTGTAGTCAAATCAACAATTCCTCCAGGTACAACTGAAAAATGGAATAAAAGGTATACAAATATTGATATAGTATTTAACCCAGAGTTTTTAACAGAAGCAAATTCAATAGAAGATTTTAAAAATCAAAATAGAATTATAGTAGGTGGTCCTAGACCTGCAACAACTAAAGTAGCTAGAGTATTTAGAAAAGCATTTCCAAAAGTTCCTATCATAAAGACCGGGTCTACTTATGCAGAAATGGTTAAGTATGTTACTAATACTTTCTTAGCAACTAAAGTATCATTTGCAAATGAGATGTATGAAATATGTGAATATCTAGACATAGATTATGATAAGGTAATTGAGTACGCAATGCATGATGATAGATTAGGTTACTCGCATTGGAACGTCCCAGGTCCAGATGGAGATTTTGGTTATGGCGGACATTGTTTTCCTAAAGATGTAAAAGCATTAATAAATGTGGCACAAGATTTACTTATTGAACCACATATGTTAATAGCAACAGATAGTAAAAATAATAAGATTAGAAACAATAGAGACTGGGAAAGCCAAAAAGGAAGAGCAGTAATATGAGATATTATATTTTATACCCAGGTAATACAGAAGCCGATACAGTTAACTCCGTCAATCAATTAGGAGATGCGTCATTCAAAACATTTTGGGCACAGCGAGGATTAAATATATTGATGAATGCTGTAGAACAACAAGGTAATACAGATTTTATTGGTCAATATGCAGACATAGATAATTTTATTATTAAAGATGAGAAAGGAAAGGATTATACAATTGAAGAATTTCTAGATAAAATTAAAAAACTAAAAGTTAGAATACAAGAGTAATGCCAAAGATTAGAATTGATAGAATAGATGACTATCAGCCATATAAGCAAAAAGTACCTAGAAGGAAAGAACAAAAGTTCGAAGAGTTCAAACGAGATTCAAGCAAAAGAAACAAACGAAATAAAAAAAACCCATTAGATCAACGCTCCTAGGATATTTATTATAAACCAAACAATAATAAAGGAGAATTGGGATGTATACAAGAGAACAAATCATGAATGTAGTCGAAGGAATGGGCTATAAATATTTTCATGATAACGGTAACAAATCATATGATGTCAATATCATAGGAATCAGAAATTCTAAAACAAAGGGCAGAGTTACAAATGCATTTGATGATTTAATAACTATCGCATATAAGAAAGAAGATGGTGAATGGATGTATCATGAATTTGCATGTACAACTGATCCAGGAACTCATTGGGTAGAAAATATATTAAACCCTGACGGTGTTGCAATACTTAAACCAGGTCAATATAGAGGTTCGCATAAATTAAGATTACACCAAGGTAAATATTTAGCATTAGGACAAAAGAAACCAGTTAAAGTTTATAGAGATGCAAATTTGGATGGTAAGTATGATCTCATAGAAGAAAGTGTTAAGGAAGGAATATATGGAATCAATATTCATAGAGCAACTTCCAGAGCCGGCGGCAAATCAACAAGAGTGGATAAATGGTCAGCAGGTTGCCAAGTAATTGGTAGTAATGATGATTGGCATGAATTTTTAGATATATGTCAAGTAGCACGTGAGATCCATGGTAATTCATTTTCATACACATTAATTGAAAGTAAAGATATATCATAATGATTCGTCTAACTATAAAGAAAGGTGTACAAACAATACAAGAAGTATGCGAACACTGTCAATGCAAAGTTAGAGATTTGACCATTGATGATATAATGGTTAAGCCAAAAGCATTAGCCGGCGTTACTGTTAGAGATACAAAGGGAAATGAGGTAACTCGTACTACTCCTAGAGAGAAGTGTTATTGTGATCATTGTAGCCATGATTAATAGTTAGTACCATATTTATATAAAATGATAAAACTAAAAAACATATTGAAAGAAGGAAAGGTACTATCAGTATTTGATTTTGATGATACATTAGCTAAATCCGATGCATGGATATATGTCACACGTAATGGACGTACTATCAAAAAGTTAGATCCTGCAGAGTTTGCAGTATATAATCCAAAGCCAGATGAACAATTTGACTTTAAAGACTTTGATAGGAAATTACAGAATCCTAGATTGATAAAACAAAATGCAGCGTTATTGAAAAAACAATTGGATAAGGCTAGAAGATCTTCAAGAGGAGCTAGAAAGGTAACTATATTAACTGCAAGAAGAATAGGCCAACCGGTAACTAGTTTCTTAAAGACAATAGGAATAGATGCATATGTAGTTCCGTTAGGAAGTTCTAATCCAATACATAAAGCAGATTGGATAGAGTCTCAGATCAAAAAAGGATATGATACAGTATACTTCATGGATGATAGTCCTAAGAATATTAGGGCAGTAAATAATATGTTAAGGAAATATCCTGGAGTTAAATTTATAACTAAATTAATAAAGTAAATATTATGGCAAAGAAAAAAGGTATAGATGGGAAAGCATGTTGGGACGGTTATAGATATGCTGGTACCGAAGATGGTAAAGATAAATGCGTTAAGGTAAGTGAATCACTAAGATTAGAGATATGGGAACATAGTCAACCAGTACTATGGCAAGAAGCAGAATACCAAGGCAGAAAAGTTAAGATAGGCAAAGTATCTAGAGGTGGAACAAAGAAGTTTCAAGTATATGTTAAGGATGGTGATAAAGTAAAGAAGGTATCATTTGGAGACACGACCGGACTTAGTATTAAAACAAAAGATCCTAAAAGAAGAAAGTCTTTCAAAGCAAGACATAATTGTGATTCACCAGGACCTAAGACAAAAGCTAGATATTGGTCATGTAGAATGTGGGCAGGACCAGATTCAGTTAAGAATATGTTAAAGAAATAGTGTCTCATAAAGTTTTCATACGTCATACATATATCTACAAATGTAGTAATAAGAAATGTGTGGGCGAATGGAAAATAAATGAAGCAGCAGATCTAGAAAAATTAAGATGTCCTCATTGTGGTAAACATGATACTGTAGAGTATGTTATGGTCGACCAAAGAGAAAAATACAATAGAAGATGGGAATGATCCGGAAATTATTAATAATGTTTGGAAACCTATTCGATCCAGGTTGGTATGCTGATAAGATAAATACCAAGTTAGGATTATATGAATGGGCAAAGAAAAGTAAGTTCCGTAAATGGCAAGAAGGATTGACAGGATGGAAGTTTTGGACTTGGCAAATAGTAGGCGGAATAACTTTTGTAATTATTTTTGAATTTATTTTTAATAAGATAGGCATAACAATGTTACCATGGCGATAAAATTAATAGACATATTATCAGAAGGAATATCTAAAAATAATGTTCAGGCTATCATAGATAGAATACTTCCACAAATTATTGATAACAAAGGTACGGGTAAACAAGGCAAACCAAAAGTAGAACTACACTCAGATATTTATGCTAGGTATAGTGGTATTGATGGAATGTCTGGTGAAGAAAGTAAATCATCAAAAGCAGAATGGGTTCACCAAGACAATACAATATATATTTATTATCCAAATATGATGAATGAAGAAGATGTTATCAAATCAGTTCTTCACGAATTTGAACATACATTACAAGACCCTAAACAAAATGATGAGTATAGAGCAAAGGGATACGAAAAGAATCCTAATGAAATATCAGCAAGAAAAGCTGAATTAGATTGGGAAATGTATTCATCAATTGATGAAAACTTTGCAGATGGAAAGAAACCAGGTAGAAAAGGTATATCCAAAAGAGTTGGAATTCCAAAAGGAGCTACATTAACTCAATTAGCTAAACTAGCAAAAGCCAAAGGTGAAAAGGGTCGAATGGCTAGGTGGCAATTGAATATGAGGCGCGGTAAAAAGAAGAAAAAAAGCTAACAAAAGATTTGCCTAATTGAAATATTTTTCTTATCTTTATTTTATAAAAAGATGAAGATATGAAATGTAGTAAATGTGAAGGAACTATTCCAGAAGGTAGATTAAAAATATTACCAGGAACCAAAGAATGTGTTCAATGTTCTTCAACAGAACCCAATATGGTAAGAACAATTATCACAGGTAAAACTACTTACAGTGAAATTGAAGTTATAAAGAATAAAGAAACAAAAGAATATTTACGGCGATTAGAAGGTAAAGGTAGGACAGGATTTGGTTCTATGCTATATAGAGGTAGTAGAAATGAGCCATCTGCTAGCAAAGTATCATTGAAATCTAATGTAAGACAGATACCATTATATACCAAAGAACACTTTGATAAGGTATTAAAAGAGGCTATAGGTTGGTTAGACTATGATAAAGATTATTCTATCAAAAAAGTAGAAAAGGCACTTAAGAACGAAATGATATCAGGTCCACAATATAGACAAATATTAGAGATATTAGAAGTTATGAGTCCAACAGAAGTGAGTGTAAAGAAAGAAGTTAAACAAGAAAAAGTTGATGAAGAAATAGTTCATGCTTTTAGAAATTGGAAAATGTAAGTTATGATGAAAAAAATAGTAAACAAAATTAAAAAGTGGCATGCCTATTGGGTATGGATTGAAAAGCAAAGAATGAAAGCCGCAATCCATTCTAATAGTTCAGGTCCATTGTTATAGTTATGGTAAACGTATATAGTTTAGTAATAGGAATGTCATTGTTTTTTGTGACACATATATTCATATGGTTTCAAATCAATGGACAGTTTATATGGAAATGGTTTTCAGATAATCCAATGTTATTAGCACTACTAGGTGCTCCAGTATCATATTTGTTAATATTATCAACCAAATATATGGTGGCAGGTTTTGGAGGATTATTATGGCCTGGTAGATTAGTAGGATTTGCTTTAGGAATGATAGTCTTTGCAATATTAACTTGGCTCATGTTAGGAGAGTCATTTTCATCCAAAACAATTGTTTCCTTAATATTAGCCATAGCATTAGTTGCCATTCAAATTCTTTGGAAATAAGAAGCAACTGCATATTTATATTAAAATAATAGACTAGGAGAATCATATGGAACCAGCAAAGGTATTTAATAATGTTATAATAGGACAATTTGTTCTAACAGGTGTTCCAGTTAAAGTGTATGTGGGTGGTAGATATCTAATCATAACTGAGGCAGATGATGTAGAAGATTCTACATATGGATTTGGTATGGACGAAGATGGTGATATGCAACAATTTGACTATTTTGCAGTAGAACATCTAATGGTTAGTGGCAATGTTATAGATTTAGATTTTTATAATAAGGGAATGGGAGCTACTGAAGAAGAGCCTAAAGAAGAACCTAAAGAAGAAGAGCCTAAAGAAGAATCAATAATGCCGTCTATCAAAGATATACTTGCAGAAATTAGTCAAGAAGAGGTGGATGCAGAAGTAGAAGGTGCAGAGGCAGAAATGGATTCGGCAAAGGCTAAATTAAAGGCCGCCCAAGCAGCTATGAAGAATACTATCAAGAAATCAAAAGAAAAAATTAAAGCAGCTAAATCACAACCTATAGATGAGATAGTTAATGAAGATCATCATTATACATTTGGTGTAGGCGATATAGTTAAGAATAAAAATTCATCATGTCCACATCACGGGTCAATAGGAGTAGTTAAAAAGGTAATGGAGTTGCCTAATGATATGGGTACAGTAGCAATTTATACAGTAATGAATTCAGGATCAACATATAGACCTGGAGATAGTCTTACTAAAACAATAGATCAATTAGAACCAATAACTGCAATAGACAGTTCAGAAGAGGAATAAAAATGGCAGATCCAAATAAAAATTCACTAAAATACAAAACACCTAAATTAAAAGACTTACTTAAAGGTTCTGGATGGGAAGAAATTCCAAAGAAAGTATTCAATCCGGAAACAAATGATTCGGAGAAAGGTGGTAAGAAAGCTGTTGATATGATATTACCGGCAAAAGAAACTATAGTATTACAAGCAGATGCAGAAGATACTAGAGGATTAACAGTTACATGGACAGATGGAAAGGGGTATGAAATAGCATATTGGTATGATACTCCAGACAATATTGTACCGTCAGAATTGTTAGCAGATGGAACATCAAAAGGAAAGAAGGTTAAGAAAGTTACATTGAAGTATCATTACGAACCTGAAGATTAATATTAATATAAAGGAAAATTAAAATGGCTAAGAAAACAACAAAAAAGACAACAACTAAAAAGGCAGCAGTTAAAAAGACTGCAAAGAAAGTTGTTAAGAAGGTTTTAGATAAAACACAATTAGATGAAAAGATTGTAGCAGAGTATAAAGAAAATAAATCATTATATGATATGATACTATGTTACATTAAATGTTATGGAGGATATGTTTTAGCAGTAGGCGCTGGATGTTCTTTCGGAATAAGCTTTAAACTTGGACTAGCATTATTAGTTATAGCAAGTGCATGGGCATATTGGCAAGTATGTAAATGTAAAGCTTGTAAAGTAAATAGCGCAACATGTTCACCTGATGGTGGATGCTGTTAATATGGACAAATATATATACAGAGCAAAATTAGAAAGAGTTGTAGATGGTGATACTATCGATGCTCTTATTGATGTTGGATTTGATATCTGGGTCAAAAAGAGGATTAGGTATAAAGGAGTTGACACGTGGGAATCCAGAACAAGAAACTTAGAAGAAAAGGCCTTAGGTTTAAAGGCAAAAGAACGCAACAAAGATCTTTTAGAAAATGTAAGCAACAAACCCGGCTACTTCAGACTAAAAAGTTATGGCGTAGGAAAATACGGAAGAGTCTTAGGAGAGCTTTTTATACAAGATGCAGAAGGCGTCCAAATGTGCATTAATGATGTACTAATTAAGGAGGGACATGCATATGAATATGAAGGTGGCAAAAAGAAAGTCTTTGGTTCATAAATAAAGGAGAATATGTTATATGAAAATTAATTGGATAAATGGCTTTGATGCCGGAAATAAAAAAGAGAAGTACTACTTAGAATTTAGAGTTGGTACTTTTACAGTATTAGAACTTAAATGGGAAAAATCAAAATTCAGATTTATGTTATTTAATTTAGGGATAGAACTATGAGGAAGTTATTATTATTATTAACACTAATACCAACATTACTATTTAGTCAAAGTTGGATTCATATACAATTAATGACAGACGATTATCCATCTGAAACAAGTTGGAACATTACACCTCCTGGTGGTTCACCTATTATTATAGAA
>Ga0181402_1000381_pt1 | contig 16407 bp, 26 predicted proteins | sample 25SPOviralmetaG_FD_130131 | JGI IMG/M metagenome (GOLD analysis project Ga0181402, IMG submission 130131) | Marine viral communities from the oligotrophic San Pedro Time Series (SPOT) site, San Pedro Channel, CA, USA - 25 SPOT_SRF_2011-08-17 | ecosystem: Environmental > Aquatic > Marine > Strait...
GATAATTCTATTTTCTATATTAGTTCTGTTACTATTAGTAATTACGTTGTTAGAACCTCTCCTACCAACTACATAAGCAGTATTTGTTCTGTCTCTGTTTTTCCAAGCATAATCATTCATTCTATTTCTCCAACCCCAATCGTTGAATCCATATCCATTATATCCATTCCAACCCCAACTGTTATTGTATCCCCATCTATCATATCCAAATGGTGACCATCGATTGTATCCATACAATCCAAATCTATTCCAATGATTGGACATAAAGTAATTGTTACTTCCCCAATGCCACCAAAAATCATTTGAGTTCCAATAAAAATCAAATGGGCTCCTAAATGGACTTCTCCACATTCTATTATCATAATAGAAATCATAGTGCCATCTTAAACTTTGTGTAGAAGCATAACGAGAAAAATCCCATCTGAAATCACTATCAGTTCTTAACTTCCTATCAAGTTGGATTTCATTTTCGATAACATCAACTCTTACACCATCTATGTAAACTGGGTCGTGGTTTAAGGTAGACAATTGATATGTACTACCACATGATGTTAACAAAAATCCTAAAATTATTAATACTAATGTTCTCTTCATAACTATAAATATAAAAAAATAATAAACCCCTACTTTTATAGGGCAATAAACAAAAACCCCCACAAACAAATGTGAGGGTTTTAATAGCTATTTCTTTAAACCTTTATTGGTTTTTATCCCTTGTTTTTAAGGATGTGATAAAGAACGAATGCTCCCACTAAACCAACTAAACCTTCAGCGGATAATCCACCGATGATTCCCATAATATTATCTACTACGGAAACGTTGGGCCAGAACGGGATGTTCATTCCTTTGAAAAGTACTTCAAAAACTACACCTAGTGCAATTAAAGTTGTACCTACTTCTACTAATTGATTTGCCCAAGAGCTAATCTTTTTTAGAAAATCCATAATGTTCTCCTTTGTTTTAGTTAAATTCGATATAACTTCCTCCTTTACAAAAACATCGGAATTCCAAGAATAACTATGGGAATAAAATAAAAAACCCTACCGAAGTAGGGTCTTTACTATCATACAACCCCTCTAAATTGTATATAATATATCACCATATGGGAAAATAAATTTCCAATATATATGGTATTATCCCATTAACATTTGTTTTTGTGCTACTTTTTCTTCAGTATTTGGTTTATCTACTACCATACATTCAGTAGTTAAAATCATACCTACAACTGATGCTGCATTTTGAATAGCACATCTAGTAACTTTCTTAGGGTCAATTACTCCACTTTCCATTAAGTTTTCATAATGACCTGTTCTAGCATTGTATCCAATATCATCTGATTCCATAATCTTAGAGATTATATCTTCAGTTGCTACACCAGCATTGTCTAGAATCTGAGTGATTGGTGCCATAATAGCTTCTTTAATTACTTCAACACCTTTTTGCTCATCGTAACTTAGTTCTAATTTATCAACTTCTTTCAAAGTTCTAAGTAGAGCAATACCACCACCTTCAACAACACCTTCTTCGATAGCCGCTTTGGTAGCTTGTAGTGCATCATCAACTCTATCCTTCTTTTCTTTCAATTCCACTTCAGAACCTGCTCCAATATAAAGAACTGCAACACCACCAGCTAACTTAGCTAATCTTTCTTGCATCTTTTCTCTTTCATAATCTGATTTGGATTCTTCAATTTGAGTTTTGATAGCGTTAACTCTATCACCAATCTCTTCAGCTGAACCAGCTCCATTTATAATTGTAGTATTATCTTTACTAACTACAATCTTTTCTGCTACACCTAACATTTCCATTGTAACCTCTTCTAATTTCTGTCCAATTTCAGGTTGTACAAAAGTACCACCAGTTATTGTAGCGATATCTCTCATCATCTCTTTCTTTCTATCACCGAATGCTGGTGCTTTAACTGCACATACATTTAGAGCTCCTCTGAGTTTATTAACTACTAAAGTACCCAATACTTCACCTTCTACATCATCAGCTATAATAACTAATGGTTTAGATGATTGTGCTACTCCTTCTAATAGTTTAAGGATATCATTCATATTTGAGATTCTACCATCATATAATAAGATGTATGGATTCTCAATCTCAGCTAACATCTTTTCTTGATTAGTAGCAAAGTGTGTTGATAAGAAACCTTTATCAAACTGCATACCATCTACAATTTCCATAGATGTTTCCATTCCTTTTGATTCTTCAACTGTGATTACACCATCTTTACCAACCTTATCAAATGCATCAGCTATAAGTTTACCAATGTTTTCATCACCATTTGCTGAGATAGTTGCTATTTGTTCTACTCTATCACCAACCTTTACAGATTGTTTCTCTAATTCAGATACCACAACTTCAACAGCTTTATCCATACCTCTTTTTAATGAAATAGGATTTATAGTTTCAACTAATTCAAATCCCTTTTCAGCGATTGATTGAGCAAGTACAGTTGCTGTTGTTGTACCATCACCAGCTTCATCAGCAGTTTTTTGTGATACTTCCTTTACCAACTGAACACCCATATTCAAATAAGGGTTTTCTAATTGGATTTCTTTTGCCACACTTACACCATCTTTAGTGATATGTGCTCCATTACCTTTTTGTAGTAGAACATTTCTACCTGAAGGTCCTAACGTTACTTTAACTGCATCAGCTAAAGTATTCAATCCAGCTTTAAGAGCTTCTCTTGCACTGGATGAAAATTTCAATTGTTTATTCTCCATAACTTATATTACCATTAAAATTTCTGATTCTCTTACTAAGTGATAATCCGTTCCTTCTAACTTCACCTTCTGTCCAGCTCCATTATTGATAAGAACCTTATCTCCTTTGTTTACATTTAGTTTTATTAATTCACCATTACCTCCAATGAATCCACTGGATACCTCAACTACTTCAGCTGTTTGAATGGTTTGTGTGGTTGTGTTAAGTATAATACCACCACTTGATTTTGATTCAGATACATCTTCTAATTTAAGAAGAACCCTATCTGCAAGGGGTTTACCGATGTTTGCCATAAACTTTATTTTACTTTTGTTTTTGTTTTTATATAATCATTTATTAAATCTCTGAAGGTAGCACATAATTCGTACTCTTCAATATCCTCATTGTAATTCAATATTAATTGAACCCAGTCTAAACCAAACCCATCAACCAATTCAATTGGGTCAACCCCAAATCTATGATATGAATCAATGAACTCAGATGATAAATCCATCAGCATACCAGTTTTAGGTTCACCAAAGTGTTTCCTAAATCCTTCTACTGTTCTAATTTCTTCTGCTTTAAACATATTAATATACTAATATACGAAATTTATACCACAATTCCAAATTATGACATTTTGTCATACTTTATTTTAGGAAAAAGTACTTCTTCCATAAAAAACTTTGCTTTTTCCTCTCCAATATTTGCTTTTAGTGCTCCAAAGGTTCTTTTATTAGAAGCTTGGTGTTCACAATAAGTGTTTTGATTCTTAATAATAGTTTCAATATCATTTACACTATCAGTTAAATGCTCATCTGAGTTTAATTTATCTAACCATCTTTCAAATGCATCGAATCCAACTTCAAATATTCTCTCATATTCATCTTCAGTAGGTCTTACTGCTATAAAATCCTTTGAGAATACAGTTGCCCAAACTGGTAACTTTCTATCTTTGTTCCAAGTTGTATCGTGCCATTTCTCTTCGAACATAACTGGTGACCAATCCATAAATACTCCACTAATCTTAGACATTTGTTTTTCATCATTCTGATATCCAACTACATCAAATCCAAACATAGGCATCTTAGAACTTTCTCTTGGGAAACAAGTTATATGTACAACTTCTAATCCCATATGAGAATATCTTTCAACATGAGCTAATCTAAATCTATCATTTTCATAACGATAATTTTCCCAACCATAATCCTCAGTTTCCATTAACTCTACACCATCTTGTGCTTCAATCAATGCTTTAAACTTCTCCGAATGGTGAAATATTCTATCTTTTAGTTTATAGTAAGACATCCTTCTAAGTTTTTAAAAATCTTTATCATAAAATCGAAACCTTTATTTACTTCATCAGCCCATTCATCTTTTTGAATAGCTCTTACTGATTCCATAGATTCTCTCATATTTTCAAAATCATACATTTTACCAGGACCTGGTGTATTCTTTTTCATCATTTGACCACCAAACATAATTGCTAGGTAGTTTAGATAAATATGAGCGTTTACGTCTTTTTGTTCTAACCCTTTTAGATATTCTAAGTAAGGTCTTGTTGCTTCATCACAAACTAATTCATTAATACCTAAAGACATCAAATCAAATGCCACTGCTTCAACTCTACTCAATCCTTTATGTGGAAGTTCAAAGTTATCTTCAATAGTTTTAAAAATATTAAACTGAGAACGAAGATACCATCCATACTCTTCTTTGTTTAATTCTCCTTTAAACATTTTCTTATTGAATAACATATTCTCAGCTTCTTTGTGTTTATCGTGTGTTGCTTCTTTTAATGGTTTCATATTATTCATTTATTATTTTACTTATTTGTAATGCTAATTCTCTGAACCAAAATTTCTTATGACCTTTTGTTGTTTCAGCAGCAGTTCCGATTCGGATACCACTTGTTTCTACAAAACTTCTTGGGTCATTGGGTATTCCATTCTTATTTACAGTAATACCATTCTCTTCTAACTTATCTGCAATTACTCTTCCACTATGTTTTTTACCTGATAAATCAATCAAAATTAAATGAGAATCAGTTCCATCAGTTATCATAGGTATATTGTTTTCAAAGAATATATCACACATATGTTTTGCATTTTCTTTTACTTTAGAACAATACTCTTTAAACTCTGGTGTATTTGCCTCTATAAAACATTGTGCTTTAGCAGCAATTATATGCATTAGTGGTCCACCTTGTGTACCTGGAAATATTGCTCCATTTATTTTCTTTGTATAATCTGAGTTATTCCAAATAATAATACCACCCCTTGGTCCTCTAAGAGTTTTGTGAGTTGTTGAGGTTACTACATCAGCGTACTCAATTGGATTAGGATATACACCACCAGCAATAAGACCTGAGTAGTGAGCTATATCTACTAATAGTATTGAACCAACTTCATCTGCTATTTCTCTAAACTTCTTCCAATCGATTACTCTTGAATAAGCACTTGCACCAGCTATCAACATCTTAGGTTTAACTTCTAATGCTATATTTCTTATATCATCATAATTTAAATAACCATTATCATCTACTCCATAAGAATGTGCATCATAAACTTTACCTGAGATATTAGGTTTACTTCCATGTGATAAATGACCACCACTAGCTAAATCCATTCCAAGGATTGTATCACCTGGTTTTAGGAATGCTTGAAATACTGCCGTATTTGCATTTGCTCCACAATGTGGTTGTACATTGGCAAAGTTACAATTGTATAACTTTTTGAGTTCCTCTATTGCAAGATTCTCAATCTCATCCATATGTTCACACCCATTGTAATATCTTTTATTAGGATATCCTTCAGCATATTTGTTGGTGAAGATTGAACCAGCCAATTCCATTACGGCATCAGATGCAAAGTTCTCACTTGCTATTAGTTCAATCGTATTAGATTGTCTATTCTTTTCTTTATTGAGTATTTCAGTTATTCTTTTATCCATATTAATTTGATAATGGTGCTTTGATTGTTGGATGATATTCATAACCTTTTACTTCATAATCCCATTCTCCATTAAGTATATCTACATTTGATAATTCAATTGTTGGTAATGGAAATGGTTCTCTTACTATTTGTTCTTTTGCTTGTTGAACATGATTCTTATATAAATGTACATCACCTAAGTTACCAATTAGTTCACCAGCTTCTAATCCAGTTTCTTCACAAAGTAAAAGTAGTAAAGTTGCATAACTTGCAATGTTAAATGGAACACCTAAGAAAGTATCACAACTTCTCTGATTCCACATCAAAGATAGTTTACCTTCGGATACATAACATTGGAATCCATAATGACAAGGAGGAAGAACTACTTCTTCAATTTCACCTACGTTCCATGCTGATACCATTAATCTTCTACTATCAGGATTCTTTTTTAAATCAACAATAAGTTTTGCAATCTGGTCAATTTGTAGTAAGTAACCTTCACCTTTGGCAACATTGAACTTCTGAGAATGCCAATCTCTCCATTGTTTACCATATATAGGTCCTAACTCACCCCATTGTTTTGCAAAAACATCATCGGTTTTTATTTGTTGAATAAAATCTTTTTGATTAAGTTCATCTTTATGTGGATATGCTTTGTAAGCATCACCATCCCAAATATGACAATTGTTATCAACTAAGTATTTGATATTAGTATCTCCTTTTAGAAACCACTTCAATTCAGTCATCATAGTTTTAACTGCCATCTTCTTTGTGGTTAGTAAAGGAAATCCATCAGCCATATTGTGTCTGATTTGGTCTCCGAAGTAAGATAGCGTACCAGTTCCAGTTCTATCTCCTTTTTCTTTTGCATAAAGTACTAACTTTCTGAGGATACCTTGATATTGTTTTTCTATATTACTCATATTTTAAATCTCAAATTTTAAATCTTTTCTAACATCCTTTTTTACACTTTGTAGATATTCTCTTCTTTTATGTTTATCCACAAATGGTACAGACCAAAATTGTTTTGTTTTTCTCCATCTATTAATGTTCCAACCAAATACAAATGTGTACACACCCATAACCAATCTCAGTTTAACTGAGTTTAAATATAATGTAACAACTGGTAACATAGGTGCTCCATGTGTAATATATGTTCTAACCTTTTTATCTTTCAAAAATGGTTTTGGATAAGAGTATTTACCAAACAAAGGAACAAACTTATAAGCAAATCCTGGTGTGAATACTTCATCAAAAAAGATTTCCACTCTTGGAGTTAACCTAAACCATTGAACTGGTGATACAAAATAGATTCGTTCAGACCAAGTTACTAACTTTTTGTAACGTTTAATCAATTCCTTTCTATAAGAAGAATGAAAATTATCTCTATATAAATCAATAATTTCAATTTCTTCATCGTGTTTTTGTAACTCTCTTTTAATAGTTTTAAAAATACCATTATAACAAAATGATTTTTGGTCAGAATGTCCTATTACTATTAAATTCTTCATTATAGGTAGCCTTTCTTTTTTGCGTTAACTAAGAATATCAATGCTCTACCAAATGACATGAATGCAAATGCTAGTGCAATACCTCTTTTAAATGATTGTTCTGATTCTATACCAATTTCCATTCCAATTAAATACCAAGTTCCAGCTAATAACATATCACCGAACATCATAATCCCAACTAATGCCATTGGATATTCATGTGTATATTCAAATAAATATGTTAGTATAAATGTAAATCCAAGTAATACTATAATTGAACATAAACCTACTAATAAACTCATACTTTCTTTTTTACTTTCTTTTTTGTTAACTTAACTTTTTTACCAACTTTTACATCAGTTGGAAATCTACTGAAGTTACCCATACCATCATAATCTGCAGGATTTGGTTGATTGTGTCTTTGATAATATTCAAATCTATCATCTCTTGCCATATCTCTTCTCTGACCATCATTTGCATATTTTATCATATACAAATACCCAGCCAAATAGAGTGCAAATATAATTGCACCTACTATAAACATACCCATGTTCTCCATTACTTTCTGAATTTATCGTTTCTAAAATCATTTCTTCTCTGTCTCAGTGCTACTGATAGAGATAATATAGATGGAACCCATATTCCAACAAATATTCCTTCCAATTTATCACCCCCAAACCATAAGGTTACTGAGAATAAAAATGATACGAATGCTAATAAGATTGGATAATACAATCCTAAAAATTCTGCTACTTTTTGCTTATTCATTTTACTTTAATTTATGTTTCTTTTTATATTTTTCAATGAAACTATCACCAACACCCAAGTCTAATATTTCATTCTCCTTTGGTATCAGAGGTTTCCTTTTTCTTGTTGATATAATATCATCAACTCTGGTATTTTCAAAGACCTCTAAATGTATTTTAGAGTTTTTACGAGGCCCTTTGTGAACCACCACAACAGGTAATTGTCTATTTAAATTACCCATTATAAGAATATAGTTACAACTGCTTTGAATATTCCATAAATAACAAATCCTACTATAAATGTTCCACAACCATAAGTCATGGCTTTCATAGTGGATTGATATTGTCTATCACTTCTACCTTGCCTACTTCTATACTGTCTTACTTTTTTCTCCGTTTTTTCCATTTTTCTAATTTTGATTCTTCAATTATGTTACCATTCTCATCAGATATGGGTGCATCTAAAAATGCATAAAATCCAAATAATCCTGTAATCAAAAGGTACAATCCGAAATAAATTATTAATTTCATTTATCTTATAATACTAAATGTTTTAATTGAATCACAAGTTGTACAAACAACTGTGTCTATCCTTCCCCTTACACAACTATCTTGTTCCCATAGTTCTACTAAGTGGTCTCCATCGGCACATTCACAATCAGTACCTTTGGTTGTACAATTAACTCCATACCATTTTTTTAGTATGGGGTCTTTTTTCCAATCTTCTTTAAGTTTACTTATCATATCCTACAAATCCAAATTCAGGTTTTTTAACAAACCCTTCTTTTACTAGCCATTCTAACTCTTCATTGATTTGATAATTCTGAAGTTGTGTGATATCTTCAAATACACCATCGAATACTGCATCAACATCATAACCTTCACCATAAGAAGGTCCAAATGAATTAGCAATTTTGTTCATACCAGCTCTATCACCTTTTTTGTAGAACTCTTCTAACTTATTATACAAATCAATTTTGATTAGCTTTCCAACTAATTCGTTCCAATCGTACATCTTTTGATTCCAAGGTTTGGTAATCTCAATTCCGTACTTTGTTCCAATTACTTTACTCATATTAGGTTTTTAACAATTACAGGTCTAATATAAGAAAAATATTTGAATTATCCAAATGTTTCTGTAAGAAATTTTTCTAAAGTTTTTGTGGTTAGATTATATGTTCCTTTGAAGTAAGTTAATTTACTAAAATCTATTGAGTATCTTCTATCATGCCCTAACCTATCTTCAATATGCTCTAACTTTACTTTCTTATTTAGAATCACTCCAATTTGTTGAACAATACTTCTATTAGTCCAATTATCTCCACTACCAATATTCCATATTCCATCTTCTGATATCATCAAATCATAGATTATTTGAGAATTATCTTCAACCCAAATCCATTCTCTCATTTGTTTTCCATCACCATAAAGAGGAATTGGTTTATTTTCTTTAATTGAACGAGCTATTGTAGGTAAAAACTTTTCATCATTTTGATGCGCACCATAATTATTACAAGTTCTCGTAATTAAATAAGGTAATCCATAAGTTCTACCAGCTGCTGTAACTAAGTGGTCAGCTGCTGCTTTGGTAGCTGAGTAATATGATGAAGGTTGTAATGAAGTATGTTCATCAGCTTCACCGATTCTTCTACTTTCCATATCACCATAAACTTCATCAGTTGATATTTGTACAAACTTTTTTAAGTTAGGTATTTGTTTTGCAATCTCTATCATATTAAATGTACCTTCTACATTTGATTTCACAAAAGGTAATCCATTATGTATTGATTTATCCACATGAGATTCAGCAGCAAAGTTCACAATGTAATCAGCGTATCCAATATCATTTAAAGTGATATCACAAATATCTTTTTTAATAAGAGGTATATCTTTTGGAATTAAAAATGGATTAGCTGCATAAGTTAATTTATCTATAACAACTATTTCAGTATTTGGAACTTTATTTATAAGATTTACAAAGGATGAACCTATAAACCCACAACCACCTGTTACTACTATTCTCATTTCATTAATTTTATATTTACCAATCTATGTATTTTAGAAATAGCTTCTTCTATTTTCAAAGTTTGAAATGTAGGATGCCATCTTCCCCATAGTCCAAAAAACCACCTATCGTTCCACTCAACTATAAATACTGACTTATCTCTAAGAGTGTGTTCGATTATACGGTAACGTTTCATTTCTTTATGATATCTTTTATTTTGATTCATTATTTAAATCCAATAGAGTAATAATCTTATCAACTGCAAATTCATCCACTTTAATAGTGTGATAGTTGAATCCATTATCATCTAATATCTTTTTACATAGTGAATCAATTTCAATAGATTGTTTTATATCTTGAAATCTTTCATCATCATTATGTCGAGTTTCACCTCTTTCTAAAAGTATGTTTATACTATTATACCTTTTGTGTAAACTGATAACAAAATTATGGAACTCTTCTCCATAAAATTCTGCAGGATATCCTTCAGTATAATAGGTATGATAAATTGTAGAAAATAGAATTGGTGAATCAATTACTATATAATCTACTTTACCATAACTTTCAGCAATACCTCTATGTTGATTTGCGAAAACATAAAGTTGGTCTTTGATTGCTGGTATGTTGTTATCCCATGCTAATCTCTTTGGAAATTCATATGGGTTATTACAACTAATGTGTCTTTTCTTTAATTCATAGGTAATACCAGCAGACACTCCTGATTTTCCTATTCCCGGTCCTCCAAATAAATTAATTAACTTGCTCACTAAATATATTGTTTAAAAGATTTGCCAATCTGATTCCTGCTTCATATAACCTTTGTTCCACAATTGGAAAATTCTCATAAACATAATCGTATGAAAGATATGAACCTTCTTTTGTTTCATATATCTTTGGTACGAATTGATGTGATTCATTTGCCCAATCTTTTGCTTTTCGTTGTTCAACAGGCATCGAACCATATTTGTTAATTAAATGAGTAGATAAATCTGAATGAGACATTTTAAAATCATCAATCAATCCAGCATCCCATAAATCATGTAAGTTAGTTAAACTCTCAGCATCCTTTCTACCTTTGAAGTAAACATCAATTTTGTTTCCACCCCAATCTTCTTCTCTACCAGTGTGAAGTGGTTGGTGAACATCACCTACCATATGTACTAAATACTTCAACCAAAATTGTTTTACTGATTTCTCTGCCATTGGTGATTCCAAAATTGGAATAGCTGTGTTAATCATCTTAACTACATTTGGTCCAATGTGAGAAACATCATCATAATCTTTATCTAATGGTAGATTTACATAATGCCAAGTTGAATACTTATCGAACTCTGGATTACTTCTCATCTCATCAGCCCAAGTTGATACTGATGCAAGTGATTCACCATCTAACAATTCGTAAACCTTTTCTTTAACATCAGGTCTAAGATGTCTTTCAGCAATCTCACCAACAGTTCGATGTCCAATTTTACCCCAAGCAGTAATCTCTGAAAACGAACTTAGGATTATAATAAATGTAAATATTAATAACTTTTTCATAATAAACTCATTATAAGTGAATAAAGATAACCTATAAACCCTACTGCATTTAGTAGGGATAGGTTATATTGTTTTGTTTTTTGTGTTTGAATAGTAATCAATGAAAGTGCAATTAACATTCCCACTTTACCATAAACTGAATCTATGAAGAATGGTGATATCATCATCAATCCAGTTCCGAAGTACAACACTCCGTATTTATATAGTTTTTCGCTAAATGATAATTTTTTATCCGTTGAGCTCATTTTTATGAGTTAAGTGATAAAATGTAATCTCTTAATTTATCTTTGGGTTCCCATCCCAATCTCTCTAAAGTATCATCATTTTCCCTTAGAGTTTCTCTATAATTACCAGGAACATCTGGTAAATGTACTTTTGCCATAATACCAAAACTTTCAGTAAAGAAATCATATACTTCATTGATTGAGTAATTCATACCCGTTCCCAATTCCCAAGCATCTTCATGTTTCTTATCTTCCATTCCGATTTTGTAGAGTGCATCACAAATATCATCTACGTGAGTAAAATCTCTTTTTTGTTCACCATCTGATATAATTGTAATTGGTTTACCTTCTTCGATTTGTTTTCTCCAAATACCAATCACAGCTGCCCATTTACCATCAACCAATTCATTTGGTCCATATACATTATAGAATCTTGCGATTTCAAAATCACATCCATAAGCAGTTCGATACATTTTAAGAACATCCTCACCTAACTTTTTACAAGTTGCATATGGTGAAGTTTCTGGGTTACACCATTTAGATGATGAACCACTATATACAACCTTAACATTATTTTGTCTAGCCCATTCTGCAACTACCAATACACCTTGAGTATCTACTCTGAAGGTTTCCATTGGGTCATCGAATGATGGTTGGATTCTAGCTAATGCAGCGAGGTGATAACATAAATCAAATGATTCACCTTTCCAATAAAGAAGATTTTCAATATCTCCATAAACATATGTACATCCTTCTACTTCGTATTCTTTTAATCCAGTTGAAAGGTCATCCAAAGAAACAACTTCATGTCCTTCCTTCAGAAGTTTTTTGATTAAGTTGGAACCAATAAATCCGTTCCCACCAGTTACTAAAATCTTCATATAGCTATTAAAATTTATAAGTTAGCTTTCCAAATACAGTTCTTCCATTTTGAAATTTAAGAAACTCACTATTTGTAAAGTTTAATATATTATTAGAACCTACACCAATTGTGTATTTTCCAAATTGTTTTGTTACAATTCCGTTTAATAATGTGTGTTGAGGTATGAACTCATTTTCATCTTGTGTACCACCACCATCAATATCTCTAAAGAAGTATTCTGATTTGTGTGTTCCATTCAATACAAATGAATATTTTTTAGATGTAGTATAAGATGCTGATAAGTTAGTTAAGTGTTTTGGTCTTTCTCCTAAGAAGAACTCAGTTCCATCAGCTTTAAGAGCTTCAGTTTCTAAGTATTGGTAAGAACCATCTATTCTTAATCCACCTTTTTGATATAACGCTTCAAATTCAACTCCCGTAAATGTTGCATCATTAATATTTGTGTATCCAAATAATGCAGTTTGATTAATAAAACTTCCTACAAATACTGATTCAATTAAATCAGTTGTGTTTGTTTGGAATATATTAAGACCTATTTTACTTCTTTGGTTTAGTTTATAAGATACTCCGAAATCATAAGATACAGAAGTTTCAGATGATAGAGAATTGATATCACTAATATCATATGTTAAGAATGCAATTTGGTTGTTTGCTTGGTAGAAGTTAATCTCATCTTCTATAAGTTCAGAACCCAATACATAAAATCCTTGAGTATATCCACCTAAAGTAAGGTACATTGTTCTAAAATCAGGTACTCTAAATCCACTACCAACTGATGCGTTGAATGAAAACTTACCTATATCGTATTTAGCAGATACCTTTGGTGAAAAGTTAGAACCGAATTCATTATACTTATCAAATCTACCACCAGCTACAATATTTAATTTTCCTAAGTTAAGATAATGTTGTAGGTATCCAAACGATGAACCTAATTCTCTTTCACCACCATATCTTTCAGTATCATAAGTGTAATCTCTCATACCAAATCCTAAAGTAGTTTGATTCTTCTCATTCCAATTATAAGAATTAATCATCTCAGGTTGGAATATGTTTTGTGTACTCTCATCTAATCTTTCAACATCTTGTCCAAAGAATTCAAATGATGCTTTGTTAGAATTACTAAAAGATGAGTTTGATAATTTGATTTCACTCACATACTTTCCAAATACTCTTTTATAGTTTAAATCTAAGATTAGATTATCAGATGTATTTTCTTCAGTAGTTTCAATTAATTGACCTGCTGTATTCGTTTCAGTTACAGTTTCTCCTTTTGAATCTTTCTTAAAATAAGTAGCTCCTAATGAGAATGTATTTACACCATCACTATATCTACTTGTATTTGAGATGTTCACTAAAGAATTTGGAAGAACAGTCTGACCATATGTATTTGGGTCTGCATCAAATCCATCTGAGTTTTGGAATGATACTTTAGATAGATTACTAAATTTACCTTTAGTAAACCCTCCATTTAATCCTACCAAAGATGTGTTGTTCGTTCCATATTGAGTATTCAATTGTAAAGATGGTTCACCACCTTTTTGTGTAATGATATTAACTACACCACCAATTGCATGATTACCCCATAGGGATGACATTGAACCTTTTACGATTTCAACTCTTTCTACATTACTTAGGTTTATATTAGATAAATCCAAAGCTCCACTTTCTCTACCAGCAATTGGAACTCCATCAATCATTACCAACACATACTCAGATGAAAGACCTCTTAATTGAAATCCTCCACTTTTCATTGGTGCTACTTGAATACCTTTTGCTTGTAACAAATCTTCCATTGTTATTAGATTGAGTTTTTCAATCTCTTTTTTACCAATTACCTCAGTAGGTACTGGTGAATCTTCCAAACTTATCTCACTTCGAGTTGCTGATATTACTACGTCATCTAATACGATTGTAGTATCAGTTGTTTGGGCATTAATTTGAGTGCTTAATAAAACACTTAATATAACTAATAGTTTTCTCATTTTATTTTTGTTTTTTATTATTAATTTTTAGATTGTTCTAAATCTTCTTTGTCCATTTAGTTTTACTCTCATAGTACTACCTAAATAGATTTTTTTCTCAACTCTATCATTAAAATCATTACGAGATTGATTTAATTGAGAGTTTCCGTTTTCTTGGTTTTTATTCATTTTTACTTTAATTTTACAAATATACGAAATTAATTTGAATTATCCAAATATTTCCAGTCAATATAATTACTATCTTTCAACTTCTGTCTAATCCTTTCTCCACTTACTCCACATTCTTTTGCAGCTTCATTCACCGAAATGAATTTTTTATCACCACATTGAATGGTTTCGGAGTAAATACTTACCCCACCAGCTTTATCCGATAGGTTCCATAAATCCTCCATTTCCTTATAACTTATATTCCAATCTTTAGGTTCAACTCTTTTCCAATGTTGAAACTTCTTAGCATTTGATTCAAAGTAATTTCTACATTGTGATTCAGTTAACTCTTCAATCATATCACATACTTGTAAAGGTGATTCAAATGGAATATCTCCTATAACATATTTTATCTCTGGTCGAGTTTCCTCACCAATTATCTGCCAATTTTTATATTTTGTTTTTCTACTTATACATCTTCTCTTAACTTCAGAAGCTACCAACTTATTTGGATTGATTGAAATAGCAGCATGTCTGAAAGTTAAATATTTTTTACCTTCTATTTCACATTCAAACTCACCACCTTTTATTTCTTCAGTAGCAATATCAGGATTTCCTTTTACAAATATAAGAATGTTTTGATGTACGGATGGTATTTTTCGGTTTCTATCGAAATAAGTTTTACCTACTCTTGATGCTTGATGTTGTGAATTAAAAAGTACCATATCGTTATAGAACTTCATACCATATCTTTCACACATCGAAATAGTTTTGTGTACCAATCCCCTATAATTTCCTATGGAGTAATTCCCCGTCGTTGAAGGTTCTCTTACTTCACTCACCACAATCCCAAAAAATCTATTTTCTTTTAACTTAGTATAAGATTTATAAATGATTCGTTCCAACTTAGCATCAAAGTTAGAAACATTTAAGTTCGATAAATCATCTTTATGTTCAGAATAAACTTCTAAATCATAATAAGGAGGACAGGTAAATACAAAATCATAATCATCATTTAAAAGAAATAATTGTTTATCAGCATCTCCTTGAATCCAAAAAGGTTTAGATGATTGTTTTTGATTGGCTTTGATTTGTTTGTGGGAAAGGTCGATTCCCACATATTTGTATCCCATTTCCTCTGCTACGATTCCTCTAACGGAACCTCCAGCGAATGGGTCTAAGATTTTTCCACCTTTAGGTACGAACCACTCATACATCAGTTCACAAAGAGTTGGGTCAAAAACAGAAACATTAGATGAGGAATCCCAAAATTGAGATTTCGATTCCGTATCCTCTCTTCCTAACTCAGATTGAATTCCATAAGTAGTAATCCAATAATCTTTCCTTTGTTTCCACTCCTTCGTTCTTGTATCTAAAACCGAAAATGGTGTAATCATAACCTTTATTTAACTTTTTCCTTTAATTACATTCTACTTCGTACTCTTCCCATCCCATCGTAGGTTGTTCATTTGGAAATCGAAACTTTCTACATGTTCCGCTAGTTTCAAAGTATATTGTCTTTATCATATGGGTTGGAATATGCCCACCTGTCGGAAGTATCTCATAATCCCCATTCCATTCTAATTCAACGTGAATAGTTAGATTTTCGATATCATCCCACTCTCTTTCTTCTTCCTCCAACAATCTCCATTCCCCTCTATTCAGATATTGGTTTTGGAGTGCGCAGTTTAAAAAAGAAAATGTTTGTTTCAAATTCACCATTGAATCCGAATACGTTGCCGC
>Ga0181402_1000384_pt1 | contig 16378 bp, 17 predicted proteins | sample 25SPOviralmetaG_FD_130131 | JGI IMG/M metagenome (GOLD analysis project Ga0181402, IMG submission 130131) | Marine viral communities from the oligotrophic San Pedro Time Series (SPOT) site, San Pedro Channel, CA, USA - 25 SPOT_SRF_2011-08-17 | ecosystem: Environmental > Aquatic > Marine > Strait...
CGGTTCACTCTTCTGCATAAGTTCAAACGATTCCTTGTAGTGCTTGGTGCGTGGACCCTGCCCGTCTATCTCATTGGGCTTTACCGCAAACTCGTCATCCAATTTTTCAGGTTCCAATGTAGCAGTATGAAATCCACTCCCTATGACCAGGGCAGGACTGCTCGGCTTGGGGTTGTTTATATCGTGCCTCACCTTGGCGGGGCATGTGTTGATTAAGGACCACGCAGTCGAGCGAGATAACTCGCCCGACCCGTGGTACTCTGCGTTAGATATACCATCCTTTAGCATGATAAGCCTTTCAATTGAGGATACTCGCCTTCGATGCCTTCGAGCATTGCGCGGATCTCATGATCACATTCCCGCCATTGCTTTACCTTCTTCACCGCATGGGTCACATTCGTGTGGACTCGATCAAACTTATCAGCCACTTCCTCCTGCGTGTTACCCATCAGATGCGAATAGAACATCGCGATCTGACGAGCTAGTGCCACATTCTTGAAACGATTACGGGAATTAATCTCATCAACCGTAGTTCCCATGTAATCCGCCACTATCTTTTTTATGTCGCTAATCGCCATCAGAATGGGTCCTCCTGTTTTGCGTTATCTTCAGGCTCAGGAGTTGGCTCCGCAAATGGATCATCCCCGGTAAATAATGCTTCGAGGTTTATCTTCATCTCCTTCACCGCCGCATTGATCTCATCACTACGCTTCTTGTGCGGAGATGGAGTCATGGCATAGGATGTTTCTTTTGACTCACCGCTTTTAACAATCTTCAAGTCATACTTACGCGGATCTCCCCACTCTTCATCCTTTGCAAGCGTGATTAACTCTTTTCGTAGCCCAACTTGTGGAATCTCAAGAATCTGTATTCTTTCTTCGTCATAACTCCATACAATCATTGCTAGGAATTGTTTTGGTTTATCCTCTACGCCTTCGGGAACACTCTCTCCGATCTTCCAACGATAAGGCTTTCTTCCACCATCAGCGGTAGTCCCCCAACCTAACATACCCTGGATTACTCCACCATCATCGGAAGATCCGACTATACGAAACTGATTCGTACCTTGCTTTAATTTCATGTAATTACCGCCACCGCTCGAAGAGCTTTGCGGAACATCTTTTATGTTATCTAAGAATCCCATTATAATTTTGTATATTTTTAGTTGTTATTTTTTTGTTGTATTTGCATGTAGTTATGTGTTTTTATTGTCCACATGGGACGACAAATACTCACAAAGCCTGTATCTCTGAGGCTTTCACCTTCAGTCAGAGACAAAGTTAAAGCAGTTGCGGATAATACGAGCCTTATGCAGGCTCAGGTATATGATCTCTTACTTCAGGCCGCTTGTAAGGCGCTTGATGAAGGGACAGAAGATGATTCTCTTCCGCTCCCTCTCCATCTGAAGATGGTAAAAAAGTAAGTAGTTCTTTAATCAGAACATCTATGCCCACCTTCGTGGGAGTTTCTGCTGTTATTGTAATTTCGTTCCCGCCTTCATGCTCCAAGCGAAGACCATCCATTTCCGATGTGGTAGGTTTTGTAGTCATCTGTAGTTATTTTTTCTGTGGTTTTATGACGCATTGTTTCTTGGGCAAGAAATTTAAGTCCTACTGAGTGCTAGAAACTCCGTTGGATCGTAGGCATTCCAACATACACACGGGAGGTAACCTCCACGCTTGAGTGACCGAGAGCTTTACTCGCCACAAAAGCATTATTCCCATTCTTCCTCATCACCCGGTGTCCGCAGTACTTTCGCAGGCGGTGTACGGGGCGATCATCCACCACCCCGCACTTCCGCCGTAGAAAAGATGGAAACTCGCGCGTTATGCGGTCCTCCTGAACAGGTACGATTAAAGCATCGTTCGATGTTTTAAAGGAGGCGATAAGTTCCCACCACGATGGATCGCAGGGACGATCCTGGTATTCACCACCGCTTTTGGGAGAGTGGATTCTTATCAGTTTATTTCCATCGAAATCTTCGTGTAGATCATCAAACCTTGCCCGTTGGATTTCACTACTACGAAGACCTAATCCGTACGCCAAAGCGTACATCAAATACATTGCAGGGTCGGACTCCTTGAGCGCTTCACATGCCTCGCGGATTTTATCCAACTCCTTACGATTCGCATCAAATGGCGTGACCTGCACGCCCTCCAAACTCAATGCGATCCAATTACTAAACCATGAGCAGTCGATCCCTAACTGCTTATAACGCTTTATCCACGCCTTACTGAATAGGCTTCGTGCCTGACGCATCTCATTGGAACCACGATGTGCTACCCAATCATCGCAGATCGGAATGCCCGCTCCCGTTTTACTAGCAAATGCGGATATGTCTGCATCAGCGGGATCGATTCCGTAATGTCTTAGGATCTGCTCCATGCGCAGGATATTATTTCCTTTTGTGCGCTCGTTCGCCTGTCGCTTTGCGACTAGCGTTTGCGTTCTGTATATTTCAAAGAAGTCCGAAATGGGCAGTAGTTTCCGTACACCTTCAAATCGAATAAATCCATTTTCTGATAGCATAGGGGTAGCAGAATTGTGTAAGCTACTAGTGGTATCTTGTAAAGAAAACATGGCGTGAATTTTTGATTTATTATGGTTATTGCGTAGATTTTACGCTTCACGCCACCAATTTCACTTGGTACCGGGCCGGGGACTCGAACCCCGAACCAATTGATTAAGAGTCAACGGACATAAAAATTTATGTCAATTGCTTCCAATCAAGCGCAAAGCATGTTGAGATTACAATCAGACGATTTATTTGTCGTCAAGCACTTTTCTGATTTTTCTAAAAAAAAGAACCGCCTCGGTTAAAAGACGGTCCTTATAGAAAGAAAAGGTACTATGATATACCTTGTGATGAGAAGCTATTCCTTACCTCGTAGTTTGTCAAGTCGCTGTTGCTTGATCTTCTCTTCTCCCGCTCCAAACCGCCAATAAATATCCTTACCAACCACAGGAATATACCGCACAAGCTCTTTACTCTGCTTCTTTAATGCTTCTTCTTTGTCATCTGCAAATGCAACTTTGACTGCTTCATTAAGGATGGGCGCAGGAGGTGCAAATACTGCACCTAGGCCACCAAAGAATCCATCACTTTTAGCTTTATAAACTGCATATCTTGAGGCACCGATCATCTGCATACCCACATCCATTAGCTCATCAGATATTTCCACAGGTCTGCCTAAGATTAAATCTTTAGTTATATTGACTGCGGCTGTACCTCCACCAAATAGCATAGCGAACCTGGCGGCATTCTGTATTCCCTCTTTTGATGTCTCACGCTTGGCGAGCTTTTGCACAATATCCTCACGCATGACATCGAGTTGCTTCACAAAAAATGTCTTTAAGGAGTAGAATAATCTACCGCCTTTCATATTTAGATACTTCGCAGGCATCTCGGATAGCGTGATTGGTTGCGTCTTTGTAAGTCTACTGAAAAGAAAGTGCCTTACATTCTCATTTTGTGAGTCACCTCTACGGATCGCATCAATTAAATCATCGGTTTCATTCTCGAAGAATGGTTTATTTTCTTCGATGAATTTCTTGTATGCCTTGGAGTTCTTGTTGCGCAGTTGTCCCTGTGCCTGACGAAATGCACCACGCAGATTATTTTCCTTGAGGGCTATGTCTAAGTTTTTAAATCCTGTTACTTTGAACAGTTTATCCATCGCACCCTTTACAGCACCCGCATCCGTAAACTCACTTGCAATATCATTCAGACCAAACTCCTTTAGTTTTATCTTGGGACCAAACGGAGAGAGCGTATTTATTAAACCATTACGATACGAGTTTAACGCCAGGTCGCCCAACTGCGTAATAGTCGAATATGGATTTGCTATTGTTGAAGCATATATAACATTTCGTGCAATGTTTGTACCCTTACCGATCCTGGCCTCACCACCCTTGAATCTTGTGCTTACAAGTTTGGTAATCTCATCCTGCACTTTTCCATCTTCGATTCTTTCAATGTCCGTAAAAATACTTTTCGCAGTAGGGTCTTGAGACTTACCAAGAAATCTATTCTTGTTTACATTGTAGGTAACATTATCGACATACTTCTGTAGCCCGCCAAGAAAGTCATCGTAGTACTTTTGTGTATCATCAGTAATAGACGCAAGCACTCGCTCTTTCTGTAGCCCCATTTTACCGCTACCACGCAGATTGTTTCCTTCAAAGTAGTTCTGTATCACCTTTGCTCGCTCTGCCTCAGATAACTTAGTATCCTCCAGGCTAACAGACTGCTTCATCTTCTCCGGCATGTCATCAAACTTTTTCTTTTCAGCGGCACGGAACATCTCCTCAAGTTGCGATCTCGGTTCCTTACCAAGCGACTTCACGAAACCATCATAGTCCTTCATGACGCGAGGTAAGTAATCCTTGCGATACTCAATCTCTATGCCGTTCTTATTTGCTAATGCATGAAGATCGTCTAAGCCTTGCCTCACATTTAGAAAGTTCGCCTTTATCCCGTCCATACCTTTACGCTTCTGAACCTCATCAAGCATATCAAACGCCTTCTTCATAGAGTCAGGATTGCTTGTTAGGCGCTGAAATTTCTTCTGCTCATCCTTGGAAATCTTTTTAAATTGATCTGCGAATGGTTGCATTTGATCCACAAAGTTCTGCTTGAGCATGAGGTTATCCAACTCGAACTTATCCATGCGACTTGCAACAAATGGATCTAATTCTTTTATCTTTGATTTGATTGGACGGATATATGGATCAACCTTCTCTAGTCCTTTCTCAATCACGCTAAAGGTTTTATTTACTGCGGGTACTAGCGTTTTATCTGCAACCTTTCCTGCGGCTTTTAATCCTCCAAACATAGCAAGACCTTCGCCTGCATTCTTTAGCTTACCCATAAATACGCTTTCGCCCTCTTTCTTTTGGAGAGGACCCATACCAATTGCGTCAGACAAACCTTTCTCGTCTGCGGATAATGCGATAAATTCTGTGAGCGCCGCACCCACGGGTAGCTTTACTGCCTTGGGTACACTACTGAGTGCCTTTGCGACCTTTGGTATTGAGGTTAGCCCCTTAACTACACCCCCTCCCATTCCGAGTTGCGTTCCTACCCTGGCGACATCTCTAACTGTAGACTCCTGGAACTCCTTTTGTGATACCCCGTGCATTGCGCCCATCGCATCACGGAAGAGATTAGGCTTTTCTGAGGCTAGTGGGTTATCAATATCTGCTCCAACCAACTCACCTACTGATGACACAAGTTCTCCGGCCCCTTCCGCTCCGCCAAATAATGCATTGAATTTAAATTTATTAAACTCATACAGCATAGACTCATACCACGGTGCTTCGTCTATTTTTTCTTTGAGGTCCGGGGAAGGATCTTCTAGTGGGATGGGAGTAAATTCCTGCTCCTCCTCAAATGGAATAGGCGTGAAATTTTGTTGATTAAAAGGTAGAGGAGTGAACTCTTTTTCCTCAAATGGAATAGGAGTAAACTCATCCATCACTGAACCGTGTATTTTTTACCATTAAGAGTGTAAAACATTTTTCCGCTAGACTTTGCTTTTTCATTAGCAGACATATGCTCATCAATCGAAGGCTCGGTTATAGAAGTTGGTTCCTTAGATACTGCTGAGTCTTCATCCTTAACTTTTGGACGCATACCTAGAATGGTTATTGCTTGCTCCATCATTGGATCTTTTTGTCCGCCACCGTAACCGACCATATTGCTTTTACCCTTAAAGGTATATGACTCAGTACCTTCATCGTAGTCATAATTGTCCTCAAGATAAACTTGCATAACCGCAGGGTCTACACCTCGAATGATTGCTTCTTGAATAGATTTCTTACTTACTGAGTCATTTAGAGGTTGCAGGCTATTGCCTGTCCAAACAAAACTTACCTTATTGCCGGATATTCCCTCAACATCTACTCTCTGACCTGGCGTATAAGATTTGCTATCCTGTTCAGCCTTTGATTTAGCGCCATAGTATTCTGTTTGTGCCCTTGTTAAATCAGCATCTGCGATCTTTTCTGCATACTCAGCACTTGCAATACTATTTGCGTAATTACCAATTGCTTCAGCACGGTTAGCTTCCCCTACTGCTTTTCTTATCGTAGGATCTTTCAATGCTTGCTTAACACTAAAATCCAACTCATCTACTCTCTTTCTAAGCATCGCATTCTCCTGCATAGTCCTGCCCGCAAGCAATCCGTTTGCACGCTCCAACTGAGCAATAGAAGCATCGCCACTCTTTATATCTTCAAAGAGTTTCATATTCTTCTTATCACTTGTTTCGTCTCCGGACATTGTGAGTTGCTGAACTATGCTTGGATCTGCTGATAACTGCCCTTGTAGTGTAGACTCAAGCTGATTACGCTTCTCCTTATTAAGGCTATACTGCTCGATTATTCCACCGACAGTCTGCCCCATTTTCTCTCCGACTTTCGCCTGTGCCTGACCCGCCAAAAGTATGGGTGATGAATCTATTCGCATCAATCCCGCCTGTACTGTATCTCCTATTGCCATTTTGTTTTCTCCTTATCCCGGATAGGGCATTGCGTCTGCCATCATTGCATTCTGATCATAGTTATAATAATCACCCATCGATTGTCCCAGCTAACCGCCTGCGCCTCCGCCTCCGCTTCCGCCTCCCATTCCCGCAGTTACTGCGGCGGCACCAAATTTGCCCATCATATCCATCAGACCTGTCGCCATACCTGCTGCCGCTTTTTCACGAGCCGCATAAGTGTTGGCGTTGTAATTAGCTCGGTTAGCCAATTCTTGCATACCAATATTCACGCCCGCATCAGGATTGATCCGAGTCACCTGTTCCTGTGGCAATCCGAACAAGGCCGCCCTTGCTCCATAGCCCTGTTGGGTAAAATTACTTCCTCCCCGTGCCATCATTAATGGATCGACAGAGGTGGCACGATTAAGATTACTCGCGAAACCTCCAAGGCTTTGTGCCTGTTGGCGATTCTCTCTTAATATATCACGCAGATAGTCTTCCCGACTCATCGCTTCAGCGGCAATCGCCGCATTGTCCATATCGCGTCCGCGAGCCACCAATGACTCTCTTGCGGATTGAGTTGCTCGCCTTCTCATCTCAGGAGATAAGTCCTGCATCTGTGCCTCCTGAAATGCCTGATCGGCTAACTGATTAGCCTGCTCCACGCGAGCCTGCATGAGCGGATCGGATGCTCTTGCCGCCTGTGTCATATCGGCACCAAACCTATTTAGAAATGATATATCAGAACCTGCCTGACGCTCGGCCATTTGACCGCCAAAATCCTGTGCCCTCATTGCTTCCCGTTCAGCAAGTGCGGCCATTGGATCAGAGGCTCTTTCAGCAAGACTCATCTGTAAGTCTTGATACTGTGGGTCGTATGTCTGACGAGTGTGAAGCATCGTCTGCTGTAATGCCGGATCAGACATTGCGGTAACATATTCCTGTGCGGAAGTTCCCACATTAAATTTCTCTAACTTGGGTGGTTCCTTCCCACCTCCGAAAAGCTTCTGTAAAAAGTAAGAAGGTACTCCTGAACTATTAACAGGTTCGCCCGCCCCTCCAGCATCTTTAAGCATCTTAGCTTCTGCGGAATTTATGTATGCGAGAGACTCGCCTTCGGGAGCATTCTCGTTTAAAAGCCTGGCGGCCTCGGCCAATGGATCTTTGATTTTTTTATTTTTCATGGGCTTAATTTTAAAAAACAATCAAGTGAACTGTTACATCATCCCGACCCGATGTGTTTGTGCCTGTAATTATTCGAACTGTGGACTGATTAATAGAGTAGATTGAGGCATCCATCGTGTTTGTGTTTTGAGCCTGTAATGCCGTGACGGAAGCAACAGGATTAGTTATAGCATTATCAAAAGTTACAGTATAATCCCCGTCTGCGTTTTTAGTAATTGATAAAACATTGAACCCATCATTGACAGTAGGATTTGTGTCAGTCCCATCAAATGTGCATTTTGCTTTTAAAAGCTGAGATGTGTCGGGAATGGAATTATCAACATATGCCTTGATGCTCTGCTGAGTCACTAGAGCAATATTAGAAGAACTCTCTCCACCCATATCATCTTCATCCTTTATCTCAACAGGCACGGGTGCGGCCACTGATCCGCTGACATTTCCCAACACATTTAAATTATTTATATGTTCTAGCTTGTCTGATGTAACCGCATCGTTCGCAATCTTTTCTGTCGTGATGTTTAAATCCTTTATGTGATCAGTAGTGACTGCACGATTATTATCATCTGTTGCATCCTGAAGTAATTCGTTACCTGTGATTCCGTTGGCAGGAACTTTCAGTTTTCCATCACCATTGTTTTGTCCATTATTGTAGAACTCGTTGTTTACAATAATAGTAGACCCATCCGCAGGTTCCTCAAATGTAGCGAGATCAGCGATATCCATGAGCTTTTGAGAGGTGACCTGATCACCCGATGAAAATTGTTGTCCTGTTTTAAGTATTGGCATTTTAAGTTCTCCTTATGAAACTGAAGTGGTTGAACGATCTGTAATTCTAGCATCCACCTTAGTGGCCCTAACATAGGGTCTACCATTAGATGGTTGAAAGTCTGCTTGGATTCCGAATCCACGCTTTCTGACACGGAGCCTGACAGATGCATCTTCAGCAGTCCCAAGCTCATTACCTAGCAGTGTGGTTAGATTTACAGGTTCGCTTGTTGAGTCGGGATCTTCTGCAATAAAGCGAATATCTCCGTTTGATGGATTCGATTCACTAGATTTAATCTGAAATTCTGCCCGACTAAAATTCTTACGATCCATTGAATCGGCATCGTATTGGCGTGTGGTTAATTGACTTACCACATCGATACCAGGATCCTCTTCAGGTGTTTGTCCCGCTTTCTGTGAAACCTTATCTTTACCCTCCAAGGCATCCAATTTGTGTACACCTCCCTCAAGAGTTGTAAGGTACAAAGCATTTTGCGAACCCTCGCGAGCTACCAAGAGATCTCGAATCGCAAATTCTGTAGAATTGACAGTATCAATGCTTTCAAATCCTTGGTTGATAAAATTGTACACCAAAATTGTGTTTAGTTTATTCGTATCCCCGGCACCAGGTTCTGAGTCAAGTGGGACTGCAAGAAAATAGCGGGAGTTGAAATAAACTCCGACTGACAAGAATGCAAAGTCCTGATTGATTCGGTCGATGAATGGTTGAATGGTTTCGGATATTGGTGTACCTGTGCCTCGCAGATTATACTCATCTAGAAAGCTCACTCCGTAGATCCCTTGATCAGATAGAAACATAATCTGATTGGCCACCTGAACGATTGATTTACGAGCAGATGCCCCTACTTCATCTGTTACCTGTGTGGTTTTTACATCGGCAAGAGATCCACTCACGCCTGTCATCAGATGAATAGATTTGCGATTAAATACGACTACCGAATCCTGCGTGAATCCTTTAATCCCCACTATAAAATCGCTCTTGCCTGACGATATACGAAACTGATTTCCTATCTGATCGAATGTATCTGAATCGAAAATATCCGAGGCCACCAATTCGTCCCTGATCCCCCGATCTGTTGGTGAGGTGGCAGATGTGTATTGGTAAGGAACCCATAGCCTACGCTGATGAAACTCACCAAACGGAGCCGCAGGTTGATGGATAAATCCTTTGCCTATTGCTAATGGTCTGCTGACTGTCAGAGAGTGATTGGAGTCATCTTTAACTCCGAGGTTAAATGTAAATTGGTTTACAGTAGGAACGCTTGTGACCACCACTTCACTTCCGATAAAGCTATCATATATCGCAGATTGTGATGTGTGGATTGTAAGTCTATCTCCAACTGCTAACCCGTGTGATGGTACATCCATCGTCACAACCCCACTGACAGATGCTGTGCTTGTATCCGTCAAATAAGCAGGTGCAGTGTATGTTCCACTTGCAACTCGCGTAAAATCCTCAAAGTATTCCACCTGTGCCCCACTAACATTGAATGTCTTGCTCTGAGACTGAGTCATAGTGACCGTCAATTGATCATTCGCTGGAACGCTTGCGACCTGGTAGCAGTCATTCGGATTATATTCCCAATTGCCCAATCGTGTGAGGGTGACAAAGTCACCAACTACTCGCCCGTGATCGGATGCGGTTGTGACGCTAATAGTCTGACCCGACTGAGTCGCCTGGGTGATCGCAAAACGATTTAGCTTGGGGCTCGCGGAAAGTGTGGTTTTACGAGTCCTGAAAATAAACATCTTGTCAAACCCTTGGCTCATGCCCACCGGCCCATCCACAGTTTCCCCGCCCTGCTCGTACCTACATTTATATAGCTTCGCGTCTTTTAATCTTACGATCAGGCATAAATTATTCGTTGCTGAGAATATAAAGTCATCATTTTCAGAAGATGCATCGCTATAAACTGCACTTCCGTAAACCGCATTTACAGCATCATCATCCAAGGTAAAGTTTTCTGTCGTGGATGCCACGGATGTATTGCCCACATTATTAGTGTTTATTGCAAATGTAGTATCTGCCCCCGTGTCTGCGAAGGTTACAGTTTTGGCAGATGTGTTGATAGCAGTAATTGTGTGACTGCCATTAATTGATGCATCGATATCATCCACATGAACTGTACCGCTCACCGCAAACTCTGAGGCCGGAGTATCTTCAAGTGTAAGTGTCACCACATTGCTCGCTCTTACCGCATTTGTCACAATGTAATTAATTGTGGTAGGGATTGCATTACCCATTGAGGCAACTGATGTTCTACCGATTGGGTTATATGAAATCCAAGACTCTGTTAAACCTGAATAACTGACATCTATAGTAGACCAACGCTGTGATGATCCAACTGTTGTAAATACTTCATTCGCACCTGACGATGCAAAGGTAATTGTACGAGTGTTGAAGTTTACAGAGGCTAAAGCAAATGTGCCATTCGGATCATCACCTGTGAAGTTTAGTCCATCAATGGTAATGTTGTTTCCAACGATAAAGGATAGGCTCGGAGTGTCATCCAATACGACTGTTACGACTCCTTGCCCGTCTACTTGAGAGCGAGATGCAGATAAAATAATATAAGGCAATCGAATCGCATCTTCCCCTGTTGTGATTGATCCGAATAAAGTGTTAAGTCCCTTGCGAGGTTGCCAAGTCCCATCGTCATTCATGCGACCATTCTTGGACAATGCTACCTCACCAGGCTTCAATTGATTGGGTCGCAGACGGGCATTCATTCGCAAAAAGAAGGTATCCCCCTCAGTCACGAATGGATCGTCTAGCTTTCCGTATGAGCGGTAGCGACTCACTTCTTTTTAACCTCCTGCCAAACTTTAATGCTCATGTAGACAATGGTGATCACACCTGCGATACATCCAAATAATGAGTCTAAGGACGAAAGTCCAAAGGTGGCTAATGTACCACTCAATCCTGCGACTGACACTCGATCAATCATTAGAACAATAGGTCAAGGACGATTATGCCTAGCACTAAGGCCACAAAGACTGTAATCATTTTGCCTCGTTTTGGGAGTGTTTCGAATTTCTTTTTGAGTAGAATTAAGTTTTTCATTTTTGATCGGAAGGTCTCGGAAAGGGAGGTCGAGTGGTGGATCTTGTGACTTCAGTTTTCGCACATCTTTTAGCCACGAAAATGGGTATCCCTAGATAGCATCCAAGCACTACTGCCGCCCCGATAAGGATTCTTTTTATGTAGGATGTAAATTCAGCAAATCCACTCTTATGCTCAGCCATTCCCTGAGCTACCAGGGCACTCACATCTCCATGTGTTAATGCCTCAATTGTTTCTTCAGCCTCTACAAGTGCATCTTTGTTTTTTAACGCCTCTCCTGCAAGCACACCCGCACCCGCAGACAAACCTCCTGCCACAGGGCCGCCTGCAAGCGTTCCTACTGATCCGCCAATAACTCCGCCTAATGTCGGATAGGTCGAACGAAACGAACATCCGGCGGTCAGGAAGCATAGTGCTAAAAGGAGATAGATCATATAGGATCGTCAGATGACCAATCTTCGGTCGCTAGAACTGCTAACATCTCAGAGCGATCAAGTGCAGTCTTACCTTCCAAAAAGCTAGGCGTGTCGCCCTCGTACTTAACAAAAGTCTGTGTCCCTGCTAGATTGTATCTTAAAGTAGAAGGACTCGTCTCAAGCACTTGGTTAAAATTTACGGAAGATACTTCCGATGCGTCTATAATTACATAGTTTCTCATGGTTTATTATGGTACTGTTGTTGAAAATGTCGGGCCGTTAGTAAGTGTTCCGTCATTACCTCCGCTTCCTTGATCCGTTATAGTCGTACCGCTTCCTGAGTTATTATCTCCCATTCTCCACCAACCTACGGGATTGAGGGACGATATATCGTTAGGTGTTCCACTGTTATAGATGCCTGTAACTTCTCGCTGAGTAAGTTCAGTATTAAAAATCGCAAACTCATCTATCAAACCGTCAAATTGATACGCTCCTTTAGCGACATGATTTGCATTTGCATAACTACCAAGACCTACTGATGTTGATCTGATGGCATAATTAACTCCATCAACATAGATAGTGAAGCTACTTGAAGACAGAGGGTCAACACCGTCGTAGGTTAGTATTAAATGATGAAAACCTGAAACAAGTGATGCAGATAAAGTAGAGTTATTCGTAGCGTATCCTCTAAACTCATTATATGCAGAACCAAACCATACACCGTTATAAATTGCATTACCTCCTGTGGTGTTTGATAAAGAAATGACAAAGCCTTTAGTAAGATTAGTTTTTAATAAACATATGGTAGGAAAAGTAGTTGATATATTATCTACATCAAACCAAGCAGACACTGAAAACGCACTTGAGCTATTGATAGTAGTGTTAGTACCAAAGTCCATGTAGTCATTCGTACCGTCAAAGTCTACGGAGTAGGTGTTCGTTATGGATGGTAATACGAGTGGGCCTAGAGGTACATCTGTTGAAAATGTTGGCCCGTTGATGAGTGTTCCATCGTTACCGCCACTGCCTTGATCTGTTATAGTTGTGCCACTTCCTGAATCGTTATCTCCGTTTCGCCACCAATGAACAGGCGAGTAAGAAGATAAGTCGGTAGGTTCTCCACTATTATAGATTGCTGTTACATCTGATGAAGATAACGCAGAACTATATACCGCCACCTCGTCTATTAATCCTCCAAAATAACCTGAGTAATTGTTTAGTCTCCCTATATAGAAAGGGTTTCCTGCACTAGCACCTGTTGTCGATGATGGCGTTCCTCCTAAACTCATGTCATTCCCATCCAAGTACAACTTATGAGTACCTGAATCACGCACATAAACGACATGATGCCAATTAGTATCAGCAGTTGAAGACACTGACGCAAAAGTAGAATCGTAACCTACATAAATAGTATTATTGCTAAAATGCTCTATATAAAAACGCTCGCCCGGAAACGGCCCTACTCCAACAATTAATCCACCACCGCTTGCCGACGCTTTTTTATACCAAGCAGAGACAGAAAATGTAGATGCTGAATTTAAAGCACTAACTGTCCCACAATCAATGTAATCGTTTGATCCGTCTAGTGATAAGCTATAAGTGTTACCATTCCATGAAGGAGGAGCAGTAGGACTAGCGATTATTCCGCTACCGATACTTGGAAGAATTAAAGACATTTTAGGATGCTGTGTCCCCGGCTAAAACAAATGTGTCAGCAGCGTAAGCGACTATACTAGCTACTCCGTACTGTGCATTGATCTTAGTGTGAGACTGTCTATTGTTGATGGTAGTACTAGAAGCACTGAAGGTAACTTGCCCAGCTCCTTTTTGTACGAACGAACAATTGAACCCAACGCCTAATCCGCTCGGTACTGTAACTGTAACTGCTGATCCGTTGTCCAACACTACGACCTTTCCATTGTCACTAGCAAGCAGTGTGTATGCAGTTCCTGTCTGATCGTTGATAGTAGCATCGAATCCTGAAATCGAAGTCCCGTCGAAGTTGCCGTCTGTTAAATCTCCTGCTGAAACTGTAACCGTTCCCGTCTGTCCTGCTACCGATTGCACAGGTGCTAGGGACATTAGGTTAGTAGCGGTTACTTTCTTTGTAGTTGCGGTTCCTGCGACATCATCCACAATCGCCAATATGTCGGCACCTGCGGGACTCGGTAGGTCTGTAAGTTCTGTAATTTTTTTGTTCATAAATATTATGCAGGTTCAAATACCAATATATCTCCGTTCTCTGCGGTTAGTGGTTCACTGAGTTCTGTCGTTAACGCTCCGTCTATAGCGGGTGCATCTCCACCAGGCTGTGGTTTCGCTATAAAAAGTCCTAGGGCTAATCCGGTCATCGTCTTTTAATGGAGTGCTGTCCAAGCTCCGTTAGCTCGTCCGTAAAACTTATTTTCGGTAGTATTGTAAATCATCTCTCCGTCAGTCGGACTACTGATTGCATTCATTTGCGTAGTAGTCATTCGAGGCATAATTACCCCACCTGTTGTGGAGGCTACTTCGAGGGGTGCTGAGGGGGAGTTAGTACCAATACCAACTTTTCCGTCAACATCTATTCCTATACCCGTAAGCACCTGATTAGCAGAAAGTGCTAAGAAATCAGCATCAGGATCATATATAATATAAGAGTTTAAATCAGTTGCAGAACTATTTCTTGCTTGGAAGTGTAATAACACATTATCTCCATCAGATGTTTCTGCCAATGTTAATTTCTGTGTAGGACTCGTAGTTCCAATCCCGACACTCCCGGAGGAGTCGATGCGCATTGCTTCGGTTGAATTAGTGCGGAGTGCTAACTCATTTGTCGCAGGTGCGTGAATTGCCACCGCTGAACTGCTTGACCCTGTTTGATCAAGTGCATACTCGTCTGCCACTACATTACCATTTACATCTAATTCCTGAGTCGGTGATGCAGTCCCCACTCCCACCTTCGTAGTCGATACTGATAGGGCTGAATCTGTACCCTCTCCGTCCTGCACGAACTTAGAAGTGCCATCCACTCCATTCGTGTAATCATTTACCTGAAGCAGACCTTTGTAGGTGCTTGCAGGTGTTTGATTTGCTAGATCGCTCATTAGACTCGGTAAGCTATGACTGCACCGCTTGTAAGCGTGAACGAAGTTGTGCGTCCATAAATTGGTGTGCTTGGAGTCAATGTAGTCGCATCCTGTCCTGTGCAGAGATCTGCGATGTTATCGATATTACTTGTGATGCTTGCCATCACTGTGTCTTCGGTTGGTACGATGCAAAAGAAGTCACCTGTGTGCGCCACAGTATCATTAATGTATTCTCCTCCGTTAAGTCCTAATCCTCTGTATTCTGATGCCATTTTAAATATTGGTTGAGTATGTTGTTCCGTATGTTACGAATTGTATAAAGTTCTGCTGACCTTGCTGACGCTCTAGTTTATCTAGCTCCATCGTTATAAGTGATTCAGCCTGTTGAAATGCGACCTGTCCTTTTTCCATTTGACCATCTGCGGTTAGCCAATCCCCATATGCTCCGTATGTGGCATACTCGCTAAATACATAAGGGAAGTCTGTGCTAGTAGATGAGTAGTCGATAAATGGTGCGCGAAATAGTAAGAATACAGGCTTCGTGCTGTTGCGATTTGTGAGTACAACTTTTCCATATCCACTACTTGCGTACTCCACGCGGAATGCGATCTCGTTAGTGAATCCGGTATCGTAGGGATCATTATTTGATACGCGAAGGACTTCACCAATCTCAGTGTTGAAATCAATCACATTCATGATGGTGGATACTGCTTCTGCTCCGCTTCCCCCGCCTCCTGAAAAGGATACTGTGGGGGCAGATGTGTAGCCTGTTCCACCTGCGGTGACTGCCACTCCGTTTACTGATCCATTGGAGTCGATTGTTGCAGTAGCGGTGGCTCCGCTTCCCCCTCCCCCGCTAAAGCTAACCGTTGGAACTGATGTGTACCCTGTGCCTCCACCTCCTACAGATACATTGCGCACCTGATTGTCAGGTGTTTTTTGCTCCAGGCGGATAGTGTCAGGCCATCTTGTGCGTTCCCATGCCAATCTACCAAAGCGATTAAAACTGCGAACTGCCGCATTTTGCTCATCCGTAAGTAACGAGTCAACGCCCACCAGGTGTTTAAGATTGGTGAGCATCGTACTGACCGTTACTTCTCTCATGCCGCGTTGAAGCTAGGTCCGCTAAAGGACTTCTTGGTTAAGGACTCGGCCTTGAAGGATGGGTTGTCGCGAAGGTACTCTTTTATGAAGCTCTTATCGCCCCAACATCCTGGCTTAAATTGATGCCAACGAAAATAATCGCGGGCGGGGATGGATGCTTTTAATTGTCCAAGCCCATCTGCTTTGGCGGAACCCATCTCGCGGTTCTCTTTACGGCATTGTGCCTCACGCATTGCGAGTTGTGATTTTTCCATGTCCACTTCGTAACGC
>Ga0181402_1000390_pt1 | contig 16212 bp, 35 predicted proteins | sample 25SPOviralmetaG_FD_130131 | JGI IMG/M metagenome (GOLD analysis project Ga0181402, IMG submission 130131) | Marine viral communities from the oligotrophic San Pedro Time Series (SPOT) site, San Pedro Channel, CA, USA - 25 SPOT_SRF_2011-08-17 | ecosystem: Environmental > Aquatic > Marine > Strait...
CGCATAATTGAAGTTTCAGATGCTACAAATAGAGCCTCTGCAACCATAGGCGAGATCAAATCGTCTAATGTTGACAATGTTGATTCGTTAGCCATAATTTTTCTCCTTTATGGTTTATTAGTTAATAATTTTTTAGTAATTTTTCCTTCCGATATTCAGCGTATCTTGCTTTATCTTCTGGATTATTCATATTTAGTTCCGCCAAGTTCAAAGGTTTGGGCGTATCACCACCAACACTCGATCTAGATCCAGCACCGCTAGGTGTTGCAACTTTGAAATGAGGGTTGTCATCTAAAAACTGTCCAACATATTCTTTTATACTAAGTGGCTCACCTTTATCGTTATACATTGGTGCATTATTATCACCAATAATCTCTGGTTTACCATCGTCTCCTAATTGGACTTTGTTTTTAAGTAAATTAACGACTTGCTCTGGTTTAATAGCTTGTTGTTCACTTGCTACTTTAATCAATGCGTCATCAATTCGTACTTTTTGTAACTCGGCTTGGTATTGTGAAATAACAGCGTCTTTCTTAGATACTGTTTCTTTTAATACTTTATCAAATTCACCTCGTTGTTTTTGCATTTCTAACTCTTTAGCTTCTTTTTCTTCTTTGAGTTGTCTTGCTTCGTCAAGATCAATGCCATTAAGTTTTTTTTCAAACTTCGCTCTTTCTCTTGCTAGTCTCTTTTCAAGAATTTTATCCAATTCGCTTTGTGCGATCATTGGCTCTTGTTGTTCAACTTCCTGTTTTGTTTCTAGAGATTCAGTATTCTCAATCTCCGTTTTTTGCTCGTCAGCCATAGTAGTATTCTCCTATATTATAAGATTGCCATTGTTATCATACCAACTTGGGTCGGTAGGTTGTAGATGGTGTCGGCAATTATATCCACCTCTACTTGTAAATGGATCGGTTGTTGATTTACCTTTCCAACTCTCAGATGACCACTTATCTCTAAGTTCATCTTCTGAAAATATCTTTCCTCTATTCGCTATACAAAATGGTCTACTATCACCAATTATATCTCCGTAATAAAGAAAGTTTGTTAGACCAGCTTCTGCGGCTTTTGCTTTAGTAAACTGTCCATCAAATTCCATTAAACTATCGTGTGCTAATTGCTTAGCGTATCTTCTCATATTATTTCCAACTCTATCTGCACCATAAACAGTATGCAACTTTTCTATTGCTTTTTGTTTTACTGTCTCATCAGTTGTAGTTGCAACAAGTTCTACAAGATCATTAATTTCATCTTGATCTGCTTTAATATATACACCATTAATCCTGTGTTGTAAGGTTTTAACTGTGTCCTCAAATGGTTTTCCACTTATCGTACTTTGATAAATCTCATCAGCCAAAGCGTTAGTAGTTTCAGTTGCTATATCTAAAAAACCTGTAAATTTAACTCGTTTTAAATTAGTAATTGTTTCTATGTCTAATTCAGTAAGTGTTTTAAAATTTTCAGATATCGGCAATACTTTCATATTATCTACTATGATCTTAGCAACTTTATCGTATTCTCTTACAGTTCCATCAGCCCATAATACATAATGTTTATCTATTAATGCTTTTATCTTCGGTCTTAATTCAACCGCTAATCTAGCTTCAAATAATTTGTTTTCTCTTAAAGGTAAAGTGTTAGCAAGTTTAACAACATCTTTTTCTAAATTTTCTAAAGCAATGTTTAATCTGTTAATATGTCTTGCTTCTATATCATCTACAAGATTTTCTCTTAATTGTGCTAACTCTTCAATTTTATCCATCAATCTTCTTCTTTATCTAGCCTTTTCCAAAATTCGTCAAGTGCGTTATGTTCACAGTTAGAACATTGACATACTGAACATTGACCACCATTACCACAATGACATTCGTGATCACAATTTCTACATTGCATAATTACCCCCCTATTCAATGATTCGTTTAATTCTTAGCCTTCCCATATCAGTTTCAAGTTCAGCTTTAACTTCCTTACACTGTATGTATATTCCTTCTTGATCTTCACCAATAGATCTTGATACAACTCTTTTCTGAGCCAAACAATCAGACATTCCATTTGTTGGAACATATTCTAAAATTTTGTCTCCATCTTTAATCATCATCATAGCAAACACTATTTCGATCATTTATAACTCCCATTTTTTTCTTCTAAATCTATTATTCGTTCTTCGTGGAATTGAATTACCATATCATTCTTTTGAATCATTGGCATTTCTTCTTCCATTTGCTCTTTTAACTTCTCGACATTACCAGCTAGAAATTCCGTCAACATATAAAGTTCTTGTATCTGAGGACTAACCATATCGCCTTTAGGCACTCCATCTATGAAGTCGTTAGCCGCTTCTAAGTCTTTAGTGATTAACTGAAGCTCAGTCTCTACTAGGGTTAATCTTTCTAATAGATTAAAATAACTGAAGCTACCAATAGCAACTGCCGCTAATATAAATAAAAGATTTTTGGCTGGTAAACTGACTTTGCTATCTTCCGATAAGTCTATTTTACTCGACATCTTCCTCAGCTACTTCCGCTTGTGTCTGTGCTGTTTCAAATACCCCAACTTCTGTTTGTGCTGTGATCTCGTCATTAATAGTTTTAATAACTGCATCATCATCAATAACTGCGTCAACAATCTGCTTATCAATTTCTTTTTGGAATGTGCTTGATCTTACGCCACTTGCTTTTGCTTGTTGTAAATATTGAAGATCAGACGCATAATCTCTTAGATTAAAGCTATCAGGGTAGTCTATTTCACCATCAAATGCTTTCCCTTGCCATTTTGCAAATAAAGACCATATATGCTCTTCAGCGTTTTCCAACAAATCAGCTTTTTCGCTTAATGTAGAATTAAGATTTTCAAATTCTGTTTGCAATGCAATACCAGATTGTACTTGGGTTTTAGTTTGTCTAACACCTGACATATGTGTTGCTCTATCAATCATTTCTATTTTCTGTTCAATAGACGATCTGATCTCACTTAAATTAGAGCCACTAGGCTGTAATAAAAAAGGTTTTAAGCCACTGTCTAAGTCATCTGGCATATTGACAATTGCTCCTGCACCTGCACTAGCTTCAACTCCTTGTGTTTTGACTAAGCTAGGGTGGTTAGATAATCTAATAAGTTGTTCCATTTCAGATAACTCGTTATATATAGACTGTTGCAATAATGCCACATCTGTTAAATCACTTATGCCAACACCTTGTCGTGGTGATCTTTTATTATACAGGCAAATAGCTGGTATAGTTCCTAATTGGTTAGGTTTAACTTCAATTACTTTAATCTTGCCTCTTTCTGGTACGAATACATAAGAAATTTCGTTAGGTGTCCATATTCTAAAATACGATCCATCAGATGTAATTTCTTCTCTAACTTTAATATAATCTAACACATAACGACCACTAGCGGCTCTTACATAGTGCCAATCCATAACATTATCTGGCGTTACCATTGTTAAGTAAGGTCTTATATCTTGATTAAGTTCTTCTGCTCTAGTCTGTGCGTTGCTTTCTGGTTTGTCTACAAACAACCATACATTGCCATAAACACCTGCGTAAGTTTGTGCATTTTTCATAAATGCATTAAAGTTTTGTCCATCAAGATCGGCATCACTTAAGAATGATTCTAAACTAGGATCATTGTTCAATGTTCCGTAATCTCTTGTTGGTGGTACTCTGAATAGAAAACTTGAATAAATACTTATGATATTTCTACAATGGTTATCTATTGGTGTGTAATTAATCCTATTTTGATATTCTAAATCTAATTCTAATGCATACTCGTGTAAAAATCCACCAGACCTATATTCATCTCCACCTAAGTATGATCTTAAATAAAAATTCCATCTAGGTATCATTAGATCATAGTTATCGTGTCGGTTTTCCATAAACTCTTTGTCTCGAATTAAGGAATCCATATTTTGATTCATTATGTACATTATTTAACGCTCCATCTTGTAGGTAATTCTTTGTTATAATTTTTTCTTATAGGGAACAAATAATCCACCGCATAGCCTATGGCGTCATTCATGTGATCAAATCCGCTATCCTTGTCAGGTTGCGTAGTTCCCTCTTTATAAAGGTGTCTTTCCAATCCTCTAATAATGTTTTTACATTTGGGGTCTATAAACATCATTCTTTGATCGTTTGTATTCTTTAGTCTTGAATTGACAGCGTTAATCCTATCCCTTATTTGAGGGTGAGTATTCTTCACTCTTACTGTCATTCCTGAATTTTGTAATATCGTTAAATCAGTTTTACCACCTGCTGAAGTTTTTCTTTGTCGACAAGCTGGGTCAGGATAAACAATAATAGATCGTTCAGGGTATCTATTTTTTATTTCCTTAACTAATTCCTCTGTGTTTGATGAATAGATTACTATTTCATCAATAAAATTTATCTTATTATTTTCTAGTTGAAATACTGCCGCACTCATTGGATCAATGTTAAAATCCATTCCTATATGCAAGGTTGTGTTATTATCTTTTAATCTCGTAACATTTAACTCTCGTTCAAAGTTATAATAAATAGCACCTGCATAAGTTTCAAATGTTGCTAAATATTCTTGTCTAAATGTTCTCTCGTCTAGGTCAGACTTAGCTTGTTCAATCTCATCATCGTCAACTTGTCCACCATCAAGTGTAGTAAACTGAAAACTTTGCCAATCTTTATCTACTCCGCCTTTACAATATAAATCATAAGCCCAATTACCATATCCTCTCGGTGTACCTGTGAACATTGCACCGCCTTTACGATCTGATAATGTTGCTCGTAATACTTCATACCAAGCCTCACTTGATATGTCAGCAAATTCGTCCATCACTAAGAAGTCTAATCCAACTCCTCTAAGTGAATCATAAGACCTATCCGCACCTCTTAAAGCAATTACTGATCCATTGATTAATGAAATAGAAAGATCACTTTCATTTGTTTTTTTTATCCAATTCAATTCTGCTAAGCGTTCTTTTAAAGCTAACCAACATACCTGCTTCGCTTGTCTATAACTAGGACATACAAACCAAACCTTTTTTTCTGGTTCACTTGCATATTTAATTAGCTGTCTTATTGCTAAATGTGTTTTGCCAAATCTTCGCCCTGTTATTAATACTTTAAATCTAGCTTTCGATTCGACTACTTGTTTCTGCGGTTGTGTTAATGGCATCAATTTTAATTCTTATGTTTACTTTACGACCTGCATAATCACTGCTAAATATAAATTCTTTTTCTTCTGTTGGTTTCAAAGTATTAACAGTTTGATTTAGCCACTGCATAATCTTTTGATTATCGTTCATACTTTAAAGCCTTTTTTCCAAGCCTGTAAACTCCAATATGCAGGGCTAAGTGTTTTCTGCCCTTTAACTCTTTTTAACACACCACCCATTCTAGCGTCAAACGATCTTTTTCTTGCAGGATTATTCTTCTTGATACTCATTTCTTTAGAGCCAAAGTTAACCTTCTTTACATTACCTGTCTTACGATCTTTAACAAATACCTTAAATTTTTTAACATCACCTCGCATTGGTTTGTTAAGTTTAACAGTACGCCCTTGATATTTTGCCATTATATTTCAGTACCTTTGTCTTTCACACAACCAAATTGCATATCAAGCAACTTGTCGTTTTCTAAATTTTCAAGTGCGTGAATCAATTCGTGTGTAAGATACATTCTGTTATTTTTAAGATATATCTCACATTCAACTTTAGAATTAAATTTAACTCGTTGATAATTAGAATTTATAGGATCACTTGATTGCATAGTTGCTATTACCATTATTACATAAATTATACTCATTAGTCTATGAATGGTAGTGGTTGACTATAAACATTTTCATTTGGATTATCAGATTGTCCTAACATATTCTTTCCTAAAAAGATTTGCATAGTAACATTACCGCCTTCAGCTGACTTCCATTGCATCTGTCTTAATCTTAATTTACTCTCGGCTCTCCCTTTTGTCAGAAATTCCGAATAACTCTTTTCAATTAAGTCAGCACTACAACCAAAGAATTCGCTAATTTCCTTGTTAGTACAGCCAAATCTCGCTAAAGTTTGCACTTCTTTTGTGTCAATTTTGTATTTTTTTGGTCTAGCCATCTCTTCCTCTTTTTTAAACTGTTTGTATCAGTTCCTCTTATGAGTGTTGTTATTTTTTCTTACAGAATATTATGTTATCTACAAAGCCTCCCCAGTAACCTTTAACGCCCTGATGTGATTGATTATGAAAACTCTTTTGCACATCTACATCAAAATATTTAGAAAGTTTATCTACACAAGCAAAGAAATTAGCCATATTTCTGTCTTTTGTGAATGAGTATTCAAAAACTAATTTATTAATATTACTAAAATTATGGTCTAGTTTTAATATTTCTAGTTCTGATCCCTCTATATCTAGTTTAATGCAGTTTATATCAGGATAACTAGATAGAACTTCGTCAATCCCAATACATTGAATTGTTTTAGTCGGTAGTTTCTTCTTATAGTGTGTTAGCAACGAATGTCTCCAAGTGTTAGGAGCAATCGTAAATTCAGCTTCACCACCATTTTGATTAATAGCTTTGTTTATGCATACAATCTCTATGTTATATGCTTCTTGAATTTTCTTAGCGTTATCTGATAATATTTGATAATTATCTGTTTCTGGCTCAAAACAATAAACTTTTTTAGCTTTGTTTTCTGCGGCATATAGAGAAAAAATCCCTATGTGTGAGCCTCCATCAAGCCATACATCATCTGGTTCAATTTTAAAATCTATCTTCTTTTTTCTGTACGCCTGTTTTTCTAATATCTCTTTCAATACAATTTCGTCTGTTGTGTCTTTACGATAATAAAAACTATCTAACATTTTTGATCCTTTCGAGTTCTTGTTGTGCGGTACCACAATCTATCATTTTTTTTCTGTAATAACAAATTATGGATATTCTCTCGTAAGGTTTCTTTGATACTGTTTCTGTGTTTCCATGAAGTTCGTGAACATCAAACAATGCTAGATCACAATTTCTAACATCAACACCAATTCTATATTTAGGAATAATGGTATATCCACCCTCATATTCCCCTGTTTTTAAGACTGCTAAATTACCAAAACCCTCGGCAAGATCGCCTTTATCGTAATGTGCGGCTGTTCTAAAGTTTTTGTTTACAGTGACAGTTGTGAAAACTGTATTAGATATTTTAAAGTCATCACTTGTTTGTTCCCACATATCCTTTTGATTTTGCCATCTTTCAGGTAGATTTTCTTTAAATAAATCTGATATGCTTTGTATATATGGTAACGCTTTTTTATAATCTTCTAAATGTTTTTCAGTAAATGCAGTAGTTCTACAATATGGTATTCTAGCATATCTATCAGCATAACCTATAATGCTTGAAGTAACTTTTTTACCCATAACTGAGTTTGAAATTGTTCCATCTTTGCGTACAGGTGCATATTTATTACCTGCTAATAATTTGCCTACAACATTTCCATCAATTACATCGCCAACTTTAGCATTTAGTGGTCCTGCGGCTAATGCTCTATTGTTTGTTTCTGATATTGATTTTCTTAATGAATAATATGCCTGTTCAGCGAGGTTGCTAGGAATACAGTTTTTTTTAAATACTATTAATGGGTCTCCGTTTTCTTTCCTAACAATCGTATCTTCTCTAATAATAGTATCATAATGTGAATCATCTAAAAAAGTACCTTCTAAATTTTTTATTTCTTCATTTGATAAATATTCTTTTGCAATCAGTTCTTTCATAAGTTTTTGTATTGAGTTCTGACTACTTCAAAAACAGTATCAGTTAAATTATCTGTGTTATAAACTTTCCTGAGTTCATTTATCATTTTTTTAAACTCAGGCTCATTATCTGTGTTCAAAAATAATTGAACCATTTTGACATTCGAGGTACTTAAATTTTCAGTATCAATTTCTGTTTCACCTATAATGTCGTTAGGTTTTTCAAATGTAGGCTCAAAAATCGTTAGTTTTTCAGCTTCTTTTATGTCAAAACCAAGATCAGTAATATCATAATCTAAATCCATTAGAGAATTAAACTCTGTATTTAATAAATCCATATCCCATTCTGAATCTTGATTAGTTTTATTATCTACAATTCGATAGGCTTTGGCTTGTTTGTGTGACATTTTTGCAACAATACAAGGTGCTGTTGCTAAATTTAATTGTTTAGCGGCTTCGTACCTGCTGTGTCCAACAATGATTGTATTCTTTTCATCTACTACAATTGGTTGTTGAAAACCAAAATCTTGAATACTTTTAACGACTTTCTGTAAATCGTTTTTTTTTCTAGGGTTGTTTTCGTAAGGTTTAATATCTTCTAATTTAAGTTCTGTAATTTCCATCGCAAATAATCTGGGTTGTTTTTTTCAATCTCAGTATAGTGTGTTGCCATACCATTTACAATATTTTCTTCGTTTGCACCATCTAATTGTCTGACGTAAAATATCGCATGCATTAGCTCATGTTTAACTAAGTCCACTGCGATGCTACCGCCATTTTCAATAATATCTTCATCTAAATATATTCTCATTGATCTTGAATGGAATGACCCCTGCTGTTCAGCACATTCTTCTGATATTTGACTATTTATGGGGATTAAACTAATTCTATAATGTGATAATCTAACAAATTCAGGCAACTGAACCCTTTTTGTCATTTTCTTTTTTTCTTCCGTAAATCTAAATCGTGTTTTCTTGAGCCTCTAAGGAATGAATTAACTCTCCCCATACTCCAAGCTGCCATTGGTACTCGTCTTGAACCTGCACTCAAAAAAGCACCTTGTCCTCTACGATATACTTTTGCAAGTGTACCGTAGGTGTATCTTTTTGATGCTTTGGCTTTTCTTTGCAAAGTAGCTTTTACAGTAGCTGATAAAGGTTTTCTTTTTACAGCCATTACGCTTTAGTTCTTGCTCTTAACAATCTCATTGGAATACGCTTTCCTGCCTTATATAGACTTGAAACTTGTTTAATTAAATTGGCTCTTTTAGTGCGTTTTTTACCTTTTAATCCTGATAAATATTTTTTGGGTACTCCACTTTTTTTGTCTTTAGGTACTTTTCGCCTTTTAGCCATTACTTATTTTTTTTCTTTTTTTTCTTTTTCATTGGTGGTCTGCCTACTTTAGACCCATATGTTCCTTTACCTTTTGGCATAATATATCCTTTTCTGTGAGTGGTTTGAATACACGAATGGTATTATACAAACTTATACCATTAACTGTTTTATAAAGTCAAGTATTAATCGTAACTTTGATCAAAAAATTTTTTTAGTTCTTCGATTGCTTCCCTTAATCGTTTTCCAAGGTATACTCGATCTACCTGATACATTGCACTAACTTCTTTAATTGTATGATCTTCAACACAAATTTTATACAGTAATTGAAAAGCGTAATCACCAACCCAAGTATGTAACCTAGATAATTTATAAATAGCGTCTATACGATCTACCGCCATATCGTTCCAACCATTTATATCACCAACTTTATTAAAGTTTGAAGTGTAACTTCCTATGCGGCTTTTTTCCCATATTCTGCGTAATTTTAAAGCGGTATAGTATTGAACATTATTGAGAACTTTTTTAGACCTAAGAATATCTAAAGAACTCTCAGCAACATTAATCATTACCACACGCCCTTGTCCTTTGGCTTTTTGCTCTTTAGTACCAATAAACTTAGGCTTTATTTTCCTACGATCTTCTTTCTTTAAGATTTCCATTCATAAAGTGTACTCGATTTGTTCTTTGCAGTCGATTAAATTTTATCCCCTGATCTTATATTAAATGTTAATCTTTCTTTTCCATCAGTATATTCTACTTCATTCCAAGAGTTTCCAACAAAACAAAATCCCTTTGGCACTACATTTCTGTGCATTTCTCTAAAATGTTGATCTATACTTATTTGTTTAGGTTTCTCAATTTTATCCTCATCAAGATATCTTTCACCATTTAACCAAGTAATAAAATGCGGAATGTATGTGAAGTCTTTAGTTTCATCACAAAGTTTGTTATATTTTTCAACAAGATCATCAACTTTAACTGTCGATCTTATCTTTAAATATTTATCTTGTGCTTTCTTCTTCGATCCCTTTTTAGCTCTTAATCTACCCCATAAAGCATTAAATTCATCATTATATATTTTATCATTCTTTTGTAGTTTATTTTGTTTGTTATTGCTTGATGTATCGTTTGGCATATCTTGATATTCATCATAATGGCAGATTGTAATGATATTTGGTATATCGGCTGATGTATCGTTTGGTGTATCGCTTGTAATGGTGTCAAACTGTTTCAATCTTGCTAAATATCTTTGTACTTTAGATTTATCCCAATTCCAAGCTTGAGCCATATAACTAACAGAACAACATAATTGACCACGCTTTAAATTAATCTCTGCGTTTTGTATTCTATATTTTCTTGGTAAGAAACTTGCTTCCAATAGCAACCAAACAAATGCACCTATTTCGCATAATGATTTGTTTTTTTTCTGAAGTGCGGGGTGTAATAACAATCCCCTATTTATTTTTATGTAACCCTTCATAAATCTTTGCCCTTTCCTCTAAGATTTGTTTTACTTCATTATTGTTTACTTTTTTACAATTAGAAAGGTTTATTATATTTTTCGCAACATAAAAAGGGTTAATATTAAATTTTTTATAAAATCGTAACTCACCAATATCGGATTGCATTTTATGATAGTGATAAGTAAATGGTAATACAAAATAATCGCTAGGCTTTAATCCTGTTCCACCATCTGTTAAAATTCTTATATGACATGCTTGACTAGGTGTTTGATCGCTTATGAAACAAGGCAAAGATCGTACAAAGTTTAAATGTTTTACAGATCGCAACATATAAAAAAAGGGCATAGTAGAAAGGACTAAACTTGGAGGATTAGAGACTATGCCCTCGTAACCATACTAAAACAGACAAAAAATAAGTCAAGAAAAATGTTTTCAATATTATACAAATAGTGTTTAATTAGTTAATTAACAAATTACTTGGAGGTAATTATGAATACAAAAAATCAAGAACTAATTAACGAAATAGCAAATTCGGTTATCAAACTTATGGAAACTGAGGGTGATAATTGGTTTAAGCCTTTTAACAGAATTGCAAATCAAAATGGTTTGTATCCTCAAAACATTAGAGGTACGCATTATTCAGGAATGAATTTAATAATTCTTTGTCTTATGCAGTCTCAATACAAATCTAATGTTTGGTTAACATTAAGACAATGTAATAAATTAAAAGGTAAAATTATAAAAGGCTCTAAAGGTGTTAAAGTTCGTTATGTTGACTTTGCAGAAAATAAAGAAACAGAAGAGACTTATGGATATATGAAATGGTACACAGTTTTTAATCTTCAACAAACTACTCTTTATAAAGAAGAAGTTCAAGAAGATCTACCATACTTACCAGAAGTAGAAAGAAATAAAAATGTTGATTTATTTGTTGCTAACACAAAAGCAGATATTAGACATGAAGTTGAAGGTAAATGTTTTTATGTTCCTAGTCAAGATTTTATCAATATGTCACCATTGAATACTTGGAAAGACTTAGAAGATGAAACAAAAGAAACTGCATATTATGCAACTTTACTTCATGAACTTACACATTGGACAGGAAACAAAACAAGACTTGCAAGAGATTATGATTATGCAACTGAAGAATTAATTGCAGAATTAGGATCAGCAATACTTTGTGGAATGTTGGGTGTAACAAAAAAGCCAATGAAAAATCATGCTAAGTATTTGAATGTTTGGATTGAGTCATTAAAAGATAATCCTAAAGTTATCTTTAAGGCTTCTGCACAAGCACAAAAGGCATACAAATATTTAGTTGATCTACAACCTAAACAAGAACAATTAAAAGAGGTGGCGTAAGCCACCTCTAGGAGGTTTTTATGTCTATACAGCAAGATAAGAAATGGAAATATCGAACTACTGAAAGTGAAGAATGGAATTTTGCAAGATGGCACAGATGGACTAATGATGAAAGAAAAGCGTGGGGTGAACAAATATTAGATGAAGATGAAGCAAGGACTAAATGGGATAACGAAATATTTATTAATTTAAAGGAGGATCAATATGAGTAAAGTGTTTTACGACCCAATGAAAGAAATAGATCAATCAAGAGATCTAGAAACATTTAGAAAACATGTAATGTATTTTGAAGCATTAACAAAATTTATAAGGGGTTTACATGAGAGATTACCAACTAAGGTGCTCTTTGTGCAAAAAAATTTTTAATGCAGTCAAGCAACATAAAGCGTTTACTTGGGAATACAATCAATATGGGATTGAACAGGTTTATTGCGTAACTTGTACTAAAAAGGAGGAAAGAAATGCGAAAGATAATAATGATATTAATTCTGTTTAGCTTAACTGCTTGTGCTACAATGCCTGTCGTTGATAGCAGAGGAAAGTCATCAGCGAATATAGAAGGCGATATGAATAGATATCACGATGATTATTATACTTGTTTAAGTATAGCTGAAGATAATACAAACTTAGTTTGGGAAACTACAAAGAAAGTTTATAATATTTCTAGAGCAAAGCTATTATGGCTACCACCAAAAGCTATAGATAAAAAAGCAACTATGATTAATAAATGTTTAGAAAATAGAGGGTACTCAGTATTATGGCAATAGTAGATAGATTATTACATATAACAATAGCACTTTGTTTATTGTTTATGGTTTACACTCAATACAATTTTATTAAATCAAGTTGGTGCGAATACGAAATAGATAAAATGTTATTTACACTAGAGGATATAGCGGAGGAATTAAATGTCAGGTAAAAAAATATTAGTCTGCAAAGATTGCGGTGCAAAATGCGATTATGATGAAATAAACTATCTAAATTTATGTATAGATTGTGAAGATTTATTTTGCGAATTAGGAGAAGATAATGAAAAAGAGGAATAGTTACTTTACTTCTTATGGTAAAAAAGTCATACTTGGATTATTAATTGGAGGAATAATATGTCTATACTTACTGATATAGGTTATCGCCATTCGCCTAGTAAAATAAATGGTTGGGTTAATGCACCTGTCAAAAGCATTGCTGAACAGATGTTCAATATCAAATCAAGATCAAATGATAAACTCAAGCGTGGTAATGTCATTGAAGATTCAGCAAGATTTGGTTTACACAGAACACCAACAGATGAAAATCTAATGAATTATATTAAAAAATCTTGTATCAATTATGAAATACAAGATGATAAAAATATTCAATGGTCTTTTGATTGTGCGAAATTAATGATCAAAGCATTGGAAGAAAGACAACTACAAAGACCACAAGTATATCAAGAAGAATTTAAAGATCATCTTGAGGGTTTTAATTTCTATCAAATTGGATATGCAGATTTTACTTATGATTCAATTACAGTAGATTTGAAAACGACAGGACAAATGCCAAGTGAGCCTAAGACAGATAATGTCAGACAACAGGCGTTTTATTGGGGTCTTAGCGGTAAAAAAAGAAGATTTGCCCTTTTATATGCGACAAATAAAAGATATAATTTCTTTGAAATACCACAAAAAGTATTAGCGGAGGAATGGGAGGTAGTCAAAAAAAATATGAAATGGATTGAGCGTATAGATAGTATGTGCAATACAAAACAAGATTGGCTTGATATGTTTCCTACTCCAGACACTAATAATTTCTACTATAAAGATAGTGGGGATTTTCAACAACAAATAATAAATCTCTTGAAAGGAGAATAATATGCAGACAATTAATTGTGAAATTACTAAAGTCTTTGACGCAAATGATAATGGAATTGGTTTTAGTTTAAAGCCTGATGAAATGACAAAAGAATTACAGGAGTTTGTCAAACCTAAATATCCTGAAAATGTTAATGCTACTTGGTGGTTTAATAAAAAGCCGCAACCTAGTTGGGTTAAAGAGGGTGTTAAAATTCAATTTGATTGGTACAAAAATCAAAAAGGATATCTAACAATAGATCAAGCTAGTTTAGAAGTTATCTCTGAGCCTAAAAGTGATGAAGATGAATTTAATGCCGCTATTGATGAGATCGCTGAAGAAGAAGCATTAGAAAGATTAGCTGAAGAAGAATTCAGTAAACAACCTGAACAATCTAATGTAAAAAAGATTGAAGTTGTGAAATCTAATAATCCATTTGAAACTAAAGCTACTGATATGGAAATGGCTTATATGGCTTGTCGAGATAAAGAGTTTTTTAAATTCTTTGGTAGAGATTTAGACGCACTACAAAAATTAGTAGTAACAGTATTTCTATCAAATAGATAAAATATTTGATATGTGTATTTTCGTACTGATTGTTACACATATTGGATACTAGTGGTGAGTGAATTACCTCCAATACTCCCCCCTCATTCACCACTAAGTTGAAAGGATTTATATGACAACAGAATTAGATCAAATAAAATCAATGACAGAAGATATTTGCATTAATGCAAGATTATCAAAAGCAGGTGTTGAATCATTGTTAAGACAAAGAGAAAGATTAAAAAGTTCTTTGTTTGTTGAGTATAGGAAAAAATCTTCATCAGATAAACTTGCAGAACATTTGGCAAAAAATGATGAAAGATTAGGTAAATTAGATGAAAAAATTAACATAGCAGATAAAGAGTACGCTAATAATTGGGGTCGCAAAGAAGCACACATTATTAAAAAAGAATTAATCTTAGCAGAATATGTAACCAAAAGGGAAGAATTGAAACATGGTCTCTAAAAAATTAATACTAGATCGTCCTATATGGAATGGCGGTGAAAGATATGTAGGTATAGCAACTTATAGATTAAGAGATAATAATTTAAGAGTAAGTTGCAGGTATCGTAATAAAAGCGGCAATCCTATTTGGAAAGGTGAGTTATTAGTTACTAAAAGATTTGCTGAAAAGTTTAATACTAAAGAATACAAGACGAAAGGCGGTCAACCTTTTAAAGTCTATCTCATACCCCTAGATGATCTTATCGAATACAATGATATGCTTAATGATAAATTAAAGGCTCATCAATCTGTAACAAGCGAAACTTACTCAAAATCGGAAATAGCTGATATATTGTCTAAGAATCATAAAATAAGGGAGATAGTAGAAATGTTCCCATATTGCCAAATAGAACCTGCATAGGCTAAAACACCCCTTAAAATGCGTTTAAACGCTATTCTAGCGTGGATTAAATGAGAACAGAACAGAAACATTTGCACGATTATTAAAAAAAAGTTTAATTTTTTTTACGATTTTCATTTTCAAGATTCAAAATATAGCTATAATTATTAACAAACAAACATTACTTGGAGGTAATAATGAATAATACAAAATACGAAGACCAAAAAACTTTAGACAAAGCCTTAGAATTATTTAACAAAAAAGATTATCAAGGTTGTGCAGATTTTCTTAATACTAATATTGATAAGTTTAATATATATAGTGATCTTGAAATGAGAGCTGGTTGTTTGGTAGGTTATTGTTTAGAATTAGTAAGAGAGGGCAAATAATGGAAAAGTTATTACAACAAATAAAAGTAGCATCAAATGAGATTGATCTAGTTAAGAGAGCTTTTAATGACATTGAAGGTGAGCTTGATAAATCTGATGCCCAAGAATATCAAGAGTATATTTGGAAAGCAGAAGATGCTTTATTTGAATTTACAAATGAAATAGAGGGCAATATATAATGGAAAACTTATTATACTTTGTAATTCTACCACTCTTAGGGGTGGTAGGTTATATGGGCTTGATAGCTTATATTAAAATGTTTAAAGAAGAATTTGGTGATCTTTAATTAATCGTTAAGTCGTGGCTCTTGGTAGAGAAATCTCTCGCCAAGAGTTCTCGATCCTCTAATTCAGTACATTCATAAAAACAATCCAATTTAACATCACTAGCATAAACATTATCTTTATTGGCTTTGATTAGCTTTTCAAGTGTATGAGTTCTTTCCAATGAAGGGTAAAGATCAATAAGTTCATATTGTGCAACAACTTCTTCTAAAATTGTAATTGTTAAAAGAGATTTAACTAAGGTGAAGATGTTTAGAGGTTGGTGCAATATCACCTTTATCTTCTTCATTTTTTCTTAAATATGTCTGCACCCTTAAGTCCGTATATGCTTGCGACTACGCCTATAAATAACGATTGATACCAGAAAGGCAAATTAGAAAACTTATCAAAGAATACATCTAACTTTTGTTGTATGTTTGGATCATCTGAGAACACAGACCATATTAATA
>Ga0181402_1000393_pt1 | contig 16175 bp, 20 predicted proteins | sample 25SPOviralmetaG_FD_130131 | JGI IMG/M metagenome (GOLD analysis project Ga0181402, IMG submission 130131) | Marine viral communities from the oligotrophic San Pedro Time Series (SPOT) site, San Pedro Channel, CA, USA - 25 SPOT_SRF_2011-08-17 | ecosystem: Environmental > Aquatic > Marine > Strait...
AGAATCGGTGTAGCATAGGTGCAACCAGAATTATAGATAAGATCATCCGCAACTGGACGAGGTTTAACTCCATTATCCAATTTATATTTTGTCCCACGAAGATGATATCTAATTAATTTTTCTGCATGGTGTCTAGTTATAACATAACAAGCAGTTGAAAAATCATTAACGAATCTTGTATGAATTGGTACAATAATATCTCCTGTAGAAATAATCGCTAATTGAATTACATCCCAAGCATATGGAGCACGGGAAATAAAATCTACCCATTTAAAATCCCAGTATCTAACAATATCAATATTACAATCATCTTCCATGATGACTGCATAGGGACTGTCTGATGTTTCATACCAATGATTAATTGCTTTTAAATGTGATGTAACACATCCAATTTCACCAGAACTCATGTTATCTGGGTATCGACCTTTTATAATATCACTTAAATCATCTTCTCTACCATCATATGCAGAGATGCGAGTATAGTCAGTGAGTTCCCAATATTTAAATTGAGACTCCATGTATTCCCATCTCTCTGGTTGACCATCAAGATTGATACAATATATTGGACCAAAGTTTTTTAGTTTGTATGCTGATTTATTCTTATCCATGATACTTTTTCAGATAGTCTTGATTTGAATAGTATTCTTCCAATTCTTGTTTGGACATGCTACTTAGACATGCCCAGACTTCATTGTTATGTGCCATATGCGGATTGTTAAACCATGAGTTACTTCCCCTGGAATGTTCTAGGTGATAGACGTAGTTGTTAATCCTACCTACAATATACCCTAAAGTTTTAAATCTGTAAAATCTTTCCTTATCTTCAGGAGCATATGCTCTGAAATTCTCATTTTCCATTCCACCATCAATGTAAACCTGACGGTCAAAGAACTGAGCCCATCCAAAGTCTGAAGTATGTAATTTTGAATTTTTATCAAGGTAATCAAAATCATCAGTTTCTAAAAACTTAGAAACTATTTCATCAGTTGCTTGTACTTGTTGTTGATACATTCCCTGCCCATAGGGATATACAACATGACACTCTGCTTCTAAAATAGAATCGTAGGCTTGTTCATAAGATTCTATAGGTAGTATAACATCACAATCATAGTTAACTACAATTGGTGTTTTTGCCTCCATAATCATTTCATTAAGAACTCTCTGTCGATGAAACAAAGGTTCTTCACTTTTTTCAAAAAGATGAACAATGTCTATAGGAACATTGCAAATCTCTTTCAATATTGGCATCGCATATTCTTGAAAGACTGATTTAGAGTCAACTTCTTTAATAAGAATATTTGTCTTAAAGTGTTCCAACAAAAATGCTGTTGATGTAATTACATTCCTCAACCTATCTTTAGATTCTATACGAATGGGAATGATGAATGTTGCTTTACTTAAATCAATTCTCATCGGGATACTTCCTATTATTGCAAAAATCAATATACTTTTGTTGAATATAATGATACTCTTTACTATTGATCATCCAGTTGCCTTCAGGATGCTCTATAATAGCATCATACTGTGATGTTTGATGACTACTAATACGATCATCATGATCACGATTAGCAACTAATACATCTTCAATGATGTGAGGCATTCCATTTTCCCAACGCATACGATGGTAGAAGTCAGTATCCAAAAGTAGTTTTAGATTCTCATCAAAGTATTGCTTTGATTGATTTAGAAAAGAAACAACAGATGGACTACTCAAAAGATTTCTACCTTCCAGCATATAATCAGTCCATTGTGGAGTTTTATGATCATAGAAGTTTTTACCATCCTTTGTTCCACAAAATCCACTGAACATCCATGAGCATTCAGTTTCTGTATATACTTTATCAATAAGTTCTAATGCAGAGTCACTTACAAAAATATCATCAGAGAACATTATTTTAATAATGTCTCCTTCACATTCATTAAGAGCAATGTTGATGTTTTCGCAAGGAACATCTCCTTCATACCTGACATATTTGAATTCAAAGTCATCAGAATATTCCGTACAAAGATCCAAGATCTTACTATTTTTACTTTGATCCGATACAACAACCTCAAGATCCTGACAAGTTTGAGACTTGATTGAATCTAAAAGTTCTCGCATCCACTTAGAACCATTGTCCCCACGATCATGAGTAGGGATTGCAATAGAAAATCTCATCAAATACGCTCCCACTCTTGAGGAACAAGATCAGTATCATCAAGGTTTGCTGCAGGTCCAAACCAAACTCTAGGAGAAATAACATGCTGGGATCCAGAAAGCCATGCACCCCACCAACTAAATGAAGAGTTTGCAGTGATATGATAATCACACATTGTCATCAAACACATATCAACAAGATTACTCTCTGCCTGAGAAACCATAAAACGATCTTCATCTTCAAATAACTCTTGATTCATACACCAATCTGGATCATCAGAAAATACTAAAACTGGAAGATCTGGCATCTGCTTAAGTGCTACTTCATAATATTCCATAGGGCAAAGTGGGTGATAACTTTGTTTCTCCACATAATCTGTACGACGAATATGTAAAGAAATTAAAGATCCACCATTTGAAAGTTCTGAGAATACTTGATTACATGGTTCAGATATATCATCTACAAATGCAAAGTCTTCACAAATTTCTTGATTAATATGGTTGAAATACTTTTGACTTTGAAAGAAACCATATAGATTTACATTGTCAGGACATGTATCAAATAACTCCTGGTCAAATGTAAATGAATTTTCTTCCAAGTAAGTTGCACCAAACAGTTCAATGTTTTTTAACTTTGGAAGTTTAAATGCTTCCAATAGTTGATGATCTTTATGTTCATCAATAAAATCACTTGGTGGAATACACCAGTCATATCCATGATGGGCAGCAATACCACGTAGTGCTGCATACTGAAACATTTGATTACCCAAACGACCATTACGACCTAGATGATTATAACCAATCATAATTACCTCAACGAATATCTTGAACAAAAAAGTGAAACCCGAAAGTATCTACACCATCATGATATGGCGAAACATGTCTTTCTTTAGAGAACTTTGCTGCTACTTCTATCGGAGCAAACTTACATCCATTCTCTTCGTATATATGCTTGTTATGGACACAGATATTTCCATCTTCTGATGTAGATCCATATCCAAAATGTTTATAAAAATCTCCTTTATTAACATCCCAAGGAACTTGAACTTTAGATGGTACATCTAAAAGTTTTTTACTTCGGAAACTAAACCCACCATTACCTACTGCAATGTGTTCACCAAATGGAGTGATAAAAGATCTTTCTTCCCATCTCCAAGGTGCTCCAATATAATCATAGTTAAACCAGTCATCATCCCATTGCCAAGGTCTTATGACATATCCATCAGGTTGAACAAGAAGACAATAGTCAGTACTGATATGTTTACTAAGATTATAGATACAATAATAGTTGTAGTCATGAATCGATTGAATATTATAGCATTTAGAAAACTCTACGCCCTCTGGAAGGTCTCCAGGATCCTCATGAGTGATTAATTTAACTGAACCAAAGGAAATGCCCTCCATGCTTTTCTGAAGGGCATAGAGAGCGCCTGAAATGTTATCTGAAGAGATACAAAAAAGAGTTACATTATCTAATTTAATCATTTAGTCAAGTCTCCTTCATATATGTTGGTATTTATTTTATACTCTTCCCATTCTTTTTTACATTCATCTACCGAAAATAATTTACCACCTCTATCCATATAATGAGTTACATAGTTGTATATACTACATCCAAGTGACCACCATCCCTCAGAAAGATTATGATGGAACCAATACTTAGGAGCAATACAAATTTCAAGATTGGTATTCATCCACAGGGGAAAACATGCAAATGTTGAAGATGAACAAATAATATTTCTACAATTTTTTAATGCAACAAAATCCCAAGCAATATCTACATGATAAGCAGGATACTCTGGGAGAACATGTTTTGCTGCTTGAATATCATCAGTAATTACAGCAAACTCCATATTTGGATTCATCCTTGAGACGTTTTCAATTGCATTATCCCAATAACTTCTTGGCAACCAACAACCAGGATTACCAATCATTTCTCCACCTCTGAAGTTAAGGATACACATATTCTCAATATTAGTATATTGATGATCCTTATGATCAAATACTTTAAACCAATTTCTAAAATCAGAATTTATAAAATATTCTTCAGATTGTAGATTACCATCAATCTTAGTATTATCCTTGACAGTAAACAATTGCTTATCAGTAAGTCTAAGATCAGTTTTTAACTGAGGATCTGTCCATAATGCATGACGATACTCACGATAATAACTCTCAATACCTTTTGGCAATTCATTAGGAGGCCCACCTTCTGGTCCAATACCACCTTTAACCTCTTCTCCCATAGAGGGATTCATAAAGTCATAACCCTTAAATCTTTCTGGACACTGGATACCCCAAGAGTATCCATTCTGTTCAGCAATAGATCTAAGGGTAGCGTAAACAAATAGTTGATTACCAAATCCCTGACCATTATAAAGTTCAGTGATTATCATTAGACCAGTTTCTCATAGTGTCATTGACCTCAAAGTTGCACATCCAGATGGTGAACAGAGCACGTTCAATCATCTGTCCTTCACCTGACACTCTAGCATGATCAGTGAACATTTTCAAGTTCTCATAGAATATTTTATCATACTTAAGAATGTACTCTTTTGGAACTACAAAGTTTCCCCCTGTAGGAAATCTAACATACTTTGGAAGCACAGGATTTTTAAAACAAAAACTCAAGAAATCATTATATTTTTTAAAGTATTTTGTTGGGTGCTTAGGATGATTCAAATACCAACTATCATTTTTCTCCATCCATCCACCATCACAAGACATCATGGCATATCCATTCTGAAGACTAAGTTGCGTTTGATCATGCATTTCCCAATCTTCAATTGGAGTAAAAGTTTTATTATTAATTACTTTATCAAAAACTTTTTGACTTACATGACGACCAACAATATTACCTTTAATAAATGCAGTAACATCTGGTAGATTATCATAGTGATCTATAATAAATGTCATGTAATCACTAATGTTATATCCATTAGGAGATCCATTGACGATATTATATTTGGGATATTTTTCTTTTAAGTTTGATGGTGAAAGTGTTCCACTGTTATCATTATCAATTACTCCACCATTCCATACCTTATCATAAATGATGTGCGGATTAGGATAATCCTTTAACCAGTCAAGGTTATTATTATAAGACGATATGCATAAGAAGTTCATTTGCAGACGTTACCTCCTCTACCACTTTACTATAAAAATTTTTTACGTTTAAATCAGATAAATCTATCTTTTGCATTTTTTCAAATAGATAAGATTTACTTATTAATAGTTCTTCAGTCACCTCAGAATAATCATCCACAAATAATACTGGATACTGTTTATATAAAACCTCTAAGTATGGATGTCTCTTCATGATAGGAACTCTTCTCATTAAAATAACTTCCCAATTCCTATGACAATCTATAGCATTACCAACAGGACATATCATAAACTTAGATTGAGATAAGTTGTATAAAAATACAGAATAACTTACTCTCTTATCATGAACTTCTGCCCATGATTTTCCTTTAAATAAATCCTTAATACCCATCCTTTCTGAATTAGTAGACTCACTGTGACTGACATAGAGAAGTCCTGGAGGATTTTTTGGAAGATGTTCCATATAACTTGCAATATCTTCAATTCTATTATCACCTGGATTCATTTTCCTCTGAAGTCCATAAGGTGCAGGAATTACTTTACCTCCATGAGACAGTGCATTTACAGCACTAATACAAATAACATTCTTTGGAATTAAATCAAAGATATAATCATCAATAGGAGTGTCTTCAAGATTAGTGAATATGATAAACCTCATATCAGGAAATTCTGAACAAAGTTTAAGAAGATCACTCTTTTCCATAAGACCTTCAATATAAGATCTATCACTCTCCTTCACTTTTACAATATGTCTTTTGTATAAGCGAATGTTATCAATAAACAGAGTCATATAATCTCTGCTTTTCTTTACTTCAAATACCTTTTCTACAAACTCAAGGTTAAGTAAATTAGCATCTTTCATAAAAGATGTAAAAATATTCCCCCATTGACCTGATTGATCTCCGAAGGAATAATCACATAATTCTGAAAGAGAAACTCCTTCTATTAATTGCATGATCGAATAAATTTAGAATACTGTTCTTGATTGTTTACCACATAGTCTGGATATGATTCATCAATAGGAACTGGTGTCAATTTAATTTGTCTCCCAAATGGATCAATTCCATGTTCAACACGTTCTTTTGCAAGATCTTTATTGGTTGAAGTATTATTTTCAGTATGCTCATAAGAAGCGATCTTTAATTTTAGATTATCTGCGTCACCAAAGAAACTCCAGTGCCATCCAGCGTCTTCAATCCTATGTGCATCTCTATGATCATTACGAAGAAGATCAATAGAAGTTTGAGATAGGGTTTTAAAGTTACAAATCCTGGTTCCCATCCAGTCTTCCTGATAAAGATTGTTCAAATTATAATAGAACGCTCGCTGCAATGCAACATAATGATTCTCAGGATCAAACCAAGAAAGATCTTTAATCACTAATGGATTGATAATTTCATCTGCATCGCTAGTCATAATGATGTCATCATCTTCGATACCAAAATTAACAGATCCATAGATGCTACTATCACGATTAAAGATTGCTCTTTTGAAACGTAAAGCATATCTTTCATATGGTTGTCCATTCAAATCAACTCCACTCATTGGTGTATGATATTTTACTTTTTGTTCATAGTTTGTATAGTCATCTGGAATTTCTTCAGTGATATTATGAATGATCTTATGATTAAATTTTTCAAATCTATCTTTATTGTCTTGATAGTAAAGTGGTTTAGGATTTCCACTTACAGTCCAAGGTGATTCAGTTAGAACAAAATAATCAACTACATCATCTAAGATGTTTAATCGAAGTTCTAAAAGTTCAAGTTCGTTAAAAAATATAAATGAATCAAATACTCGCATTACAATACTCCAAAATAAGTTTCCGTTGTTCTTCGTTATTTTTCCAAGTTTTAGATTCTAAGTAACCCTTTAATTCCATCATAAGAACGTTAATACCAGATGCCATTAAGATTTCTGGGTTTAAATGCTCAGTCAAATATATGTTACTACAATAAAAGTTTTTAATATTTGATGAGCATAGTGCTGCAGCAACTGCAAATGTTCCTGTTCCAGAAGATGCTAGATTTTTTGCTCGCATCAATGTTGCAAAATCACTTGCTACTGTACTAGATTTAACAGTAACATTATCATACTTCTTTAATTCTGGAATAATAGGATTGTAAGTATCATTCTCAGTTACTACAACTACTTTCTTATAAGACTCTATTAAATTCTTATAATAGATTAATGGATTTGGAGTATAGTCATGAGGAGGGTTATGCTCATGAGCGAATATATCTCCACTACGAACATGTACTACTAAAGTGTCCTCATCATAAGGAGTTCCAACACTGAACTTAAAGTTGGGTACAATATATTGCCTAGCAACTCTACTCATATTTGAGAATAAAAAACCCAAATCAATATCAAAATCTTTATTTTTAGTATTATAATGAAAGTACCTATTAGGTTGATTCAGCATTTGCTGTCCATTATAATTCAATATAACTTTATTAATAAGTTCATGCTCTGGAGTAAAGAAACCTTGTCCAGTTACTTCAGAGTGAAGTATGCCATTACATATTTGTTGGATATTGTTACCCAGTCTGCCATACCAATGAGAAACAGAATTTAATTTAGACATGATGCATATAGAATTTTATTACAGTTTTCACTTTCTTCATGTTCACAACTATATTCTACATCAAATCCATCAGAAGTCAATCGATCAACAAAATCAGAAAACTTTAGATTTCTAGAAGATATTGGATTAAACACCATGTAGATGTGCTTAGACTTTTTAATTACATTCTCGTAGTATTCTTCTTGAACATCTAATGATACTTCCGAGAAAGCGTAGTTACTAATTAATAAATCAATACCATCAATCTCACCCAGTTCTTCTAGTGTAAGAGATTGCACTCTACCATCTAAGTCATCAAACTTTGAAAGATATTTCTTAGATAACATATTAGGTTCTTCAAGATCAAAGATCAAATAGTTACTAAAACAAATTGCACCACTCAGAACCTTACATAAACCTCCATATCCACCACCAATTTCTACAATATTACCAATATCAGAACCAAAACGATTAATGATATCAAAAGTATTTTTAATGTATCGAACCGTTGTTGGAGACACTTCTCCCAAATCATCAAACTCATGAATGTCTGGATTTCCATAATTGTCATTCTCCTTAAACTTATTAAGGTTTTTTAAAACTTCTTCGATGGGAAGTTTACTTGCATACATACTTGCTTCTTCAAAAGAAACATGTTCTAAAATTTGTCTATACCTAGGATCTTGTTTAAACTGATTAAAGTACCTATTGTCAAGAGCAGCATCTCTACATGAATTTAAATATTCACCAACGTTATTAGAAATTTCCCAAGCCATAATTAACCTCCAAATAAAACACTATCACAATCAATATTAAGTTCACTATTAATTTTAAACTTATCAATTAAAACCTGACTTACTACGTTCGGATCTACGTACCAATCTTCAAAAGGAACTCCTCTGTTAGAAATATTCTTGGCGATCAGTTCATATCCATAATCTTTAAAAATTTTCCTAGACTCTTCAGCAAGTTCAATACCATCACGATAGATATCAGTTTCATATGTAATCACTGAGAACCTATATTCATCTAAAGGAAGATTCTTCAAACACTTAAGAGTTTGTGATGCAGGATCAATATCTAATTGTAGATAATCAATTTGTTTATCAAAACCTTGATCCATGAATAACTCAGAATAAGCAACCTCTAATGCATTTGAACAAACACATGGGTTTTTTCTCATTGAAGAATATCCTTCTGCTCGTTTAGGGTCAATTTCAAAAGCAATTCCTTTCCAATCAAATATACTTTCAAGTAAATAAGTGTTACTGATTATGACTCCATGATCTCCTCCAATCTCAACATAAGTTCCATTACGCTTTCCATTTAACATTGTCATAACAAACATGTCTTGAAATGCTTGAGAATAATTATTCTCAATTAGATCTACACCAGGAAATTGATATTTTAAACTACTCCGATTTACATTAAAATATCGTGAGCAATCTGGAAAAACTAATTCATCAATCATAGGTCACTCCTTCCAATATCCATAAATGTTTTTTTCAACTTCATATTCCATAGTTTTAACTTTTCTGTTTGGTTGCTTCATTGCCCAAACAAACATAGTTTCAATCAGTTCTTCAAGATTAGTTTCATCTTTAAACTCAAGAACAGTCTTTGCCTTTGTATGATCACAGTAAGCATGTTTTACTTCATGTCTTGGTTCACCATGTTCAATTGGAACATCATGACCATATTTCTTACCAATTGACTGAACAGTTTCTGCAACTTTATTCAGAGTAAAATACTTATCTGCACCAATGTTAAAGATCTCACCATCATGGTCTATTAGAAGTTTATCAAATGGTTCCATATAATAACGAATATCAGAGAATGCTCTAGTTTGTTCTCCATCACCATAGACAAGAATTGGTTGCCCATTGAGTGTCTTACGAATGAAGATACCAATTACATTACGATAACGATCCCAAATATTCTGATATGTTCCAAGAACATTATGTGGACGAACAATATTATAGCGAAGTCCGAACTGTTCATGTGCTAGTTTTAAATCACACTCAACAGCATACTTTGCAATACCATATGGATCAATTGGTTGAGGTTTCTTGTCCTCAGTAAATGGTGGTTCTTGTTCACCATATACTGCCATACTAGAAGTAAAGATTACCTTAGTATCGTAATTAATACATTCATTAATTAAATTAGCGGAGCAAATAAGATTATTGCGATAATTATAATTACGAATGAAAGGAGATAAACCTTCAGCAGCATATGCAGCGAAGTGTAATAGTACATCGGGATTATGTTCTTCAAAAAGTTCTACAACTTTTTTCCTCTTCTCCAAATTAAATTTTTTGAATACAAAGTTATCATCCTTAGGAACGAATGCTTTATATCCTCCAGATAAATCATCAATCCCAATTACCTGATGACCGTTCTTAAGTAAATGTCTAGAATAATTAGATCCAAGTAGTCCCGCACATCCAGTTACAAAAATTTTCATTGTTCAAAACTCCAAATAATTCAAAGACATTAATCTAGTATCGAATGATATAAATCATAATCTTCTTTATACCAATTTTTTATTATCTTTTTGTCTTCATCATTAATATTTATTATTACATTTTTACTTCTCTTTTTATTTTGATGGGGTACGGTCATTCCCACGTATGAAGTTCCAAGTTTCTCATTTAAGTATTCTGGTATTTTTTCAATTTTATCAAACCTAAAAAGTTTAGTACCATTGACAATAAAATCACTTTGTTTTCTTAAATGATTATCCCATACATAAGCATCTTCATCATAACATTTTTTTGCATACATCAACCACTCACTAAAATTATTAGATTTAACCCATGTAGAATGATCATACTTATAAATTCCAGAAGCATACTTTGCCTCTGGAGCATATGTTTGATTGACCCAAAAATATTCACTAATAATTCTATCTTCAGGATGTCTAACAATAGCAAAAGTAAAGTCAATTTTACTATGATCTATAACACATCTATAGATATCATTATGAATGTGTTGAGGACTACATGGAGAACGATTATGGAGACTATTTAATAAATTAGAATTTTTTAAAACATCTTTAAATTTTTCACATTTTTCTATGTACTCACCATCCAAAGCAATTTCAGAACTAATGTCTTTTAGTAACTGTGTAACACTTGATCCAGCTGTTTTTGGAATATGAATAAAAAATCCCACACGATTATTTCTCCTGAATATTGGCATTACTTCAATATCCAGTTTTTACAGTAAAGGTCAGAAGTATCTTTATCTGCATAAGCAGGACCAAACCACATTTTTGGTGCAATAACTTTTTTATGAGGATTATCTATTAACCATGCACCCCACCAACTCATACTACTATTAGCAATAATAGCATGAGAACATAAAGACATTAAACAAAGATCTGTATATGGTGTATATGATCCATCTGGATATTTACTACTTGGTTGAGAAATTAAAAATCTACTATCATCAAAAAAACTTTGTTCATTTACCCAATCAGGGGAATCAGAAAACACAATTACAGGTTGGTTATCATCAAAGTGCATCAATGCTCTTTCATAATATTCAATTGGTTGAACTGGATGTTGATCTCCACATTGAGTATAAGACCATTTAAATCCTCTAGGATCAGTCAGGTTAGGATCACCACGCCTTACATGAAGCATTATGGGTTCTTTACCATCAAATTCTTCCATCATCTCTTTACATGGAATTAAATGCTCATCATGAAAAGTATACTCTTCTCTAATTTGATCTTCAATATGATGAAAGTACTTTTCACTCTGAAAGAATCCATGAAGACTTATATTATCTGGACAGTTAATAAACATTTCATGATCAAAATGAAATTGTCTTTCCTGAACATATTGATAGTCATCTTTGAAGCACAGGTTTTGTTTTTCTACAGATTCTAACTTAAAACATTCATGCAAACTATAATTCTCAATTCCGGTTCTATCAAATGGAGGTATACACCAATTGTATCCATGGTATGCAGCAATACCACGAAGTGCTGCATACTCGAACATTTGATTACCTAGTCTTCCTAGGTTTCCGATTTGATTAAATGCTAACATAATCCTTTTTCATTTCATTGAATACTTTATGGATACCATCTTGAAGATTTGTTTTTGGTAACCACCAACCATGTATATAATTACTTGCTTCATTTCTTTTATCCATTTGAACACTGTCTTTCGCAAGACCTGGGTTAATGGATACATCATATTTACCAATTAAATTGAAACATCCTTCTATAATTTCAGCAACTAATTTAATTGAGTCTGATCGGAATGATGTAATATGAAGTTCATCTTCTGGTTTAAATTGAGTATAGCAATTCATAATAGTTTCAAGTGCTTCACAACAATCTTCTGCATAAAGAAACTGACGTTCTTCAGTACCATCGGTTAACATTTCAAAACTACCTTCTTCAAATCCTTTACGAATAAAGTCAGTGATTACATGAGACTTTTCATAGTCCTTTTCAATACCATATACATTCCAGAACTTAACAGTAAGTGCATTTAAAGATTGTGTGTGGAGTTCACCAACCTTTTTCATTACTCCATAAGGAGAATAACTCATATTACTCATTTGAGATGAAGCAAACACAAACCTCTTATTAAATTTTCCAAGAAGGCGAAAAACGTTTGCCATCATCCTAGTATTGTTATTAATAAATTGGAATGAATGTTGATACTTTTTAAGATATCTAGAACCACCAACATCAAAGGCAAGAAAAAATACAAAGTCTGCAGTTTCAATTGCTTTTTCTATAACAGTATTAGGATAAACCCTAAGATCATATTGTGGACCATTAACAATATCAATATCAATTACTTCATGACCTTTGTCTTTTAAATAATCAGATAGATATGCTCCAATTTGTCCACTAGATCCAAGTATTGTTACTTTCATTTTTTAATCTCTTTCTAAATTTGTTCCTTGATCCAATTATAAGTTCTGCGAATACCCTCTTCAAGAGTCTGTTCATAGTCCCAACCTAGTTTCTCACGAATAAGATTATTATTAGAGTTACGACCACGAACACCAAGAGGACCATCAATATGATTTTTGTCTACATACTTTCCAGAAACTTTTTGAACTATATCAACAAGTTTATTGATAGTTACCATCTCCTCTGAACCAATATTTACTGGTCCAATGAAGTCAGATTCCATTAGTCGTCGAGTTGCTTCAATGCATTCGTCAATGAACAAGAAGGAACGAGTTTGTAGGCCGTCTCCCCACACCTCGATAGATCCACCCTCCTCTGGGAGGTAAGCGACTTTACGGCAGATTGCAGCTGGTGCTTTCTCTCTTCCTCCTTCCCAAGTTCCTTCGGGTCCAAAAATGTTGTGATACCTAGCAATGCGAACAGGGATATCATGATTGCGATTGTATGCAAGGTAGAGTCTCTCACTAAAGAGTTTCTCCCATCCATATTCCGAATCTGGGTCTGCTGGATATGCTGATTCTTCACGGCAATCGGGGTTGTTAGGGTCAAGTTGATTGTGCTCTGGATACATACATGCTGATCCAGAATAGAAAATTTTAGTTGGATTTTTTAGAGCAGGGCGGAAACATGCAGTTCCATTTTCCTCTCCATCAAAGGTCTCATTAAATTTACGAACTCCCTCAAGGACGTTCAGATTAATTGAGACAGAGTTGTGCATGATATCTGCATCATTCTCACCAGTGAAAACAAAACCTGCACCACCCATATCAGCAGCGAACTGGTAAATCTCGTCAAATGGACGAACATAACGATAAGGTACTGAAGCATAGAAGTTACCTAAGTAACCTTTAAACTGGATTACTCTATTAACAAAATAAGGATCACGAAGATCTCCTTGAATGAATTCATTAGCCTCAGAAAGAGAAAACTCAGTTTGCTTTAGGTCTACACCGCGAACCCAATATCCTTCTTGTCGAAGTCTCTTAACCATATGACTACCAATAAATCCACCCGCTCCCAATACAAGGGCAGTTTTTTTATATTCACTCATAAATCCAATACATGTGTATATAGTATGTATCATACAAAAAAAGACGGTTGTTGTCAACCGTCCCTTAAAGGTCTTTGCCATGCACGCCACTTGCTCTTTATTCTGAAGCAAGAAACAGAGCGGGAGTTTCCCCCATCCGCACCAAAGGCATTTTAGAGATGCAATAAACTCATAATAGGGTCATATTGACTCCACCAGTTCTGTTAGAGTCCATCCGTGACTAATTGGTTTTCAATAAAAGCATCAAAAGCAATACAATATCTACTATTTTTAGTAGTGTTTTTCTCTACCCTATGTAGAACCTGAGATGGAAATATTAAAAGAGTTCCATTTACAGGTTGAATAGAAACAACTCTTGTATTAATTTGATTTTGGGTTTCTACATCTGGTTGAAATGTAGACATAAAGCAATTTGGAAAATGTTCTGATTTCTCAAACACAACTTTCCCACTGTTTGGAAAAACTTCTAAGTAGTAAATTCCACTAAAGATAGAATTACTATGATAATGTCTAAGAGCAGAATCATTAAAATTGTGTTTCATTGCCCAACTACGAACAATTTTTATTTTAACGTGTTTTGCTACTCCTAGATTAACATAAGCAAAATCTTCTATTTTAGATTTAATTACATCATGCAGATCAAAAAGATTTTGGTGCTTCCAAATTTTTATATCAGAAGTAATCCAAGCATCATCTGATGTAGTTCTTTTAAAATCAAGATTTTTTACATGAGTTGTCCATGAACTTTTTACCTTTACAAAACTTTCATATAAAGGTGTTGGAAAAAGTAAATGAACATTACTCATAAATTAACCAACTTTATCTTTTACAGACATTTCAAGATCAGAATAAAGATAATCAATCAAGATTTCATAGTCATCTACAGGATCACCTGAAAAAATTACACCTGTAGATTCATAATAACGACGAACTTTTTTGAAGAGTTTTGGATTTTTTACATCCAAATAAAACTCTCCGTTTGCTGCCCCACGAAGAACTTGAACATCCTTTTTGAACTTTGAAATGATAGTCATTGTCTTGAATGATTTACAAAAGTAGTGTAGTAAGGTTTTGACTTTTTGTCTAGTGGACAGTTAATATTCTGTCCGATGCTTCCTGTGAGGATCGAACTCACCTTAGGCAAATTATGAGTTTGCTGCATTCACCAGATTGCTAAGGAAGCAAATAGGACTGCTGGGAGTTGAACCCAGGTCACACCGTTATAAGCAGTGGGCCTTAACCGTTAGGCGACAGTCCCATGACGCTGCACTTATCCGAATGCGTTTCCTAACCAAGCGCCTGATTAGGGGCGGGGCATCACACCCAACATTTTGACAGTATACAACGGAGTAGGACACGAAACCACCGTGAACATCCAAAGGAAGTTAGTTCCAAACGTGCAGGACAGTGGTGATCCTGTTGCTGAGTGGCACCTTTGGTTGGAACGTCTCAAGTTCCTTATGCAGTAATTATAGACTACGGATGGTGGGTTGTCAAGGTGCCTCGTCGTTCATCTCCCTATACATTTTAATCATTTCATCATCTGCAGGGATCATCACTGCTCTCTCACCGTTTTCGTTTTCTACACCTATAGTTTCTCCATTCTCCACTCTCTCAAGAAGAGCATCCCAGTTCTCTTGCCAATGTTTCACGGTATAAAAATCAATATTTTTCATATTTAGTTTTTGGAAAAATTTCAATATTAAAAGAAAAAATTATTCTCTTTTCATCTACACTCAAAGGATCAGCCCCATGCAATAAGAATGAAGGAAAGAATAGTACGTCACCTTCTTTTACATCTGGATAATGATCTAAAGCATTGCCATTTGTAAAATCAGCGAATGGTAAAATAAATCTTGTTGCTTTATGACCTTTTCTTAGTTGTGCATAAAAAATTCCACTAAATCCTATAGATCCATGGTTATGAATTCCATGAGAGTTACCTTTACTATACTTTTGACACCATAAAGATTTAATCTGATACCTATTACAAAATTTATTTCCAAATTCATCTAGTGGAACTTGTATTGCTTTAATAAAATCATTCGTATACGCAGGAAATTTATGAGATTCAGATTCTCCAGTTGCTACATTATGATCCGTCAAATACATTTGATAATCAGTATCTACAAAGCCTAGTTTTGAAAACTTTACTTTAGATATTAATTCTTTCTTTTTAGTTTCGTTCCAATTAGGAACTGCCACTTTAAACATTGGAATAGAAAATCCTACAAAATCCATAATTACTTTTTAGTATAAGTCACCTTTGTGTTTGTTCTCAAGTTGCTCTAAGAATGCAAGACGTTTTTCCCATGTATCTCCACCCTCCCGACCCTTAGCAGGATTAATACAATTAGTATCTGCCATCATA
>Ga0181402_1000396_pt1 | contig 16143 bp, 31 predicted proteins | sample 25SPOviralmetaG_FD_130131 | JGI IMG/M metagenome (GOLD analysis project Ga0181402, IMG submission 130131) | Marine viral communities from the oligotrophic San Pedro Time Series (SPOT) site, San Pedro Channel, CA, USA - 25 SPOT_SRF_2011-08-17 | ecosystem: Environmental > Aquatic > Marine > Strait...
AGGCTTCCAGAAGCGATCATCCGCGTATGATTTCGTTTCTGTTTTAGTTGAAACTGCTTCCGCAGCTTTTACGAGTTGGTCGATAGACGAGCCTCGCGAGCTCTTTAGATTTGCAAATGACATATATTTTCTCCGTATTGCATTGTATTTACTGAATTATCCACTTTACTCATAATATAATAGTATATATTATAACACATAATTAAGCCAATGTAAAGGCTTTCTTAGTAATATTAATATATTTCTCCCGATCGAATTTTACGAACGGTTGATACTTTGTAATCTTTCTAGAAAGATCAGGCCAAAGAATAGTCTCTGTTATTTTCTTTCCTTCCCAATATACAAAGCTCGTTAATGAATCAAGAATAACTAATGTTTCCAATGTTATTTCCTGATGCATCCATTTCTCGATAATCAATGGTGCTTGGTTATCCCTTGCAGCCAATAGTTCATCAAAAGCGTGGTCCGCTGATAATTTATTTATATCAGCTTGAAATGTTCTTGTTAAAGATTCATGAATTTTTTTGTGTTCGGTATAATACCTATCTTGCATTTCAGTAATATACTTTACGTCTTCAATAAAATTAAACACATAGTAATTCATTAAATCCTTTTGGTTCTTCGCCAATTTAGCGAAGAAGTATTTGTCCTTTCGTTTAAAGAAAGAATTAGGTGAAGCATTGGTCTTAAAGTTATACTTAATAGCATCATAACTACCTTCAAAGTGTAGCTTTAAAGCGTTGTATAACTTATAAGACTCAAATGGATCCATGGTTATACCATTACTCCTTCATATAAAGACTCTACATCTTCAATTTCACCTACTACCTCAGCAAGGTTTTGCTTATGGTAGATTTTAGCCATCTTTCGTAGATGTTTTTTATCGATTTCAACGTCTTCGGCGCATGACGCAATTGCTTCTTTAATGAAGTCGCGTTCTGCATCCATCCGAGTCATAGAGTTTGAAATCTCTTGAATACATCCCTTGATGCGATTTTTATCTTCGTCACTTGACGGTATAATTACATTACTCATGGTTTCTCCTATATTGGTAGTGTATTTTTCTTGGAACCTCGAATAAGGTTTAAGCCTTCCGCTTCAACTTCTAACTTAGATTTAAGAGCAGGTGACATAAGCTTTTTTATCTGCCTATAGTCCATACCTCTTTCTTCTATGATATATGTCATAGCATCTATATAACTCATATTGTTTTTTACAACACACGCTTCAACGGCTTTAGTAAACCTTTTTTTGGTCATTATTTTATGATCTAATTCTTCCATACATTTTATAGCACTCTTAATAGAATACAGTCTTTGTTAATTCTACCAGTAGGTTTCTTAACTTTGGTAGTAAGATTTGATAGCAATTTGTCTATTTGCTTTTCAGTCTTAGTTAATATCTGAGGAAGCACATCTTCTGGCTTTCTCAATGTAGTACACATGGATAGTTTTTCTTCCCATTGGTATACTGTTGAACCTTTTACTTCGAACCCTGTAGCAGAATCATTGACATACATGTGTATGACTTTGTTCTTGGTATTGTATACAAACAATTTGTTTTTACCAGGTATCATAACTGGATTGATTGACACTAATTTATTATTGTCATCTTTTACCATATAGTTAAGCTTTTCAACCTGCTTATCTGAAGCTTTAGTCTTTTTAGCCCTAGGTACTTTAGTTACTTTATTATTAGTTTTTAGTGTATTAATATCTTCAAAGATCTTTTCCATAGTGGTAAGCATCTTCTTAAGGTTACCCTTTTTAATATGACTGTATGCTTCTACAGCCTGATCGCACCTTTTATGATAAGCGTCAGATACTACATCATACTCAAATTGAACTTTATCCTTAAAAATATTGATACCAGATCCCTTGATCTTATGAGTCTGCAGTAAACTATAGGTAGGAAATTTAATCTTATCAAAGTTGCCATCCATCCATTCATCTACAACCATTTCATCAAAGTCACTATAAATTGTTTCCATGACTTTGGTACGCATTCTTTCTTGAATGGGTATAACCACCTTAGGTGGAGCTGCTGCAATTTCTTCTAGTACTTCGTATCCTTCAGCTAAATTTTGCTTTAGCCTTTTAGTAATACGATCCATGACGCTATCTTCTTCGTCTGGTTTACCCATCCTATTAAGAGGGAACCCAGCGTTATGCATACGGCATGCGTTACCAACACCTGAACTTACTTTCCAATCCGGTAGTTTCTTAAGAGCTTTAATATCGTCTTTCGAAAAGTTAAGCACATCTTGTGCGAATTGAATAATTATTGGTGCATTACTCTTAGGGTTATGAAAGTAATTAAACCAGTTCGAACCATTCGAGTATTCAAGATTAAGTTTATCGTCAGGTATTTCTGTACCATGCCAATTAGGTTCATTACCTAGAAATTTGTCCTCTAAACTGGGACCACGTCTTTTTATTTTAGCCATATTAACTCCTTGTTAAAGATATATTATAACACAGTTTGCGTGTAATGTAAAGGATTATTTTAAAAAAAGGTGGCTCCCACTTTATCCCCGCTTTAGATAAGGAGTTAATTTGGGGAGTGGGAGCCGAAAACATTAAAGCTTTTTAATTTCCATGACATAGTTCTCTGCAGCGTTTTCTGCATACTCCTCACTATGTCCTTCATAAAGTTCGTCAGTTTGCCATACACCGTTCTTATAGAAACGAGTTCCAAAGTGACCATCCTCAGTTATAAAAGTTATAGCTTTTAAACCTAGAGTTTGATCAGTATACGTTGAAAGAATTTTGTCAGCTGTTCTCATCATTTTGTGTTCCTTTTATAAGAATCAATCAAAGCTTGGCCAGTTAAAGCTTCACCAAATGTGTGTATAAGCTTACCATTTTTATATCTTTCAATGACTCCATTATTAAATTCTTTGTCAGTGACTGCACTACTATGAGTATCTTCAGGACGAGTATCGTAATACATTGAACTCAATTGATGAGCATGAATACTTTTTACTCCTGATGACCATTTTTCAGCCGCGAGTAAGTCTCTTTGCCTTTGTACTAATTCGTCATGTTCACTCATGATAGTTGTGCCTCCACTAATTTTTTGACTTTATTTTTACTGTACCAAAGTCCTGAGTACATTTGTGATCTACCGTCAGCCCACTCGACGTAGTACCTTTTATATCCATAAGGCCTTGCTATATAGATAGTACAATCGCCGTAGTTGACCATGACTTCTCTCACATCAATTCCAAGATTCTTTTCTGTTGAGCAGCAATCTGTTCAGCTTGAGTAAGGATCTTTGCTTTTTGTCGCTCTTCGCGATTCCAAGTCTTTGGGGTTACTACTTTGTTGTTTGTCTTAGACATATTTTTGCACTTCCATGTATTTTTCTACTGGTATTAATTCAACGAACTTTCTTCGAGACTTCTCGAATTGCTTCATTGGCTTACTGAATTCGACGTATTCGCCTCCTCCAGATTTCTTATAGCCAACTAAGTGGCCATGAGGGTTTAAAATGTATATGTGATTTGGAACGTGATGTCCCACTTCATCCCAAGAGGTTATTTCTTTAAACGCTCTTAGTTCAGATTTTATAGACATATACATCCATCCTTTCTGCTGCTGGCAATGGTAGTGATTGATCATACGCCCTTGGGTGTCTACCTGCACTAATTGCTGCTGAAGTCCTAGGACCTCTTCCTTGACATTTAACTCTATACCTAGGCGAATAACTCGGAAGATCAGATGACCATCCATTATTAAATCGATATCGGTTAATCCTATCGGTTTCTTTAGCCATTTTGTTAATAGCTTTTATAGTCTTTCGAACTGTTTCAAGTTCAAGCATATCACCTGCAGAAGCAGTATGTGCAGTCATTACGTAAGAATCAGAAGCTCTCATTAGTCCCACTCCTGATCTACTTTATGTGCGTTATACGCATCCATATATGATGTACCTTCAAGATACCTAGCAGTATCTTTTTCTGAATAATACATGTTTTCTGGTGAATTGAACTCCAAGGATCCTGGAGCCGCATGGCCAGCCTTTTTGACTGCCGCAGTAAGCTTTTTATGAAGCTTCATTTCTTCTTTGATTGCAGCTTTACGAGCATCTAGTTTAACAATAGACGCTTGGAAATCCGCCTCTTCTTTTCTTTTAGCCTGGGCTTTTTCAGCTGCGGCTTTGATCATTTCTAATCTATTCATAATTAACTCCTTAATTTATTATCGAATATATGTATATTATACACCATTTTTAAGCAAATGTAAAGGCTTTTTTTCACTTTTTTTCAATTATTTTTAGTGAAAATACTAGGGAGATGATTACCGGGTAGTTTATAACCGTCATATGATGTCCCGAACCTAGTATTTTCACTAAAAATAACCAGTATTTTCATTATGTATTGTCACCATCACGGTAAACAACATCAGACTTATTAAAAAGCTTTTTCTTAACTTTATTAAATAAGCCACCTTCTTCCCACAGAAGAGGTATATGTTTCTTCTGCCTCTGTTCTTCTTGAATATGAGCACCCATGTATACAAACCATGACATAACAAGAAGCATTAAAATTCCAATTAAAGTTTCCATTATTTTCCAATATGCTCCACGTCGTTACGAGGAATTACCTGATAAGCACCTTTGTTATATGCAGGAGCTACAGTAAAGTTCTTCGAAGCTTCTTTTTTCCATGATTGATCTTCTGAAGGAGCATAAGATGTATCTCCAGTCCAAGATGGATACTTTTCGTTAAAAGCTTCCATTTGTATTTGAGCATAAGACTTTTCTGGTTTGTATTCCTTAAAGACTGGCTTGGCTTTACGCTTAGGCCTAAGAGAAGTTGTTTTACGTTTACGACCAGTTGGATCGTAACGAAGAGATCCTATCATATTCATAGAGAGTACTCCTCATCAGAGATCTCCATTTCGAGTTCATCGAATTGAAGTTCTACTTCTCTTTTCTTGTCTTCAAAGGGTGATACTAATTCGTAGATTGCTGATTCTAAATCATTAACCTTTTGAATGATATCATTAATTTCAGTATCAACACTTAAGCCATGTTCATCAGCCAAAGATTGAACTTTGAGATAAATATTACTTGGAGTGTCAGCGTACTTGATATCTTTTGTGATACCATTAACGTTATTGACTACTAGTTCCAAGTCAAATTTTGCGTTATCCAACGCTTCTAGTTTTTCTTTTTTATCAATTACAGACATATTTGGTTCCTCCATAATAATATGATTTAAGATAATCCTTTCGATACTTTTCAGATAGGTTTTCTAGAAACCCGACTGAGTTAACTTTAGAATGTAAATACTCCATAAAAGTTAAAGAGATATTTACTGGAGTTTTTTGTGTTCCAGGACCGGTTACGAAGTTAGCAATAAACATTACGCCGCCTCCAGCATAGTTAAAGGAACATCCCAACGTTGACCATCAATACTGATGATTGCCTTTTTGATTTTGATCTTTAAGATCTCACCAGACATTCTTCCACGTCTTCCGTTAAAAGATACATTATCACCAACTGCAAACGAAGCTTTAGCTTGTCTGGCTAGACGATTTCTAAGAATCGATTGTTGATCTTTTACAGCTTGAATTACTGCATTTAGGTCTGCCATGTTATCGATTTGGCTTATCTCTTTAATCACTTTTTTCATATTTTTTCACTCTTTTTCATTATTTAATATAGATATTATAAACTATTTTTGATCATTTGTAAAGGATTATTTTCACTTTTTTTAGATCATTTAGTTATATGGTTATAACTTTTTATGCTGCTGCAGTATCAACTAACCAAGAAGATAGTTCTTCCTGGCTATTACAGAAGTCACCATCTTCCATAAGGAATTCAACCTTATAGTTTTTACGACCCGTATCTGAGTCTAAACAACCTGTCCAAGTTTCGATCTTTTCTAAGATTTCAGATCTCATATAACCAAATTCACGATTGTCAGTGACTTTCATGAAATAGATAGACCCATCTTCCATGAGCCTGAATTGTGTTACAGATTCCCAGTCTTCGCATACTTTAGCGTTATAATCAACTACACTAGTATCGAGTATATACTCTTCCACGTATTCGTTTGAATCAGTAATATATGGAGAAACCATAGCCTCAACATCAGCCAGGTCAACGTCCGAATCACAATTAAGTAATACGTAAGTAGATCCACCTTTAAATTTCCAATGAGGAGCAGAAACACCATGGACATAGTCCTCGTTGTGAGCTGCATAGTTCTCTTTATACTGGGTTTGAATTACTAATTTGTTCATAATTAACTCCTTATTTAATTATTTAATATAGATATTATAACACAGTTTTCAGTAAATGTAAAGGCTTTTTTTCATTTATTTTCACTTTTTTTCCCAATAAATGTCATCATTATGAGGAAAGCATTTCTTGTATAGCTTTTCTTCTTGAGCATGAGCTCTCAATTCCCATGGTTGATTTTCGTATACGCATTCACTAAAATTACGACCTTTGTACATAAAGGTATCGGTTAGATCACCTCGTAGGAATTGCTCAGCATGAACCATTTCATGAGCTAGGGTTTTCATTTGATCTTCAAAAGAAAGTTGTTTACAGATATTGATTTTAACGTATTTAGTATCACCAATACAATCACCGTCTGCAGTGCCCTCTTGAACCCATTTCTTAAAGGTTATATCAATAAGACGAGAATAAAGACGGTTGATTTTTAACTCCTTTTGCAGATTATCTAGGTATAAATCGACAGTAGGAATATCCTTCTTAAGTACGCCATTCAGTAGTGTTATTGCCATAAAATATGCCTTGTTTCATTCAATATAGGTATATTCTAACCTATTTTGGCCCAAATGTAAAGGTTTTTTTCACTTTTTTTCATATTATTTTGTTATATGAGTGGTTGTTCTTATAACTGTGCACCAGCGTGAATATGGCAAGGTATATACCCTATTCATTTAATTCTATGCACGCTGGTGCCCTTTTTACGGTACCTTTTTAGGGCTATATATGGTTATTTGTTCATCTTTACCCTTTACCTTGATTTTCCCTATCTCTGAACAGACATATCCTTCAGGTAACTGTTGATAGGTAAAGGACGATATGATTGTCTTATATTCTACATACTCATGCCGAGCGGCAGTGGCCTCGAGACGGGCTGCAAGGTTGACTGCATCTCCAATGACTGAATAATCGAATCTGGATTCACTGCCCATGTTACCAACAATACAAGTCCCGGTGTTAATGCCAGTACCAACATTAATATCAGGAAGACCGCGTTCTTTGTAGATTCCTTTGAGTTCATTTACTTCTTCTTCTATTTCTATAGCTGATTTGACTGCCATTTCAGCATGGTTATCACAAGGTAATGGAGCATTCCAAAACGCCATTATGCAGTCTCCCATGTATTTGTCTATGGTTCCACCATTATTAAGAATGATTTTAGTCATTTTATCTAGGAACTCATTTACTAATTCTACTAATCCTTCAGGGTCATCGTTATTTTTATAGTGTTCTGATATAGGAGTAAACCCACATATATCCATAAAAAGAAATGTCATTTCTTTTCTTTCACCACCAAGTTTTAACATACCTGGATTTTTCTGTAATTGTTTAACTAGATCTGGAGATACGTATGTACCAAATTGTTTCTTAATTTGTTGTCTTAATATGAATTGTTTATAGAATTGGCTAAAGCTCGTTGAAGTGAACAAAAGTATAAATACTGATAGTAAAGCTGTTAGGTCGAGGAGTATCTTAAATTCGTTCCAGAAGTACCAAGAAGAAAACACAGTGCCGGCAGAGATCACGGCGAAGAACGCAACTCCGTAATAAATCGAAAGATAAGACATAGAAAGGATTATTAATGTCCCTCCAAGAGCAATTAGAGCTATTTCCAGAGTATCAGCCCAAACCGGACGAGATATCGAAGAACCATCCATCACACCCTGTACAACTGAAGCTTGAATTTGGTGAGGGTAGTATAACCCTTGAGGAGTGGGAAGCTGCGGAGCAACTCCTTTTGCACTCAAACCAACTATTACCGTCTTTCCATTTAAATTAGGTAGTTTACCTACGTATTCTATTTCATCAAATGTATAATTCGTATTTAACCATATTGTACCATTCGAATCAGTCTTCATAGGTTCATACGGTGGAATCATTACGTCAACTATTCCATATTCCTCTACGTTCATTGTATAAGATTTCTTATCTTGTAAAACTCTTATTATCTCAAGCGCAAAAGATGGATAAAGCTGGTTATTCACTTGACTTATTAGCGGTATTCTTCTTGTTATGTTATCTACTTCTTGTGCTGCATTAATAAGACCTACACCCCAAGCTTGTTCTTCTAACTGTGATATATTAGTTACTAATCCATCATATTCATACGCAAAATTATATGGATCTCCAATTCCTTTTACAGCAGTTCCAACATAAGGTGCCTTTTTACTTCTTCCGTTTGAGTCAGCATCTTGTGCTAATATAATACCATTGTCTTTTATCCAAGAAGCAAATACTTCATCTCCACCAAACCGATCAGCTTCTGGAAACATAAAGGTAAATGCAATCATACCAGCATTAGCATCACGTAAGTCTGATATTAGTTGAGCGTATGTTTGTCTAGGGAATGGATATTGACCAAGTTGTTCTAATGAATTTTCGCCTATGTTTAAAACTACTATTTGATCTGATTTCTTATCTGGTAGTGATTGTATATATTGATCAAATGTAATTAAACGAACCTGTTCAACCAATGGCAGATCAAAAACTCTTAATCCTAAAAGCCCGACAAATAAGAAAACTGTAGTCCAAATACTAGTTATATATTTCATGAAAATTTTCTTTGAATATATTTAAAAATTGCGTATATGGATAAACCATAAAAAGCTAATACACTCATTGGTAATGCTATATATGCCAACTCCCATGGAGTTAAAAATAATACTTGCCATGTAAAATCAGCAACTGCTTGAGCATCACTGATTTCTGCCATTTCTAATTCACCACTTAGATCTATTTCGTATTCGTTTACAAAATCATACCATTGTTCGTCGGTCATGCATATCATATTATCTGGACATTTAAATTCTTCCATTATTAATTACCTTGTTGAACACTTATAGTACATCCACCAACTGTTATGCAGTTATTAGTTATACTATATGATTGGTCCCATTGACCTCGTTGAATTAATGAAATATCTGTTGGATACGATCCAGTAAGTGTTATATTTGCTGTATGTTCTCCACCATTAGATTTTTGTAAAACATCAATTGTATTACCATCAGATGTTGTGTACAAATTTAATTCTTTCTGACCATTATTTTTCTGTCTTATCCAAATATCATTATCATCACTGAATATCAATGAGGTAAATATATGCCCACTATTTGAACCACCACCATTTTGTTGATATCCAACTAATGTATTATTACTGCCATGGATGTCTAATCTAGAATAATGGCCTCCACTTTCATCATTATCCCATACCCATGTTGTAGAAGTTTTATTAACTAATGAAACACCTTGTCCCCATCGAACAGTATTTCCTCCATCTTCTAAATGCCATATTTCTATTATATTTTCATTTGTAGAAGTATTCATTTGTTTTAAATCAATAGTAATACCATCTTTAATCCAACAAGAGTTATCATTATAACATTGAATAGTATTGTTAGCTCCTACTTGTTCTATAGTAAGATCTAAATTATCTGATTCTACGTTTTTTAATTCTAAAACATTATCCGCCTTGGCGAATGGTGATAATAACAGACTGGCCATCGCCAACGATAATGCTATTCTTTTTCCCTTCATTTTCTGTGTCCAAAGTTACGTTAGATCCTATCGGTATTCTAATTGATACGATTCCATTTACTTCTCTATAAAACCATATTTGACCAGCACCTTGATCTATGATAGTATTGTATTGAGTATCTTTATCAAATCCTGGAGCAATAGTTCCTATTATATCACTACCATCACCAGCACCTGCAGTTTTTCTATTGAAGATACTTACTTCTTCTAGTGCCACCAAAACATCTTGTAAGAAATCGACGTCAAGTAAATCCATATCGAGTTCATTGAACTCTAAATCGTCTTCAGCTAAGTAATCATCAGCTAAGTAATCTGTATCGAGATCAGTGAAATCGAGAATATTGTTATCAACATTCCCAGTTCCATTTGTTCCTTCATTTTCTCTTTCTTTAATTTCATCTGGTGGACTCACGATAAACATATTGTCTATCATATTTAAATTTATATTATTTAAAACAATTGGTTTAGTTGGTATAGTACTAATACTTGACACCATTGTAGCTTGATAAGCTTCGGTTAAAGTTACAACTCCACCTTCGTTCGTTACTGTTATTTCTCCGCTTGGAGAACAATCGCCATCAATAGTACATTCTGTTTCTGGTAGAAGTATAATTAGACTTCTTCCCAATTCATCTACTGATGTTGAAAAATCTGTACCCCTAATACCAATAGACGCAGTAGGAGTTTCAATTTTTATATTTTCTTTTGGTACTAATCCTAGTCTACCAGTAGAAAATCTAGCTGTACCAGAAACAAAATTCATAGCCATTCTGGAATCAGCTTTTTTGTTTGGATCATAATAATATTCAGTTAACGTTACTTCTGTGTGTTCAGTTAATCTTACAACTGAATCATCCAAAAATTTCATTAATAATCTGCCATCAACGGTTTGAACATGGTCCATTTGTTGGACACCTAATCCAAGTTCAGTGATGATACTCTCACCTTGACGAGTTATACCACCACTGCCCTTGTGTTCTTCTATACCGCCTATATCATCAGCAAAAGCTACTGAGCTTAATAATAAACTAGTCGCCAGTATCTTTTTGCTTAATGTTAACAACAGCGTTTTCAGAATCAAATTCTGCATTAATTACTCCATAACAACTGGTTATGCCTGTTGGACAAGTTCCAGATGATTGTAATATATCAATATCTCCATTACTACCAGTCCATTCCATTGTAAGAGACTGATAAGCACCGTCTGACTGTGTTGTCAAAAAGTCATTAGAACTACCAATAACATCAACATTCCACGTTACATCATCTGCTTCGATATCAATATTCCAAGTATTTGAGCCACCTGTAATATCTAAATCGAAATCCAATCTTTCTGCCGAAGCCGAATAACCCCAATCTATATCGAAGGTATTAGAACTTCCAGATATTGCAACATCAACGTCTGAACTATCAGCACTTCCACCGTAACCTACGTTCCAGTCCCACACATTTGAATTCCCTGTTAATGATAAATCAACAGTTGTAGAATCAAATAATGTCGGTCCGTATATTTGGTTAAGGTTACCAATCATATCTATATCAATAGTTAATGTATTACCAGTTAGAACCCAATCAGAAGCACAAGCTCCTGAAGATACTGATCCACATAATTTATTGCCATAACCTACTTGGTCTATGGTTAAATTAAGCGTATCACCACTTTGATCTAGTAATATTTCATTATCATTAGTTCCAGCGTGTATTAACACAGGGCATAATAAAAGAGTAAATGCTATAAATTTATTCAACATTTTCATTTTTATTTTCCTCTATCGCGTGAGAATCGTTTGTTCCATCATCCTGATGGGGGTGACGATGCCCCGCTTCTATTTTCCAAAATCCTCTGTCGTGACCTTGGTATATTAGTTCCAAAACGGCAGCTTCAATCGTTGATCGCAACGATCTGGTTACCGATTCATTTTCAGTCATACCATCTTCTATTTCTACAAGGTTGGTACTCATATCGATAAATTTAAAAACATCGTAGCCACTTGCAACAGACAATATAGTCTTCGATGTTTGCACATTCAATAAAATCTCACCCGTCAATGTGCTAACGGCTCTTAAATGTACAGTTACTATGTCTCTTCTGTACGCTCTTTGTGAACCTACTCCAAGATATCTAGCTCCTGCTCCTCCAGTCTCTATGTTAGTGTCAAATCCTATAACACCTCCTTCGAGAATAATACCGGCAAATAGTAAGGGTGCTAACCCAGTTTCATCCTCTTCACCGTACTGTTGTCTTGTTGTTCTAACAATTTGTCTTTCTCTTGTTAGATGGTCTATACCTACTCTTTCAACTACTCTAAACCATTTACCTCTACCTGCTGTTTTCAAAGCATCGATTAACATTGTGTCCGATCCTTGTGATACTGCAGTACTAAACATTGCTACATCGCCTTTTTGTTTTCTCTGACCGGTTTGGTCATTAAACTTATAAACAGCTACAATTGGCTGTTTTTCTGGAGATGGCAACTCCAATAATTCTTGGTGTGTAGGTAAATGCACCACTACTGGTTTTTCTACGCATTCACCCATAATCTTCATTAATCCTTTAGTACAACTATCAGTCATACTCGGAATTGAAGCACAGCTTGTTAATGTTGCTATGGCAATCAATGCACTTAGCTTTTTAACCACCTGATCCAACACTACCAGCTCCTATTGGAATAACAATGGTTGTTTCAGATCCTTCGGAGTCAGTAATGGTCATAATAATAACATCTTCGCCTTGATTACAAGCATACAAAGAAGCATCACATGTAGTTCTTTGATAGTTAATAGTATTTCCTTCAATAACAAAACTACCAAAGTTAGATACTGAACATGTCGGATCTGCAATATCACATTGTCTAAATAAATTTTCTACTAAGTCTTTACTAATTTGAGCATAAATTCTGCTCTCTAAATTTCTCATAAACTTAGCTAGGGTTGTGTTTTCGGCATCTCTTTGAGCTTGTAATAGAGCTGATTCTATATCATCTGCTATTGCTTTCTTACGAGAAAATTCTTGATTCTCGATAGTTAAATAATGCGAAGAAGTACCTATACCACTAAAAGAAGGACTTTTAAACTTATGAACTAATTCATCTGCAATTGCAATCTGTGCAGTAAAAAATAGTATTATAAGTAATACTCCTAAATGTGTTCCACTAATTTTCATTTTCTCTTCTCTTTTTTTCGTTTTCACGATATTCTAATACTACATCAACCTTCTGTTGGAGACGTATTAAATCTTGATCTAACATCCGTGTCTGATCAATAACTCTTATAAGAGCAACATGCATCTTTTCTAATGCAGGATCTATCTTTTCATTTATAAATTGCCAAATAAAGAATATAAAGTAACCCATTCCAACAGCCATTATAATTGGAAATCCGTAATCGGATATTGCTTGTGCTATATCCATTAGTCTCTCCTGACGTCGAGTTTTCCATCCTCTATAAAGTTTTCTGCGCGGGCGACCCTTTCAATATCAGGTCGTAATTCTAGAGCAGATGAAACTAACATATCGATTTTTATCATTTCATTACTCATTGTTCTGGCTCGATTTTCTAAACTCTCACAAAAAATAGTAAGTGTTTTAATTTGGTCTACTATACCTTCTAGTATTTGTTTTAATACTAGAAAAATAAAGAAACCCATGACTAATGCACCCGCAATAGGCGCACCAACATCAGCAATTAAAGTTAAAATCTCGCTCATGTAACTATTTATAAGGTTGGATTATTCGAAATGAACAGAAACACCACATCCACATGCCATTGAGACATTTGGATTAGCGAATTTAAATGATTGGTTTAAACCTTCTTTTTGATAATCCAGTGAACTGCCTTGGATATAAGGCACTGAATCGGGATCGATGACGATTACAAACTTGTCAAAGTCTAAAATATTATCGTCTTCTTTGATTGAATCGGCGTGTTCTATGATATACTCATATCCACCACATCCACCACTTTTTATTCCAACTCTTATAGCTGGATCTAGCATTTCGTGGGTTTCTTTTAGTATATGCTTAATTGCACTATTGGTTAGTTCTAACATCTGGTGCACCATTATGAGTTCTATGAGAAGTTTTTTCTTCCCAATGTTGAATTGCTTTCTTAATGGAATCTTCTGCTAATACTGAACAGTGTAGTTTTATAGCGGGTAATTCTAAAGCTTCAGCTATATCTCTATCTTTAATAAGTTTGGCTTCACTGATAGTTTTACCTTTTAACATCTCAACAAATAGTGTGGATGAAGCAATAGCTGAACCGCATCCATAGGTTTTAAATTTTACATCTAATATTTGTTCAGTTTCTGGATCAAGTTTTAAATCCAGTTTCATGACATCTCCACATGCTGGAGCGCCTGTCATTCCAGTAGCAACATTAGGGTCGTTAGGATCAAACCTACCGACACCATGTTTATTTGGATTATTTAATACATCATTAAATCTTTCTACTACTTTAGCAGAATAAGCCATGACTAGTTTTTGAAAGCTATTTTAGTCGCTAAAGTTGTTGCAACACCAAGAAGCTTATCAGTCGAATCTTTAGCTATAATAACTACTTCTCCAGCAGCTAATGTCATATTTCCTATGACTGCTCCAGCTCCAGTAGTGTGAGTAAGTATTTGTACTGAAGTCTTATTATTCAATACTCTTACTAATTTAGCAGAATCTACAGTATCTGCAGTAGCCAAAGTGACTGATGGTGCTAAAATTTTAATTACGCTCATTTTATTTTCCTCTTAAATTACTATTTATACTTTTTCAAGTCTAGACATAAGTCTTTCTGCTCTATTAGTAACTTGTTTATACCATCTTGAATCTCTACCTTCAATAGCAGCAGTTTTCCAATCACCGCTTTTTAAAGCAGTATTATGGTTTTTAAATTTTGATAGTCTAGTTCTACCCATGTTAAACATCATATTTGCAATAACTTGTTTAACTTCTTGAGGGTAACCATCCCAACCCTCGTGTAATATTTTACAATCAGCTACTACTGATTCTAAATCAGATTCAAATAGTTCTACACATCTTTCTTCTGTGATTTCTGTTCCCAAAGCTTGTCCACTTTCTTCATCAGAATCAAGGATGAGATGCCCAATACCAACAGTAGGAAGACCAAGATGGTCGTGATAAATTTCAAGTACTTTTCCTTCGTCTATTGTTAATTGTTCTATTAATTGATCTACATCAATATCTGTTTCTTTATTCCAAAACATTATTCTGGTTCTCCTATTGTCCCTGCGTCTTCAGGCCAGCCGAAAGGACCAAAGTAATATAAGGGTGTTGAATTATCGGCTATTTTTTCTGGAGTATGTCCACCTTTCATTACCCACCCGGCGGTGTTTCCTCTTATCATATAAGCTTTTTGTATTTTTCCGGTTGCTATTCCATACCATCTTTTACATCCACCATCGTCACAAACACCAGCTACATTAGATATTGTTTCAGTAGTTGGAACTTTAGCAAGTTCATTAACAAATCCTTCTACATCATATAATATGTCTACCCAAGTAGATGATCCATCTGGATCTTTTTTATTCATATTCATTACTGTAGCAATTGTGTCTTTTTTATAATTAGGAACAATTGCAGCAATGGTATCTATTTCTTCCATACCAAATGGTATTCTTATATATGCTTGAATACTAATTGCTTTACCATCACTTTTTACTACATGAAAAAATCCTGGTCCGCCAAGAATATACTCTTCATATATTTGTTTTATATAAAGTAGTGCTTGATACGCTTGAGTATTTCCATTTTTTTCTGATTCTGATTCTATGTAATCAATAATTTCTTGATTGTAGAATTCAGAATACGACTTATGATACCACATTGCCCATTGGTTCTCTTCCCAAAGAGTTTCCCATATTTCTAAAGATGGCGATGAATTATGATAATATTCGTGAGTTATATTTTGATGTGTAGCCATTATGCTAATAACCTTAATAAGATCATTGAGTTTTCACCACTTCCAGTATGACCTCCAGAGCCTCTAATTGTAAGTGATCTGTTAGCTGAAACAGTCCAAGCACCTTTAATACCAGATGTTGCTGCTTCTTGATATTGTCCTAAAGCAAGTGCATATTTTGTGGTACCACCAGGAGTAGACCCATGGTATCTTGATGTACTATTGTCAGCACCTGAAGTATTATTAAAGATTGAAGCTGCGTATGGTGTCAAATCAGCAAATATCATTATTTCTCCACTTCCAAGAAGAGTTCCCATGGCAAATGTTTTATGCTCATAATCGTTTGATGCAAATGTAGCGGCAAAAGCTGACCGGCCATCTAATGCGGTGGAAGAACTTGGTGATCTTATTAATCCACACATATGACTGTAATTACCACTACTATAG
>Ga0181402_1000403_pt1 | contig 16083 bp, 19 predicted proteins | sample 25SPOviralmetaG_FD_130131 | JGI IMG/M metagenome (GOLD analysis project Ga0181402, IMG submission 130131) | Marine viral communities from the oligotrophic San Pedro Time Series (SPOT) site, San Pedro Channel, CA, USA - 25 SPOT_SRF_2011-08-17 | ecosystem: Environmental > Aquatic > Marine > Strait...
AAGTTTAACATATATTTATTTAAATATAAGAAATAAAAAGTTGGGAATAAGTAATTAAAAATTAAAAATAAGTTATAAAAAAATATTTAGTTGACGGGCCATCAGTATAACCATGGAGAGTTATACTATCTTGATTAGAGATCTGGTACATCCAATAGATTATTGAGCTCACAGAATATCTATAGTTACTCCGGTAGGAATCTAACCCACCATAACCCTTTAAACAGGAGAGTATCTTTATTATTTTATAAATTTCTATACAAGCAAATTTATAAAACAATAAAGCAATAACCGGGCTAAGGTCCAAGTAATGGCCAATTACTTGCTCAGATATTCTCATTTTCTATTGTCTTCACTCCAATACCCATTTTGTTCATAATATTCATGTCGGCATAAAGCTCTATCTGAATATTAACAATTAATTATTTCTTTTAAATTAATAAATAAATAAATAAATAAATAAATAAATAAATTAATAAATTAATAAATAAATAAATTAATAAATAAATTAATAAAGACATAAATAAATAAATAAATAATAATATACATGTTAGATGCATTTGGTAAGCATTTAATAGTAGACTTTAAAGAGGGTGTAAATTTAGATAATTGTAAAATTATACAACAATTTATAGATGAACTGGTTATTACATTAAATATGACAAAATATGGTGATACACATATTCAATATTTTGGAGAAACTCCTGAAGTAAAAGGATATAGTTTTTTTCAATTAATACATGAAAGTAATATTAGTGGACACTTTTGTGGATATGATTATTATATGGAACGTGATGGAGAATCATGGAATAATAAAGGTGCTGGATATATAGATATCTTTAGTTGTAAAGAGTATAATCATGTAGATGCAATTAAGTGTATAGAAAAATTTTTCACTCCTAAAAGTATAATTTTTAAAATAATAGATAGGATATAATATATTTATATTATATATAAATACAAATATATTATGGAACAAGATTTAACTAAATTAACTAGAGAAGAATTGCAAGATTTGGCTAAAACTAGTGGTATTCGTGCAAACCAAAGATCTGTTAAAATAATATCACAATTAAAAAATGAAAGTAAGCCTGTTTTAAAAGCAAGCAAAGAATCTGGAACTAAAAAACAATTGTCTGGAAAATCTAAATCTCAAACAAGTAAGAGTAAAAAATCACCACCTAGTGGTGAAAAATCAAAAACAAAAAAATATTCACCACCATTAAAAAAATATTCACCAAAAACATTAAAAGTAAAAAAATATAAGTATTTTTCCGATAAATTACCAGAAAATGTAAAAGATTTAATACATAAAAGTAATATATATTCAAAAATTGTAGAAAAGTTAAATTTATCAAATAATCTAGATTATTCACATGTTGATCTTAAAAAATTCTCTAAATCAATTGGTTTAAATTTAACAACACAAATAGATGAATTTAAAGAAAAAAAAAATTCTGAATTATCTTTTTTAATAAAACAAAAAATTAACAAATTTGAAAATGATAAAACTAGTAAAATTTATAAATTACATCACTGTCTACAGGGAATATGGAGCATAATATACGATGAATGTGATACATCTGGTTATGGTATGGATAATGAAAGTGTATTAGGTTGCTTAGATAATATGGATGAAAATAATTTTTTGGAAAGATTAATAAACAGTATGGTAACTAGAGATTTTGGTACAAAAGAAATTAGTCTAAATCAACATATTGATATAATAAATCGTGAAATTAAAGAAATGTGGAATACTTATAGAATAAAAGTTAGAGATGATTGGTTGAGAGATGATGAACTTTCTGAATATGAAAGTATATATAATTTAACAGAACTTTTAAATGAATTACTAGAAAATGCCGATGGATTTATACCTATAAAACATATTATAAATAAATTTTAAACTTTTGGTAGCAAAGGTGTATAAATTAACGCCTAAATCAATGAAAAAATTAAAACAATTTAGATCGGGTGAATCAGTAAATATTTTAAATAAAGTAGATAGAGATGCATTTTTTAGATTAAAAAATGAAGAAAATATAGAATTTATGAATGACAATTTAAAAGATGACTTTATTAAAAATTTTGGAATAAATATGTCTCCAGATAAAGTAAATTCAATAATATATCCAAAACCAGAGTTTACTAGTAAATTAAGTAGAAAACGTAAAGCAAAAGGCAAAAAAACAAGACAAAAAAAAGACAAAAAAAAACAAGACAAAAAAAACAATACAAGAAGAAATAAAAAATGATATAGAAAGTAATATATAATTATTTTATTTATATGTCTTTATCAAAATTAGATAAAGATAATTTAAATAGACTTTTTGAAATGTTAAATAGAGAATATATTATTGATGAAAATGTAATAAAGACAGAATATAATATATATGGTAAATTAAATATAATAGCAAAACAGGTTGAATTTTTAAAATTACAAGCAAATGAAATACTAGAAGAATATGATTTAAATTGTATTATAGAGAAATCGGAATGTAGATTTAAAAAATGTCCAGGTAATTATTATTATTTATATAAGCACAATGATAAATATATTTTATCTTTAATTTCTAATAATGAATGGAATATATATGATAATTTTATAACTTGTGTTTTTTATGATTATGATTATAGTTATAAAAAATGTTAATATTTATGTAAATATTAAGATTTTATAAAAAATTAATTTTTTTTATTAAAATAGAAACAGTAGAAATAAAAAAATTGATTTAGCTTTATAAAATAATAACACTAGAAAAGTTAAGAAGAGTATTTTATGTCTTGTAATATTTGCTGTGAAAATTTTAATAAATCAAATCACAGTAAAATAATTTGTCCTTATAATGATTGTAATTTTGAATCTTGTAAAAAGTGTATTAGAACATATATATTAAATACAACAAATGAACCACATTGTATGAATTGCAAAAATGCTTATGATCAAGAATTCTTAATTAAAAACTTAAATAAATCATTTATTGAAAATGATTATAAAAATCACAGAAAAACTTTATTGGTAGAAAAAGAAATATCAAAAACTCAAGAATTAATGCCAATGGTTAGTAAAACAATTGAAATAGAAGAGCATACAAAAGTATTAAATAAATATATGGATGAACGAAAAGAATTACGCAATAAATTAAATAATTTAGATACACAAATTAGAGATATAAATAGAAGTATTAATAATTTAAAAAATTCCGATGTGGAAAATGAAAGAAAACAATTTATAATGCCTTGTCCAGCTGATAATTGCAAAGGATATTTATCAAATAAATACAAATGTGGTATATGTAATTTATATACTTGTCCAGATTGTCTGGAAGTTATTGGATATAATAAACACGAAGAACATATTTGTAATCCAGATTCGGTTAAAAGCACTGAAGCTATTAAACGCGAAACAAAACCTTGTCCAAAGTGTGGTGTTAGAATATTTAAGATTATTGGTTGTGATCAAATGTGGTGCACAGAATGTAAAGTAACATTTAGTTGGAATAATGGAAAGATTATTATAACAAATAATATACACAATCCGCATTATTATGAATATATGAAAAATCAAAACAATAATGATAATACAAGAAATCCAGGAGATATACTATGTGGTGGATTAATTAGATATAATGAATTAATTTTAATTAGTAGATCTATTACCAATAATAATCTAAAAATAGATATGAATTATATTTATAATAAGTATAAAAACACCATTTATAGTAATAACAATATTATTGGTAATTTAATATCTAATATCCATAGGATCATGGTTCATTTTAATAATATAGAGCTAATAAATCTTAGACATACAGTTACTAGGTTAACACAACATGATGATAATACTATAAAATATATTAGAAATTTAATAACGAAAGATGAATTGGCAAGTCTAATATTAAAAGCTGATAATATTAAAAGAAAATCTAATAAGATATTACATATATATGAGTTAATTAGTATTATTTCAATAGAAGGATTTAATAGTATATATAATAAGTGCATAGAATATAGTAAGCATTTTAAATTTATGAAGAGTAGAGATAATATAGAGAAAGATTATAATAATTTATATGATGAATGTGTAAAATTTATAGAACAATTTAATTATATAATAAATTATAGTAATTTGCAGTTAGCGAATATAAGTTATAATTATAATTTATCCGTATTACAAGTAGAGATTTGTTATAATATAAATTATGTAATTAAAGAAAATATTATAGATTTTTATAAAATAAAAAAGGTTCGTTTTAATAAGTCTAATATAAAAGAATTAGAAGAATATTGTAATAATTTTAAATATTTAGAAACATCAAAGGCGGGTCCTAGTAGTATAAATTAGTTATATTTTATCATTAATATAATGTTGATGTTGCCATATAGCAAACCATAAAAAAAAAATAAAAAATATGTATACCCAACAAGGGGTTGGTGGATTAGAAGATTTCATCATAATCATATATATATATTAATAAAAACTATTTAAATTTTTTTTATTATGATATTTTATGTATAAAATATGTCTAATATTATTAATGATAATAGTATAAAAGAAACATATATACCATTATTTATATTGGAAGAAAAAGCAAAAATGAAACAATGTTCTCAAAAATATATAGAATGTATTTGTAAAGAAGAAAAAATATATTATAAAGAATGTATATATAAATACGAAAATTGTGTAAGGGCTATAAATAGTGATATTTTAGAAACATTAACATTTTAATATAATAAAAATAATTATAAATATATACTCATTATTTTATTATTCAAATAATTCTTTATAAATATTATTAGTTTGAATAATTATATCATGTGGAAGATTTTTAATAATTTGTAAATCTACATGTATATCATCATTGGTTGTTAAGTTTATAATCGTATTAAAGAATGCATCATTTCCATTTTCTCTATCATAAAGTGTAGAATCTACAATATTATCATTATAAATATCAACTTTAATAGGGCGACCACATATATAATCTGGATAATTACCATACATTTGTCTTTTTGCAATTACAATATCAAATACTACTTTATTATGATTATATTTATTTGTAGAATTTTTCCATAATTCATATAAAAGTTTATCACGATCAATATTGGTAATATCATATAGAGTAGTCATATTGGATAATTTATAATTTATAATAATATAAATTTTAGATCAATTTTGTAATTATAGTTATTTATAAAATTGATTTTAAATTTTATAAATAATAATAATTATAGTTATTTATAAAGAAAATATGGTATTAGAATATATGATTCATGCTACCAACAATAAAGAAATGGTAATGAATGATAAAATAGGTGCTACTTGTATTTATTGTTTAAAAAATCCAATTATAGATAAGGATACAGAAACATGTGATATTAGTACAATAATATGTCCTTTATGTGGAATAGATGCAGTTGTTCCATCATCTGTAATTCCAAATAGAGAAACTTTATTAGAATGGCATAATAAAGGGTTTGGAATTTAATATATAATTAGGTTAGTAAATATAAATATTATTAATAATAATAATTCGGTTTTATTTTTATTAATATTATCATTTTTATACATATTAAAAATAGCATATGAAAATGTAGGTGCATATATAATAGTTAAGATAAGTCCATTAATTTTTTTAAATGTATTAGGGTTTAATATAGGTGCTACGACACTAATAATTTCACTTGTAGAGATAGCTATTATAGGATGATTGGGATATATAAATGTGGCAGCTATAGCTCTATTACATCTTATTAATGGGATAATATACATTATTATGTAAGTATATAAAAATGTTAATATTAGTACGAAAAATAAAATAAATTTTTTATTTTATTTTTTAATATTTACTATAGTATCATGTATAATAGGCTGTATCATATATATACCTTTTTTGTATAGTTTATATTGGAAATAATTATAACCAAACATACATAAAATATGAATTACTATAAATAAATTTCCAGTATAGAAAGACCAATGTCGATTGTTTTTATCATTTATAGTAAAGGAGATATATATTAAATAACAAGCAAATGCAATACCAATTGTATTAAATAAGTTATAAAATATAAACATGTAAAATGAATTATTAAAATGATATTTAATAATATGTTTAATATTAATATGTGGATACTCTTCTAAACATACGAGACATTTTTTTTTATGAGAATATTTAATAGATTTAATTAAACATTCATCGTGTATATATCTATCAATACATTTACATAAGGTTTTTTTAGCATTAGGTTCTAAACATATATAGCAAATTTTTTCATTGGTTAGAGTACAGATATTTTCATTGGTTAGAGTACAGATATTTTGAATATTTTCATTATTTTGAGTACAGATATTATTATTTATTTCAATACATATATTATTATCTGACATATTTTATGATTTAAATATATGTTATTATATAATAAATTCTTATCTTTATTATGATAATGATTTATTAAGATAAATAATATATAATATATAATTGTAAAATATAAAATTTGAAAATATGTAAATATATATAAAATTACACAAAAATATTTGTGTAATTTTTCAAATTTTGTCAAACTTTAAATTGAAAAAAACGCACTTTTTGATTTTAGACCATTAAGGTGTAAATTACAAATTTTAGAAAAAAGTTTGTTATGATAAATTTTTTTACATTTTTTAAAAGAATTTAAATGCAACTTTTTAGTAAGTATAAAATGACTTACCAAAAGTTGCAAAAAGTTGCAAAAATTTTTCGCTGTAATTTTTGCGACTATGAATGCTCTAATAAATATAATTTCAACAAACATTTGACAACCGATAAACATAAAATACTTACTAATACTGACCCAAAAGTTGCGAAAAATTATAAATGCGAGTGTGGAAAAGAATATAAACATAAACAATCATTGACTACACATAAGAAGATATGTAAATTTCTAGAAAAACAAGAAAATAATAATAATACAGATATTTTAATAAAAAAGATAGAAGAATTAGAGAAAACAATAAAAGATAACCCATCTAATCAGGTAATAAATAATACAACAAATACAACAAAAAATAGTTTTAATTTAAATATATTTTTAAATGAGAAATGTCGTGATGCAATAAATATAGTTGAATTTCGTGAGGAGGTATTAAAGGCAATAATGGATGTTAGTGATGTACTAAATATAACAAATACAGATAGTATAACAAATGCAGTAAATGTAACATATAATAATTTGGATGAATATGAAAAACCATACTATTCATTAGATAAATCTAGACAACAGATGATTATAAAAAATGATAAAAATGAATGGGTAAAAGATAAAAATATATTATATAATATAGTAGAACCATTGACAGGAAAATATACAGAAAATCAATTAAATAATTTTTATAAAAAAGTAGATGATAAAAATAATTTAAATGAAAGTCAAGAAAAAGAATTCACGGAAGTAATATTAAATACAACTTGTGATATAGATAAAGAAAAATTGGTTAAAAAGGTAATAAATAATGGTTTAAATCCAAAATCAATATAAATTTTAATAATATTAAATTATAGATTGTATATAATATTTGGTTTATTTTCCCATTCAGAATATAACATAGCTCTGGAAGTGGGTCTATCTAATTTTAATAATTCGTCTAATGCTAACATTCTTTTTTCTCTTGGTGTTAATTTTGGATATTTTTTTTGTACTTGTCTGGATATAAATTTCCATCTCCATTCAAATTTAAGGGCTTCATTATAAGATGGAAAATTTTCTACATAACAATAGTATGTCCATATCTCCCCATCATTTACTTTTTTGGATGTTGCAACAGCACCTCCTTTAATTTCTTTATTATGTTGTCTAATTCTTTTGTCTAGATTAACAGTCGCACCAATATATGTACAACCATTAGTAGATTCTATAAAATATACATAAGACATATATATAAAAATATATTTAATAAAATTTATTTGTACAAAAATATATTATTATATAAATAATAAAAATATAAATATTGATTAATATAAGATTAATATATATGATTTTTTGTATGAGTTTATTATTCTTAACTGTAACAGTATCATCTGGTTCATTATTAGTTATAGCAAATTTATTAATGAATAATATTTAAGGTTATGACACGTAATTTGTTGTGTCAATAAAAAAAATTGATTCTATATTATGTTATTATATTGTTTATTATAATAATAACATTTCAATATTAAATTTATATATGATAAAAACGTTTAATAAATCGACAAGATGTCAATGTAGTACAAAATATGGTTATGTTTGCAAAATAAAAAATAAAAATTTATATGTAATTAATAATAAATATTATTGTAGAATACATTTTAATTATAATTTTGTTAAATTTATAATTATTATACAGAAATATTGGCGTTCATATTATTGTAGAACAAAAGTAAATAATATATATAAAAAATTACCATACGATTTACAGCAAAATATATTATGGTATATGAAAAAACATTATTACTATATAAATTTAACACAATCAATCAATGAAATACTAAAAAAAAGAACAGAGGAATTACATAGAATTTCTACATTACATGATCGTCATCTAATTAAATCGTTGAGAAATACTAGTTTGTATATGATATATTTAAATGTAATAAATAATGAGAGTTTTATATTTTCAACATGTATTTTATATAATAAGTACAGATATTGGGATAATATTAAATATGATACATTAGAAAATACATTAGATAATATACTTGTTTTAATAGAAGTGATTATAGATAATAACATTTGTTCAAATAATCATAATAACAGAATTGTTTTAAATAATTTGAAAAATATATTATATAAATCAATATGGACAAGCGAATGTTAATAATAGTCTAGATTTATATCAATTAAATATAATTAACAATGACTACACAAAAGTCGTTTATAAAATGGGTAGGTGGAAAGAGACAATTGTTAGATGTAATAAAAACAGAAAATTCTATCTTCAATAAATAATTATCATGAAATATTTTTTATTGGCTAATGACTTGAAATGAGTTAATATTATTGTTAATGATTATGAATATTTACTGTTTAAAACATATATATATATATATATATATATATGAGTACTATAAGTTTATAAAGTCATGATAAGTTTAATGAATTTATGTTATTTTTGTTAGTAAAGATTCAAAAGACATAAATTAAAATCAATTAAATTTTTATTGTCAAAATTTAATTAAGAATGCAAAATTATTATTTAAATAAAATATTAAAATATATTATACTCTTAAATGACAACTAAATATATAGATTCTGCAACATTTGGAAATTCATTTTTAAAAAAGTATACTAATAATATGTCTAATAATATGTCTAATCAACTATTAGCAGATACTTTTCATGATGAAATAAATATATTGAAACAGGTAAAACCAAAAAATTCTTCTACGTTTGATGATAATTTGATTAAAAATAGTGAGAATAATAACACAAAGCTTATTCATATAAAAGATAATTTTAATGAATTAGTATATGCGAATTTACATAAAGAAGAATCACTGGAAATAGAAGAAAAAAAAAAGTCAGAACTTTTTGTTGTTGATGTTTTTAGCGGTAGTTATCAAATAATGGGAATAAATAATTTACTTGATTGTACAGCAAATCAAAATGCTGAAAATATTAAAACTAAATTAAATAATTATGATGAAAATTCGCCAACATCCAAATATTCTAATATATTTAATTGCGATAGATTGTTATTTTCTTATTTTAAAAACAATACCGATGAAATAAGTGATGATATAGAAAAACTAACTGATATTAGTGGAAATAAATGTAAAGAAATATATAATATTTTGGTAAAGTGTTTTTGGAAAAAACTCATAGAAATAGTATATATTTTTTTATATAAAGATAAAAATATATTAAAAAATGATGACTATAACGATGATGATTTAACTACAGCAATTAACATATTAAATAAATTTACATTTAATTTTGATACTGATGATTTTAAATTATACTTATTATATAGTTCAGGTTCTGTTTCTGGTTCTGGTTCAAGTTCAGGTTCAGGTTCAGATTCGGGTTCAGGTTCAGATTCGGGTTCAGATACTCAGGAAAAATCAGAATGGATTCCTACACAAAAATCATTAGCAGGAAAAATAATAAATTTATGTAATTCTAATAATTTACTAGCTCCAAATGTAAAAGCACGAGAAGGAGAAAATAGCGAGCTTCAAGATAAATGTATAAATGCTATTGAATCATATTATTCAAATGAAAGCCCTAAAATAAAAATTTTAATATTATCTTTGTGTAAATTTTTAGGCGATACATCACATATTGTAATGACATATATATTATTGTCTGAAATTAAAAATGCACCTGGAGAACTAGCAAATCTAAAAATAAATTTACAATTATCGGAAAGACCAATGTTAATTAGAAATTGTTTACCTGATAATGATTTTTTACAGAAATTTAATATTGATGAAACAAATCTTAGTTCTTTAATAATACTTGTTAAAAAAATGACAGTTATAAATAATTTTAAAAATCATATTCAACCATCTTATGCAGATAATAAAATTTGTTGGTCATATACAATAGACGCTGATTATAATAATAATTTATATAAAGATTTTTTAATTAGTTTAATAACAAAATTAATAGAAAAAGAACATATTATTCAAAATTTTGAAATAGAAGATAAAAAAATAGATATTGAATTATTAAATAAAATATCTAATATAATAAATATTAAATTCTTAAAAGATAATAAAACAAATATTGAATTCTTAAAAGTTTTTAAAGAAAGATTAGATATAATAGATATAGAAGACTTATATAAAATTGGTAATATTTTAAAAGAACTAAATAATTTACGTATAGCTTATGAAATTTATCATAAAGAGGATAGTATTAATAGAAAAAGAATAGAAGAAATTTTAGAAAAAATGAATAACTTAATGATAAATAATATATCAAAGTTATTCGGGTCACGTCAAAGTCAAATTATATTATGGGATCATATATGTACAATACAAAGTAATGATGACTTAATACCTTTTGAAGATTTATTAAATTATAATCAATCAATAAAATTACTTCGAAACCCAGAATTTTTTAAAGGAGATGAAGAATTGAAATACTATAAAAACGATAATTTTTCCAGTTTAGAAAAAGCAATTAAAAGTGAAAAAAATGACGATCTTGGATTTGAATTTAAACCTGCCAAAAATGTCACCGCAACTAATTATAAATTACAAATTACATTACGACATATTATAGATATTATAGATATTAAAGATGATAAAGATGGGGGTAGTACAAAGAGAAGATTTGATGAAGCACAAGGAACTATAGTAAAAAATACAGTAAAAAATACAGTAGAAAATACAGTAAAAAATACAGTAAAAGATATTTTTGAATTATATATTGATCAACTTTTAACAGATATAGCAGAATATATAAATAGTTTATCATCGAAGAAAATTAAAAGTGAAGATAAAATTTATTACATAGCAATTTTTATAGTACATAGAATTGATATTTTTATTTATAACATAGAAGATTATATAAATTTAAATTTTTATTTTGATTCAGATTATCTAAAAATAAAGATAAAGAATATATTTTATAATGATGATTATAGAGGTAAAATATATGAAATAATTTTAAATAAAATTAAATTATATTTATATATAACTGATTTATATAAAAATGAAGAATATGGTGATTTTGATAGTGGTTTAATAAAAACAGAAGAGAGTAGTTTAATAAAAACAGAAGAGACTAGTTTAAAAAAACCAGTAAAGATGCAACGTACGAATATTGAATTGACAGATGAGGCAACGGCTGCTATAGAAATCTTAATAGATAAAGAAAAGGTAAACATTATGATGGAATGGTTAATGAATAATACATTGGAGACAGATAAAACGACTAGTTTAATGGAGACGGATGATAATGGAGAAGGGATGGATGTTGAACCGATGAATGGAGAAAATATGTCAGATGATATAGAAGGCGGTACAGACAAAAAGAGTGTACAGAATATGAATAAAAGTATAGTGTCAAAGGTGAGAAGCAAAAAGATATTTTCTCTTAATATAAAAAAATACAAACATAAGAAAAAAAAATCTATAAAAAAGATAAAATATATAAAAAGAAGAGTAACAAAAAAAAGAAAACATACAAAAAAAAGAAAACCAAAAAATAAAACAAACAAAAAGAAGATAAATTAATTCTTTAATTTTATTTTTAAGATACAACTAGTACTACTATAAAAACTATCAATAACATTATAAGTAATTATGGTATTGAAAAAATTATGCATACCTAATGATTAAAACAACAAAATTGAAATAATATGACAATATGAGTTCAAAAAATTAAAAATAATATTTATTTATAAAAAATAACAAACCAAGTATTGCATCTATTAATAATACTAGCCATGCTTTATTATAATTTAAGAATGCTTGTATTGAAAATATAGCATAGTTAAAGCTGTGTACTAATCTATAATTATTCCACCAGACATAATTACCAAAAAATCCTTTATCATTATTTTTGTACTTTATAAAATTAATGAAAAAACTTATACTTATAAATGTAGTAAATATAGCCATGGTAGGTAAGTATTTTGGTAGAATTATTTTGGCTGATAGAGCTAATAATATTCTTGCAGGAAAACACAAAAATATAAAATATAATATTGTTTTATCCATTTATAAAATAATATTATAAAATAATATTATAAAAAAATAGACATATATATTTATAAAATTGTACTTATAAATGCATAAAAGAATAAAATTGAAATAAATTTAAAAATAAATAATTATTGTACTTATATTATGTTTAAGTTATTGAAGTGGTTAATTACGCCAAAAAACTCTACTTATATGTTAGGTAGATGGTGTCATCGTTCATTACCAAAGTGTGGAGATTCAGTAATAGATAAAAAGGTAGATTTTGCGATAAGTGACAATAGTATGGGTGGATATGTAAAACCGGTAAAAGAGGAAAAGTACAAAGTAGGTGAGTACATAGATTATTGGAGAAATGTTTAGTCTAGAAATCGTGACTATCAATAATAAAAAATATGCAACCTAGATCAAATAGTATACATCCAGATAGATATTTTTTTCTTATAGGTTTATCTTGTATTGCATCAAGAGTAAAAGATATAGATCCGGCTGTAAATAGGTAGCTACCAAAGATATAACTATAATTATTGAGTACAGATAATATATTATTCATTTATTAAATAAATTAGTTTAAAATATTTAAACTGTAATATAGAAAATAATAAAAAAATTGAATATTTTACAATAAAATGTTTAATAATCATTAGAAAAATTAGGAATTTATGATTAAAAAAAAATGTCGCATTCCAAAATTTTGTTAAATATTTGGAATACGATTTAAAGAGATTGTTATTGTTAATAATAATGGTATTACAGATTACAGATAAGCGTATACTTTCTTTTTTTGAACAGCGTCCGGGTATGGATTTTGAAGCAACAATTTTAAAATTTATAGATATAATGGAGAATTTACAAGAGAATATGAATAAAACACTGACAAATAGTACAGTAACAGAAATTTTAGATTCTATTAAGTGTTTAAGAAGTGATAATAAGACAATTCTGTCAGCTGCGATGGTAGAAGTTAAGAGAGGATTAAATGAAGATATAAAGATGATTTTATCAAATAGTGTAAATGAAAAGTTAGAGCCAACTTTGCGGGAAAAACTGAAAGAACAACAGTCAATATTAGTTGCAAATGTATCAGGAAGGTTAGAACAAGTATTAGAAAATAAAATTACGGGATTAAAAGAGACGACGAATGCAAATAGAGATATAATAAATACTCAAATATCAGGATTAAAGGCGACAACAAATGCAAATAGAGAGATAATAAATAATCAAAATGATACTTTAAATAGTTTATTAAAGCGTTTTGAGAATTCAAGTAAGAAGGGAAAAATATCTGAAAATTTATTAAGTAATGTGTTAGCAGAAGTTTATCCTTTGGCTGAAATTGAAGATGTTGGAAAGACAAAAGAAACCGGTGATATTATACTGTTAAGAAAGGATAAGCCAAAGATTCTTGTTGAGAATAAAGATTGGACGCGTCCAATTATAAATCAAGAAGTACAAAAGTTTGTGCGGGATATTGAGATACAAAAATGTCATGGACTTTTTCTTTCTCAAAATGTTGGAATATGTTCACGAGATAATTACGAAATTAATATTTTGGAAGGTAATCTTGTAGTTGTATATATTCATAATGTAAATTATGATCCAGAGAAAATAAGGGTTGGTGTAGATGTAATTGATAACATAAGTGAAATTTTAAAGGATATTGATGTGTTAGAAGTAAATCAAAGTACAGAATATAGTATTTCAAAAGAGTTAACACAATTTATAAATGCAGAATATCAAAATTATTTGGCACATAAAGATAAGAGGATTAAAATGGCGAAAGATTTTGTGGCAAATCTAATAAAACAGGAAGAAGAATTTAATTTTTCAAGTTTGGAAAAGTTTTTATCGTCAAAATGTAATATTCAAAATAATAAAAATGTATGTAAATATTGTGGATTTATTGGTAAAAAAGCTCAATCATTATCGGCTCATATGCGTGGTTGTGCAAAATATAAGGCAACATTAGAGAAACCAAAAAATAATGAGATTTGTATAGAGACAGCGTAAAATATTAAAGTCGCCACTATGTGGCTAATAGCGAAGCTATGACTTTAATATTTTTAATTAAAAAAAGAAAAGAAAAAAAATTTTACAATGGTTGGAAATAAGAATTGAAATTAATATTGAAATTAGAATTGAAATTGAAATCATAATTAAATTAAACATTTAGAATATTTTTTTGATAATTCTTCGTTTTTATCTATAAAACAATTAAAACATAATAATCTTCTATTATTTATATTTATTTCTTCATCTTTTGAGAATGGATATATTATACCGTTATTTTTAAAATTCCCTTGTCTATCAGACCATACATATGTATTACAAGATACACACTCTCCCAATTCTCCATCTTCTTCACAGGAAACATTTTCTAACCAATGTGATTTTTTAAATAATTCTCTAAGTTTTTTTTGTCTTTCTTCAAAATTTTTGTTTGCTTGAATTATTAATTCTATGTCTGTTAAATATTCTTGATAAAAATTACATGCTTCATCATCAATATCAAACTCTTCTTTAAAACTATCCCACATATTTTTTTTTGCACATCTAAAAAATAATCTTTCTTTATTTTGATGTTTTTTTATATCACATGGTAGTCCACATTTACATAATGGAAGTTCTTTTATATATTCATTATTAGGAAATTTATATTGACAATCAAATCTAATATATTTTCCACCTCTTATATTTTCCCAATTATCTTTATTATGTATCATCATACATTCGGCTATATTATTTTCAGCATCAAATTTATCTTCTTGATTTTTCTCATAATTATCATTATCATTATTAAATTTATGTAATTTCCATTTTTCATATCTATTATGCCAAATACCAGATAATATTTTATTTACATAATTATTATAATCTATAAATTTAACAATATTAGATACTTTATAAATTGCTACAACTTCTTCAGGTGTATAAATAGAAGTGTTTATTCCTCCTTTACCATCTTGATGTTCCCAAAATCTTCTATATAATCGTGTTGTTTGTCCTACATAATAAATATCATCTTCACATCTTAAAATATAAATCCATTTCATTTATAGATATTCTTTAATTCTATTTAAATTAATATTCTCTCAAAATATCTGAAATAAATATAAGTTTTCAATATTTTATCTCAAGTCTGAGTGCTGACGCGCGAAATTATTGACACCATAAATAAAATTATATAAAATATTTGTTATGATAAAAGATAATAAATATTTTAAAAGCACAAAAACATTTATATAAAATTTTGTTAAATATTTTAACTAAAATTAATATTTTTTATTATGTAAAATGGTAAGAAATAATTTTAAATAAAATTTTAAGAGAAATATTTTATGGTAAGGTAAAAATATTAACATAAACTAAATTTTAATATGATAAATGATAAGAAATAATTTTAAAT
>Ga0181402_1000404_pt1 | contig 16082 bp, 8 predicted proteins | sample 25SPOviralmetaG_FD_130131 | JGI IMG/M metagenome (GOLD analysis project Ga0181402, IMG submission 130131) | Marine viral communities from the oligotrophic San Pedro Time Series (SPOT) site, San Pedro Channel, CA, USA - 25 SPOT_SRF_2011-08-17 | ecosystem: Environmental > Aquatic > Marine > Strait...
TGTCACCAGTTCCCTGGTTAGGGAGACGACCGAAACGGTATCTCAGAACTATGGGTATAAATTTGGACAGGAAGAAGAGACATATAATATTGTCGCTGCTCACGGGTACTTCGGACGATTGATCTTTCAATATGCTTCTTTCAATAATTCTCGCAGCCTTCACTTCTTTCTTGCTGCTTGGCCCGTCGTTGGGATTTGGTTCACCGCTTTGGGTGTGTCCACAATGGCATTCAATCTCAATGGGTTCAACTTCAATCAGTCAATCGTTCATGGCGGACATGTCATTAACACATGGGCTGACATCCTTAATCGGGCTGGCTTAGGAATGGAAGTAATGCATGAGCGTAATGCTCACAACTTCCCACTTGATCTAGCAGCAGCATCTACCACTGAGGTAGCACTGACTGCACCATCTATTGGTTAATTAAAACGTCCGTTCATCCCGCAAGGGACGCATGACATGAGGTGACATGGAACGGGGTTCCTCAGTTCTCTATGGAGGATACTATGCCAAACGTTGAATTACGTCAGCGTGTGCGTGAGCAAGCCCAAGCTCTTAAAGAGCAGAAGCTTGTCTATCGCGGTGTGGCTTACCTTAAAAGCCGCTAAGTAGTTCTGTAATTGGGAGGTGCAAATCCTCCCTTAGCAATTGGTTAGAGCCGGTACGCCGATACCTCTGACCGTCATGACGGTGGGATAGACCACAAAAATTTTTCAAACGTTTGAAGCTTGTCTAAATAATTTTTATCCATAGAAATGGCTTTTCAATCTTCTACAAACCCCGCGCAACTTACGCGCCCGGGTCAATCTAATAGCACGGGTGACGCCCGCGCTCTTTACCTGAAGCTCTTTTCAGGTGAAATGTTCAAAGGGTTCCAGCACAATGCTATCGCCCGTGATTTGGTGATGCGCCGTACTCTTCAGAACGGTAAGTCTTTACAGTTCATCTACACAGGCCACACCAAAGCTGAATTTCATACGCCTGGAAACAGCATTTTGGGTGATACCAACAATGCACCTCCGGTTGCAGAGAAGACGATCACGGTCGATGACCTGTTGATCAGCTCTGCATTCTTGTATGATCTCGATGAAACCCTGTCACACTATGACATGCGTTCTGAGATCAGCCGTAAGATCGGCTACGCTCTTGCACAAAAGTATGATCGTCTGATCTTCCGTGCCGTTACTCGTGGTGCACGTGCTGCTTCTCCAATCACCAAGTCCAACTATGTTGAGCCAGGTGGTACTCAGATCCGTGTCGGTTCTACTGGCACTGCTGCTTCTGATGCATACAGTGCTGCTAAGCTTGTAACCGCTTTCTACGATGCAGCTGCTGCACTCGATGAAAAAGGTGTGTCTCAAGATGGACGTGTGGGTGTACTTAACCCCCGTCAGTACTATGCACTGATCCAAGACATCGGTTCTAACGGACTGGTAAACCGTGATGTCCAAGGCTCTGCGCTGCAAGGCGGCGAGGGTGTTGTGGAGATTGCTGGTATCAAGATCTTCAAGTCAATGAACATTCCGTTCTTCTCTCAGTACGGTACCAAGTATGGTACTGGTTCTGCCACGAACCCCGGTGTAGCCGATCCTGGTAACACTGGTTCTTTCGTGTCTGAAGCTGTTGAAGATGCTGCTAACGATGTTACTGGTATCAACAACGAGTACGGTGAAGAAACCGAATTTGCTAACAGCTGTGGCCTCATCTTCCAACGTGAAGCTGCTGGCTGTGTGGAAGCTATCGCTCCTCAGGTGCAAGTCACCAGTGGCGACGTGTCCACAATCTACCAGGGTGACGTGATCCTGGGTCGTCTCGCCATGGGTGCAGACTACCTGAATCCCGCTGCTTCTGTAGAACTGTTTGCCGGTACTGCTACCAAGCCTGCCGCATTCTGATATTTTCTATATGGGAGTCCTTTCGGGGGCTCCTTTTTTTTAATTCTTTATTGAGAATAATACTCATTTGCAACTATGCCTTACCTAACTACTGGCTCCACTGAACTTAAAGCTGTTAATCAGATCCTGGCGTCAGTTGGTCAGGCTCCTGTTACCACACTGACAACTGAAGAAACTCTCATTATTAACGAGGTCTCTCGATTTACTGGTTCCATTGCAAGCACCACACTAACCACTGAAACTGCTAACATTCCTGTTGGTACTTACATTGGTGGTACTGGTGTTACTGATGGTACATCTATTGCAGTAGCTGGTGTAGAAGCAACACCTGCCACTGATCCTGTTACGTTTGACTACACTGTGAATATTTCACAAACCGTATCATCTCGTACATTGACTCGTAATGAGGTTACAACCAGAGTTGAAACCCAAACCAACCCGGACGTTGCGATTGCACTCAACACCCTTAGAGAGGTGTCACGTGAGGTACAGAGCGAAGGCTGGACTTTTAATAAAGAATTTGATTATACACTTACTCCTAACTCGGACAACGAAGTTTTGATTCCTGATGACATGCTTCAGGTTGATCTGAACATCTCATCTAAGAGATTTAATAATCGTCAGTTCGATAGTATTAACCGTGGAGGTAAACTCTACGACCGTATCAAACATACTTACAAGTGGACTGACGCTAGTCTTAAGGTTGATATCTTGTGGTATTTTGAGTGGGCATATATCCCTGATCCTATCCAAGCATTTATTGTAGCACGTGCTGCTTCTATCTTCTCTAGTCGTACCATGGGTGATCCCAACCTGTACCAGATGCTCCAACAAAAGGAAGCATTTGCACGGGCTATGGCTATGGAGTATGAGTGTAACCAAGGTGACTTCTCCTTCTTTGGTGAACCTCAGGGAGAGAACTATTACAATAGCTATAAACCGTTCCATACTTTGCAACGCTAATGCCAGCAATAACACAACAGATCCCTAATTTTCTTGGTGGTGTATCCCGCCAAACTGACGACAAGAAACTAATCAACCAGCTGACTGAGTGTGTTAACGGTTACCCTGACCCTACATTTGGTATGCTGAAGCGTCCTGGCATGAAGCACACTAACGTGCTGAAGAAGGCTAATGGTACTGCATTTACCAAGACTGAGTTAGCAGATGCAGCATGGTTCTTTATTGACCGTGCTACTGCTGGTTCCTACATTGGTGCTATTAAAGGTACTAACCTGTTTGTATGGACTGCTGCTGAAGGTACGTTTTGTACAGTGACAAACACTGGTACAGGTTACCTGACTGGTACTAAGCAGGATGACTACCACTTCCGTAGTATCCAGGATACCACTATCATTGCTAACAAAACTGTTACCACTGCTATGCAAGCAGCTGGTACGTTTGTAGCTAACTCACAGGGTACCCTAAAACTTCTCACTCTTGACGGTGGTGATATTTGTAAGGTAACTATTAAGGGTACACCTACTGGTACAGCACATACTGCTACAGCAACAGCGCAAGGTGGTGCTACTTTTACTACATTCTTGACTGGTACACATGCTACTCATGACCTACTTGGTGCTATCAAAACACTTCTAGAAGCTAGGCAAACTGCTAGTGATACCCAGTTTAACGGTAAGTGGTACATCAATTCTTTTGCTAATAGTATTACTATCCGTAAAACTACTGAAGCTAACGCAGTTGTAGTAGACCAAGAACCTGGTGGTAGTGTTACCTATTCAGCATTTAGCCTTAGTGCTGTTGGTGGTGCCTTAAACAACAGCCTAGAAGCATCTCAGGATGATGTGACTAACGTATCTGAACTACCCCAGGAGTCATTTCACACCCACCACCTAAAGATTCTAAACAGTGATACTGAAGATGATGATTACTATCTGAAGTATGTTGCTGCTGATGGTGTCGGTGGTAAAGGTTATTGGCAAGAGGCTGTTGCACGTGATGTGTCACCTGGTCTTAATAATGCCACTATGCCACATGAACTGGCTAACACTGGTGCTACTACCTTTACGTTTGGTCCTATCGCCTACAAGAATCGTCTAACTGGTGATGATAATACCAACCCTCAACCATCTTTTGTTAGTAAAAAGATTAGTTCTACTTTCTTTTACAGCAATAGGTTCGGTGTGTTATCTGAGGATAACGTTATTTTTGGTGTTGCTAATGATAACTTTAACTTCTTCTCTAAGTCTGCACTGACTCAAGTTGACTCAGACCCTATTGACCTGAACGTATCTAGTGTACGTCCTGTTACTCTGTCTGACGTTCTACCGTCACCACAGGGCTTGCTGTTGTTCAGTGAACGTCAGCAGTTCCAGGTGTATGCTACAGATGCAAGTATCCTGACACCTACCTCTGCTGTTATCCGTACGCTATCTAACTATGAGATGGCTACTAATGTACAGCCTGTAGACATCGGTACTACTACTGCATTTGTCAGCCGTGTGCCTGGTTACAATAAGCTGTTTACTATGGCTCTCCGTGACGTTGAACAAACACCAGTGGTGATTGACATCAGCAAAGCTGTGCTAGAGTGGATTCCTGATACTGTAGATGACCTAACTGTCAGCCCTCCTAACTCTATTGTTATGTTGGTTGACCGTGATACATCCTACTTGTACATGTACCGTTTCTATAACAACGGTAAGGAGGATCTATTCCAAGCATGGGTGAAGTGGGAGTTACCTGGTACTATACAAGCTGCACGTATTATTAATGATGCAGTTACTGTTGTATCACAGCAGGAGGATGAATATACCATTGGTACTATTGAGTTAGATGAACTACCATCTGGTAACATCCTAGCTACATCTACTAGCTTCATTGGTAATGTACCTCTTGATATGGCTACCCGTCCTGTCAAGCCTCATGCGTCCGTTGATGCAGTCGTATATGACTCTACAAACGACATTACCAAGGTCTATGTACCTTATACACCAATCGATGATAAGGACGCTGTAATGCTCCTTACAGTGCCTACAGCAGATGATGGTACTAATGCTGAGATAGACTCAGACCAGGGTTACTGGGCTAAGGCTATTGAGCGTATTGAACCTTCTACTAACTATAGATACTTTGAAGTTAAAGGTAATTTTACTGCCTATGCTGATGGTATTGTAGTTGGTTATGGTTATGACCTAGAGGTTGTACTACCTAAGTTTTACCTTAGGACAGAGCAGGGAGCTGATTACACAGCTTCTCTGACCATTGCTAGGATTAGAATGTCTGTTGGTCGTACTGGTGCTATTCGGTTTAAGGTAAAACCGACTGGCTCTAACGAATGGAAGAATGTAGAACACACTGCAGAAGGTGATATTTACTCTGGTGATACTAATCCTGTAGTACAGGAACGTGTGTTTACCTTACCTATCCATCAACGTAACACTAATTTTGAACTTAAAGTGACAAGTGATTTTCCATACCCTGTATCGTTGGTGTCGATGATGTGGGAAGGTAACTATTCAACCAAGTATTATAGGAGGGCTTAATTATGGCAGCAACATGGGCTGCTGTTAGTGCTGTTGCAAGTATTGCAGGTGGTATTTTTGGTGCTAGTTCTGCATCAAAGCAAAACGCTGAGGCTAGAAGGGCTCAACAAGAGCAGCAAAAAATTGCTAACGAACAAGCTAAAATTACTAACGAGTATAATAAAACAGCGTTTGACGCCGAACGTAAAGACTATTTTGCTGCTCGTGAGTTTCAGTATTCAACTGCTGTTAAACAGTGGAAGTATGATACCGAGATTCAAGACTACCGTTATGTACAAGATGTAAAAGCTTATGATGCTTCAGTTTCAAACTATGGTCAGCAGACAGTGTTTAACAACGTTGCATATCAAGCTGCCAAAGAATCTAACCAAGCATCATATAACGAACTATTAGCTGGTGTTGCTTTTGAAGGAGAAAGTACATTGGTTCAGAACCTGGAGGCAGCAGGTAAAGCTGCTTTAGGTCAAGCTGGTGCTTCTCGTGGTAAGGCACTACAAGCTTTAGCAGCTAAACAGGGACGTGATCTTTCTGTTCTTCAAGCAAGTCTTAAAAGCAGCGAGCAGGAATACCGTCGTGGTAGCTTTGATCTTGCTTTGCAAAAATATGGTGCAGACATGCAAGCTAAGGCTAACCTCATGATTCAACCTGATCGACTGCCTGAACTTATTGCTCCTGAAATGGGTCCAGAACGTACCTTTGTTGAACCAGCTAAAGTACTACCTGGTGCAATTCCTCCCGCTAAATATACAAACCCAATGCTACCACTTATTGGTGGAATTACTTCTGCAGCTAATGCAGGTCTTGCCGCATCTACTTCATAACAAATTATGGCACGTCAATTTCAAGGTGCTGCAAAGGGACGTGGGTTTAATCCTGTCCCAATCAGCAGCACAAACATTACTAGGATGCGGGAAGAAAATGAACGTATCCTTCGCGGCATGAAAGAGCGGCGAGAATCCGAACGTAGAAATGAAGAACGTCAGCTTAGCGAAATGCAGTCTGACGCTTCTTACTACGAGAAGGTTCGCAACCGCGACTTTAAAATTGCAGATACAAATTTATCAAACGAAGCAAAGCAACTCCAGTATAATGAAGCTGAACGTGTTGCTCAGTATAATGCCTCAACAGAGGCTATGTCTCAGATCTTTACAGACGTAGCTAAGTTTAGTGCAACTGCAGGTAGACTTGCTCAAAAAGCACAGGACGAACGAGACAAGGAAAACCTTAAAAGGGCAAAACAGATACGTGAACGCAACGGTCCCCTTGACTTGACTCAAATTGAGTTTAACAAGGGTATGGATGCAGAGGCTTATGCACGTGAAGTGATGGGAGCCACTGTAGAACAGATGCGAGCTGCCGGCGCACCTGAACATGAGATCCAAAAGATTCTTAACTTGGGTGTCAAAGGAAGTGTAGCTTATGTTGCATATGATGCCAAGCTACGTACTGAAGCTGAATGGCCTTCCTTTAGGGCTGAGTATGCACGTGAAAACGGTATTGATTTAAGTAAACCTGAACTTACAGCTGAATGGCTTCCTGAAGCTTGGGCTACCTTTGAAGAAAAACTAGGCTGGACTCAATTTTCCCCTGAACTTTTAGGAACTGCTCTTGACGCTAAAGGTGTAACTGACAAAACTTTCGTCTCAGGTATCACCACTCTAGCTACTGAAAATATCAAAGCTGAGAACATTGAAGGGATTACCAATATGGCTTTGGCTAATTGGGATCTAGAAGGTCAGCAAGCGTTCCGTGAAATATCAAGGGTTACAGGATCTTACACTCAAGCCCACCAATGGGTTGGTAAGATTGCAGGGTCAATGGATGCTAACGGTGAGTTTTTCCTTAAAGATTCTCAATGGAAGAACTTTAGTGTGATGCCTGATGGACAACCTTACTACGTTGATCCAGGCACAACTATCACTGTTAATGGTAAGAAATTTACTCAAGGCAGCCACCAAGGTCGTGGTCTTTCTATCCTAAATGCTAGGGAAGATAAGCGCCGTAAATGGAACACTGGTGTGTCTACTGATGAACGTCAATCATATCAGGAAGAATCTAGATCATGGCTCCGTCATATTGTTGTTGATGGTAACAATACACCTGAAGATCTTGCAGCTGCTGCTGAGTCTTTTAAAGACAACGTACAAGGTAAACCTGAATGGTTGAGTAACTTAGAATCTGCTGGTGATCCTGCTAATGCTGAAAGCAACGCTAATTTGATTACCATGGCTAAAGACCTTGAAGCTCGTGGTATGCTAAACCAAGGCTTGGTTGATAAGATCTATCAGTATGATCCAGTACAGGCTAACACTCTGCAAGAATCACTCAACAAACAAAACCCATTCTTGCAAAGTGATTCGTACGTTGACCTTCGTAAAATTACAACTAACTTAACTAAAACCACACTACCTGGTGGTGGTTTGTCTACCGACACTGCGACCAGCTATATCGCTGCGGGCAAGTTAGGTAAGATTTACGACGCGGATGTACAAGCTAGGGTTGCTAACGGTGAATCTATTGAACAAGCAGCACGTAATTCATCTAAATTTATCTCCGACCAAATTACAAGAGATGCTAATAACCCAGATGGTACATTTTACCGTGAGTATAATGCTGCTCTTGGTGTATATGAATACCCTAAATTAATAGATGCAAATGTAATTTCTATTGTAGAAAAAACTACAACTGAAAAAACAATGTTTGCTGAAAAAATAAATAGCGGTGATGTTAATAATTTATTTAAACCTGAAAATAAAGATAAAGTTATGACTGATATTGATTTCAATGCTAACGTTGCCAGCATGTTAAAACCTGGCTATACATACCCTGCAAGGGTACAAATGGTTGCAGATAAGACCGGAAAAAGTCCGTTTTCTATTATGCAACATATTGCAGCTTCTAAAGGTATGCCAGCTATTGAACCACCACAATCAATGAAACAGCTTGGGATGTATTCTCCTAAGGCACAAGCATTGGTTAATAAGTTTAGCTATAATGCTAATGCTCGTGGTAACGGTATTGGTATGAGTGAAATTGGTACTGGTTGGAACTCGGGTGCTGTACCTGACAACCTCCGTGAATTCTATCGTACCAGTGCAGAAAGGCATGGTGTTTCTCCTGCTGAAAACTCTGCAATGGGTGAAATTGAAAGTACTCATGGTAAGTATTCTGTTAGTTATAATGGTAGTTCTTTTGGTGTGATGCAGATTAACAAATCCGCACACCCTGCTTTCTTTGCCAAATATGACGGTAAAAACGATCATTCCGCTAACATTGACTACGGGACTCAATACTATGCAGGGTTAAAGAGACAGTACAACGGTGATATGATTGCAGCTGCTATGGCATACAACGCTGGTCCTGGTAACTATGACTTATATATTGCCGGTAAAGGAAATCAAATTCCCCCTGCAATACTTAACGAGATGCTAAATCACGGTAGAAAATTTGCCACCGCATATTACAAATACAGTGGAGATAATTCTCTACTACAAAATCCTATTCTCCTTAGAAAATAACTTATGGAATACGATCCCCTTGAGGCGTTCCAGGCAGGCGAAGGTGACCTTGAGCTGACAGAAGAAGCTGCAGCTGAGGTTGCCCAACGTCGTGCAGCGGAAGAAGTTGCTGCACAGCCTCCTTCTACGGAAGTAGTAGAACAGCCCCAACAACCCGAGGTATCTACGGAACCTCAAATAGAAGAACCGACAGGTTTACAACCAGTAGAAACCAGTCCTTTTAGAAACCCAGACGGCACACTTAACTACGAAAAGCTTGATCAGTATGGTCGTGAAAAAGACCTTGACGTAGTAGCTGGTCTTGCTGACTTTGGTGTCGAAACTATAAACTTTGCACTTAGAACAGAACTACCTAAATTACCTAAATTTGAGAACGACGTTGCACAAGCTGTTAGACAGATTTCCTCTGTTATGCTTCCTACCTGGGGTGTTGGTTCTGCTATCAAATCGGTTACCGCTGCTGCTAAAGCACGTACAGGTTGGAGTATTGGTAATACACCTTTCTTCCGTTTTCTTGGTGATCGTACTGCTGAAACTTTAGGTAGTCTTGCTGTAGGGCAGGTTAGTGCTGAGTATGAAGGAGACAACATCCTTGGTATAGTCAAGCGTGCTTTACCTCCTCAATATGATTTTATCCCTGACTCTCTCGCTACACTAGATGGCGGATCACCGGATGATAATCGCCGCAAAAACCAACTACAAGATATTGGTCTTGGCACAATACAGGTGTTTGCTGGTTCTTTTGGACGGCTTGTAACTTCTATGGCTGGTGAAACCACTACCCAACTTGCTATTAACCGTCTTGTCGGTAACTCTAAAGCATCACGTAAATGGCTTGAAAAAGCTACACCTATAAAACCATCAACAGTAGAAGAGTCTGTTGAGCTTGGGATGGTCCGCCTGGACGATGCCCTGGACGAGGTTGGGCAGTACAACTTGTACAAAAATTCTCAAATTGATGAACCCGTGAAAGGTGTTCATGATATGTTTGATTACAATGAAATTGGTGTACGTACTGTTGACGACTTTGGTGTTGTTGGTGCTAGTATTGACCAATCACGTATTGCCCGTAACCTAGACTCTGTTGATGGTCGCATTGGTAACATCATCTCTGAACCTGCTATTAAGTATGGTCTTAGTGGTGAAGGTAATGTAGATGAGGTTGTCCTTGGTCTTGCTAGGCAGCTTAACGAAGCTGGTGACATTGGTATGGAAGGTAGAAATTGGAAGATCAGCCTTGACGATCAGATCGATGATACTCTTGACATTACAGCAAACCTGTTTGATCCTCGTATGAGTCGTGCAGATGTTGATCGTATTGTTCAACCTCTGATTACACAGGACGATACTGGTAAACAGGTACTGAGTGAAGAAGGTTTTGGTATTATCTCCAAGGCTATCCGTGGATTTGGTGAGGACATCACTGCTATGGATGCTACTCGCGCTCACTCATTGCTTGCAGGTTCTCTGTCTGGACGTATCTCTGACCTTTCAGAAGGTATGCGTTTAATGGATGGTACTGCTGCTGTTGAAGCTGGTAATGAAAAAATTATTGATTTGATGAAGTATATGGTGCAGCTTACTGGCTCAGCAGATTACTATAAGAATCGTAAGTTAGACCTATTAGCTCTTGCTAAGAGGGGTTTTAAAAACATTAGTGGTTACAACGAAGCTACTGTTGCAAATGCTGATGAAATTGGTCGTCATCTTTTCGACAAAGCTGAACGGTTTGGTACTACTTTGGCTGGTATTGCTGAAGTAAAACCTAAACTAATGCGTCAATTCCTGATGGCTTATGAGCTGACAGATGGTAAAGTTAGTACTATTAAAGAACTTAACCAATACCTTTTTGATAAAACTGTTAATCTAGGAAAAGCTATTTATGATCCTAACCCTGAAGTAGATAACAAACTGCTGTCTGGTGTTTGGTCTAATATCTATGCTTCTTACCTGTCTGCATTTAAAACACCAATTCAAGCACAACTTGGTGGTATTGGTGGTCTTATCTCTAAACCTACTACACACTTTCTGGGTGCTATGGCACACCTTGACTTTAAGGCAATGCGGCGTGGCTATCTAGCTTACGGGTCTATGGATGATTCGTTAAAGCGGGCTTTCCCTTATATGGGACAGATCTTTGCTAAAGCGTCAAGAAATGTAGACGATGTTTCTTCTGTTACTCGTCGAGATCTTTTGCTCAAAGGTGAGGGAGAGATGGATTTCTTGCATGAGGTTGCCAAAAGCCGTGCTGCTGAAGGCGAATGGGGTATGAGCTATATGGTCCAACGTATGGAAGAGATCCATGCTTTTAGCAAAGATCCTTTTGTCCGTTTTGGTCCTAATGGTTTGATTTCTACTGACGGTTTTACTGGTGCTATGACAGCTCATTCTGAAGCTTATTTTAGAGCTATGGATGAGTTTGTTGATGCTGGTAAGCCTCTTACTAAAGATACTTTGGCTCCTGTAGTTGAAAAATACTACAAGCAGATGTTTGACAGTAACGGTCTTATCAAAGATGAGGCAGCTACCTGGACAAATAATGAGTTGGCTTTGAACCTTAAGTCACCTATAATGGAAGGGATGAATAGTTTTGCAAATCATTTTACATTTATGAAACCGTTCCTTATGTTCCCGACCACTGGTGCTAACCGCATTACTATGTTTGGTAAGTATGGACCATGGGCTCCATTTCAAAATGACTACAACCAACTTGCTTTTACACCTCTTAAACAGCTTTTAGGTAACGAAGAGTTTATTGATGACATGCTGCGTCAACGTGGTGTTGACATTAGTACCATGTCTCCGTTGGCTAAAGCTAATCGTATTACTGACCTTAAGTATGAAGCCATGGGTCGTAAGGCTTTAGGTACATCTGCTGTTGCAGGTGTGTTTGGGTTTTTTAAAGATGACCGAATTACTGGTGATGGTCACTACGACAAAGAAACACAAGCTGCACGTGTTCGTCAAGGTAACTGGAAACCACGTAGTTTTAAAGGTTTAGACGGTAAGTATTATTCTTACAACTTCCTTGGTCCTCTTGCTGACTGGGTTGCACTTACTGCCAATACTTTTGATAACTTTGACACGCTTGGTCCTGTTGACATGCAAGCTAAACTTAATCAGTTGTCATTTGTTCTAAGTGCTTCTATTACTGACAACACTGGTCTATCTACTATTAGACCTTTGCTTGAAATGTTGAGTGGTAATGAAGGCGCAAGGATTCGTTTTGGTGCTGGTTTTATCAATGGTCTTGGACCTTTGGCTGGGCAACGTGGTGAGTGGAGTAGAGTCTTTACTGATGGTTTGAGGATTGTTGAACAAGATCTATTCTCCCAGTTAGGTAACCGTAATAGGTTTGCAGAAGGAGTATTGCCTCAAACTGCAGCTCCTTTTGTCTATAGCCCTGTAACAGGTAAAAAGGCAAACAGCTATGGCTTCTTGCAACGCGCTTGGAACGCAGTCAGTGCTATCCCTATCCATGCAGAATCTTCTCCTGAAGAAGAGTTTCTAAACCATGTAGAGTATGACATAAGTACTACCTTTAAAACAAAAGAAGGTGTTAAGGTACCAACTCCTATTCAATCTGAATTGTTTAGAATTATGGGTGAACAAGGTATTTTTGAGCAAGGTATTAAAGAAGTTAAGCGTAGTGTAAAAGGATGGGAATCTCTCAAATCTTTTGAAGAAATGCGTGACAAAGGTCAAGACGTTGATATTAAAAAGTGGCATAACATCCACGCTCGTTTACGTATCGCCCAACAGTTTGCAGAGCAATCTGCATATCGTGCTTTAAACCCTGAACTACAGCAACAGTTGATTACAGCTCAGGTTAAGGAGATGGAAAAAGATCGGGCTAATCAGCTTGGTCAACCTATTAATGAATCTTTAAACATTAGAAATTAACGAATTATGTCGTGTTCTGACGTACAAACAATTAAAGCCGGAGACGGGTCAAAGGTACAATTTTCTTTTGATTTCCCGTACATTTTTAAATCTGAGATCCACGTTTATTTTTGGAACGTAACTACAAAAGAATATGACGAGAAGCTCACGACTGATTCCACCTACCCCTGGCAGATTACTGATGCCAACCCTACTATTGTAGCATTTACAGGAACTGCTCCACCAGCTCCTACTGCTCCTACAGATCCTAATGAACCTACGGTTGACAATGTTAAGATCCGTCGTATTACTAAGGTAGAAGACATCCGAGCATTGTTTAACCCTGGTTCAGCTATTAGGTCTGATGACCTTAACAAGAACTTTGAGCAGCTGCGATATGCTGTTCAAGAGTCTAATTGTCAGGGTATCCCCGATGATGTTGATGCATATCTAAAGAACTATTATTGGAACAAATTTGATAGTACTGTCTACTCTACTGAGACCTGGGATTCTGATGATGACCAGGTAGCTACAACTCAAGCTATTGATGCTCGTATTGATAGTAAAGTTGATTCTGCTTTAACGCTTGACATTGCAGCTGCTGATGGTATTGTAGTTACTGATAACAGCCCTGGTTCAGGTCAGGTAACAGTCGGTATTGGTCAAGGTCAAGTTGACTTTGATCGTATTAAAGCGGAAGATGTTATTACATATGCCGAGCAGAATGCTGGTTCTCCATCAGCTGCTGACACCAATATTTTTACTGCTAGTGCTGCTGCACGACGTTTCGATACGTTGGTTCAAACTGGCACACCTTCTGGATCTGCATGGCAAACCGGTAAGACTTGGTTGCAAAACGATGCTGAGTTAACCCTTTCTGTTTGGAACGGTTCTACTTGGACTGGTATTGCATCTGGTGGTACGTTTATCAACCAACCTAAGGTTGTCTATGTTGACGCAAGCTCCGGTGCTGACACTAACGATGGTCACCGTATTAGCCGTCCTAAGCTAACTATTAAAGCTGCTGTTGAGCAGATTAACAATGATGCAACCTTTGGTAATGGTAGTGTTGTCGTAGTTGCTCCTGGTACATATCAGGAAGCATGTCCGATTGACATCCAGAAGTCTAACGTTTCTATTGTTGGTACTGCATTACGTAGCTGTATTATTCATCCTACGGTAGCAACTGAAAACAGTGTAATGTTCCGTGTTAACAGCGGTTCATTCCTACAAAACCTGACCTTTACTGGTATGAAGGCTGGTTCAGGTACTGGTAATACTTATGATGCTACCTTACCTTCTGTACAAGGTTGGAACATTGCGTTCTATCCTAATGCTACAATTATCAAATCACCTTACATCCAAAACTGTACTAACTTCTCAGACTCTGAGATTGACAACAGTAACATCAATGTAATTAGCCCTGGTGGTGGTGCAGCTGGAGACGTTGACTCAGCTCCTACTGGTGGTGGTATGTTGGTTGATGGTAATGCAGTTGCATCAACTAGCCCATTACGTTCTATTGTTTGTGATAGCTATACCCATGTTGGCCTTAATGGTCCTGGTTTACTTGTTACTAACAATGGTTATACTCAGTGTACCTCTAGCTATGCTTTCTTTAACAAGTACCATATTAAGTGTCTGAATGGTGGTCAGGCTAACCTGGCTGCATCGACTACTGACTTTGGTAATGAAGCTTTGGTTGCTGACGGTAAGTCTACTGCTGCTATCTTTACATCTAATGTTGATGGAGCAGCTGTTGATGGGGCTCCGACCTTTAATATCAACGCTCCTGCAGCGGCAGCAAGTTGGCATGGTACTGCTACTCGTCCACAAGGTAACATGCTTGTGACGGTAAATAGCATTACTTATCCAGTTCTGTCTTCTGTAGCTAGGACTGATACTGAAGGTGGTGCTGGTTGGACTGTAACCATTAGCCGACCAAACAGCAACAACAAATCTATTAACGATGGTTTGAATGGTGTTGTTGCAGATAACCTTGCTGTAGAATTCTTCCTACGCTCACAGATTTCTTCTAGTGGTCACACTATGGAGTATGTTGGTAGTGGTACTGATTACCGTGCATTACCTGAAAACGGTGGTGTACCTGATGACACTAAACAAGTTGTTGAAAGCAACGGCGGTAAGATCTGGACTGCAACTACTGACCAAAATGGTAAATTTAAAGTTGGTGATTTCTTTACTGTTGACCAGCGTACTGGTGTTTGTACCATTCCGCAAGGTAGCTTCTCTTTCCCAACTCTAATTGAAAATCTTGACACCAATAATTTTAGTATTGGTAACAGTGCTTCTAATGATCATGTAGATGTCACCGATGACATCGATATGAACACTCATAAGATTATCAATGTTGTTAACCCAGCTAGTGCACAGGATGCTGCTACTAAGGCTTATGTTGATGCTGGTGATACAACAAATGCTGGTAATATTACAACCAACGCAACTAATATTGCAACCAATGTAACCAACATTGCAACCAACACAACTAATATTGCTACTAACGTAACTAACATTGCTGCACGTCTGCCACTGGCTGGCGGTACAATGACTGGTGCAATTGTATTTAATGCTGGTCAGACCATTGCTGGATATACACCACGTACATCTGCAACTGGTTCTTCTAATCTTTCTGTTGGTACTACTGCACAACGTGATGGTAGTCCTGCAGCAGGTATGATCCGATATAACTCGACCCTTGGTCAGTTTGAAGGTTATGGGTCAGCGTGGGGAGCTATTGGTGGTGGTGCCACTGGTGGCGGTAGTGATACGTGGGCTGTCGAACATGACAACACGATCACACAATCGTACACAATTAGCACTGGTAAAAATGTTGTTAGTGCTGGACCGTTGACGGTCAATAGCGGTGCAACTGTTACCGTACCTTCTGGATCTAACTGGGTAATTGTTTAACTATGACTATTAAAATTAACGGTACTAATACAACCGCACAACCAAGTATTACAGGAGCAGATACTGATACAGGTCTGGTCTATGGAACAGATGAGGTCCAGGTCGTTACTGGCGGGACCACAAGAGCAACTGTTGACAGCGCGGGAAATGTTGGGATTGGAACAACAAGTCCTTCAGTGCGCCTGGATGTTCAAGGTGCTGCGAACTCCGAATATATGCGTGTTGGTGGATCAAGTCGCCCGCTTCGCTTTAGTTGTTCAGCACAAGGTGCAGCTGACAATGCCAACCATGACATTGATGTTGATTCATCAGCGGGCAGCCTTTCGTTCTCAATTGGAACGATTGAAAA